>Ga0315903_10004434_pt1 | contig 18812 bp, 15 predicted proteins | sample LakEriMetagenome_7_FD_203524 | JGI IMG/M metagenome (GOLD analysis project Ga0315903, IMG submission 203524) | Freshwater fungal communities from buoy surface, Lake Erie, Ohio, United States - Buoy 2 MA119 | ecosystem: Environmental > Aquatic > Freshwater > Lake | place: USA: Lake Erie, Ohio...
CGATCCGCTCCAGCGGCACGCAGAACGGAGCCCCGGGCGCTGTGGCCTACTTCAACACCACCACGGGCCAGGTCCAGATCGACCCCAAGGGCTGGAACATCTCCCTCTTCAACTTCACCTACACCACCGGGACGGTGAACACCTCGGGTTCGACTGCCGGACCGCTCGTGTACGCCTCGGGCACTTCGCCGACGACGAACACCGTCTCGGGAGCGACCGGCCTGGCCAACCAGAAGACGCTGCCTGCCGGCACCTGGACGCTGATCACCTGTGCCCCGGCTCGCATCGCCGGCACGGTGAGCCTCGTCCGCAGCCCGACCCTCGCCACCACGTATGACCCGGGCAATGGTGCCGGTAGCGCCACCTCGCCGTACTCGACCAACCCGCTCGGCGAAGCCGTCACCGGCGGCTGGATGACCCAGCCGTGGGCCTTCCCTTCGGACATGGTCACCTCCGGCAGCGTGGCCTCGATGGTGGTGTCGAACTGGAAGACGTTCGGTGTGTCGGGCAACGCCAACGCCAACGTGCTCGGCTATGGCAACTACCAGAGCACCTTCCAGTACACGGTTGACGGCGTAACCGGCAACATGGTCGGTGCCATGATCCCGGTCACCGCCGTGCCAGAGCCCGGCACCATGATCCTCGCCGGTGTCGGCATCGCCGCTGCGGCTGGGTTCGACGCCCGCCGCCGCCAGCGGCGGCAGGCCAAGGCCCTGACCAGCAAGGTCTGAGGCCTAGCCGCGGCGAAGGGCCGGACGGCCGGCCCTCAACAAGCCAAGTGAGAGAGACCCCGCCGGCGGGACGCTGCCGGCGGGGTTTTTCATTTTCCCGGGAGGCCCCCATCGCTCACGCGATTGGGCTTCCTGAACCCGGATTGAGCTCCCTGAACCCGCAGGAAGCGTAACGCCGTAAGGCGTACGGCCGCCCTCCGCACGAGCCTCATCGCCCTCCCAACCACGTGCGACGGGCGAGTTTGAGCAGGTCGCCGATGCTGCGGCGGGTTTCGGCGAAGTCGGCCTTGCTGGAGCCGAGGGTGCGATCGGTAAACGTGATCGGCACCTCGACGATTCGTGCGCCCGCCCGGTGCAATCGCCAAAGGAGATCTTCCTGGAAGGCATAGCCCTTCGATTCCGGTGGATCGATGCGGTCGAGCAGCGAGAGGCGGATCGCGCGAAAGCCTCCCGAGGCGTCGTGGACCGGCACCCAGAGCACCCACCGTGTGAACCAGCAGACCAGTCGGCTGGCGATCTCGCGGGAGAGCGGCCAGCCCACCGTGCGTCCCCCCGGCACGCGGCGCGAGCCGATGGCCAGGTCGGCCGGGATGCCACCGGGCGGGTCCATCGCCGCCAGCAGTCGCGGGATGTCGTCGGGATCGTGGCTCATGTCGGCGTCCATGTAGACGGCGATTTCGAAGCCGTGACTCCGGGCCACCCGGAGGCCCTCGAGGATCGCGCTGCCGAGGCCGCGTCGGCCGCGGCGAACAAGCACGTGCAGCCGCGGCTCGGCGGCAGCCCGGTCCAGGGCGATGGTACCGGTGCCGTCGGGCGAGTTGTCGTCCACGACGAGCATGTGAAGATCGCCGCGGGCCGCCAGCACGCGGTCGATCAGGGGGCCGATGTTTTCCCGCTCGTTGTAGGTGGAGGCGTTGACGATTACGCGGCCCGGAGCCCAGGGCTCGGGAGAGCGAAGATCATCGGCGGCGGTGGTGGCAGCGACGGAGGTCATGGCGTGAGCGGAGGTCAGGTCTCGACTGTCGGGGCTTGCTGTCGAGCCTCGATTGTGGCGTCGCCAGTCGCGGGAGTCACGCCGTGCCCGTGGCGCGGCCGCGGGGCGGATGGTCTCGCAGCAGGTTGCTGCGGGCTTCGATCTCGTCGATCGGCCGCAGGGAACGGTCGCCGCCGTGGGGCAGGATGCTGAAGTGGCGGGCGGCGGTCAGCGCGTCGACCACCGTGTGGCAGAAGCCGGGGTGCGTCACCCAGAGCCCCGGATCGACCCGTCGCAGGTCGAACGACGCGGAGTACGTCCGGAGCGTCTTCCGCCGCTTCTTCACGTACTGCGGAAAGAACGAGAGCGAGAGCTCCCGGAGCGAGCGATAGATCGGATCCCGGTAGCGGAGGAACGGGCTGTTGCTCTTGGAGATGGCGCCCCAGCAGCCGTGCCGGCGGAACAGGGCGACGACGTGATCCACGTCGCCCCGTGCCGCCCCCATGTCCATCAACAGGGGCGGCTCGCCCGCCAGCCACAGGCTGCAGGCGGCGATGAAGGCCGCCTCGACGCAGTGGGCCTCGCCGTGCCGCAACGCCACGGCGACCGATCGCGCCGTTGGCCCTTCGCGCTCGAGGTTCCACCGCAGCGAGTTGACGAAGTCCTGGATCCGTTCCGCAGTCCGCAGGCCGGTGAGTCGCGTGGCGAGGCCGCGGGAAAGGCCCAGGCGGACGCCGAGGGCCACCCCTTCAGACGGGAATCGGTGCTGGCGGGATGGTGCTGTCACGGCCCGAGGCTACCACCGCGGCCGACGCGCCGAAATCCGCCGCCGGAGGCTCGTCATTTCAGGACTCGACGCCGTAGAATGACGGGTACCACTGGAGGGTTTTCAACCATGCGTCGCGCTCGTTGGGCGGTCGCGGTTTTCGTCGCGGGCTTTCTTCTCTCGGCCGCAGGCCCGTCGCACGCGCAGGTGTGTCTGCCGACGTTCGGCTACGGCAACGTCGGCTACTCGGCTGGTTACAGCTTCAGCCAGGTCGGCTGGTGCGGCCCTCGGTTTGGAGGCTGGTGCCGTCCACGCTGGGGCGGATGGTGCGGGCCACAGTTGGGTTGGGGTGGCGGGTGGTGTGGACCGAGAGTTGGTTGGGGATGCCGTCCGTGGGGATGGCGGCAGTGGTGTGCCCCGCCGGTCTGTGGCTACGGTGGCTACGGCTGGCCGGCATATGGCTGGCCCGCATGGTATGGCACGACGTGGTTTCCATCATGCGACTCTGTGTGGATGGCCGCACCATTCGGTGGCACGATTTTTTCTGGAGCCGCCATTCCCTATCCAACGATCAGCTATCCGGTGATCGCTCCAGGATTCGTCTCATCGAACACGATGGCTCCCGCGGTGGCTTCCCTGGCGGCGGCCCGCCCGTCGCTGCCGCAGGCCCAGCAGCTGGCGGCGACGATCCGCGACTTGCGGGCCCGCCGCGATGCGGCGGTGGCCTCGTCCGCGACGCGAGGCAGCAATCCCGCGTCGCGGCTTCGAGCGGCCCGGCAGGTGGCGATCGGTGACCGCCATCTTCGCACCGCGAATGGCGATCCCGCGGAACTTCGTCGTGCCGTCGATGCCTACCGCCGCGCGGCCGCGATTGCCGCCGATCAGCCCGACACGTTCGTTCGCCAGGCGATCGCACTGGTTGCCCTCGGTGACCGAGGGCAGGCCGACGCCGCCATGGCGCGGGCAGCGGCGATCGACGGCCGGCTTGCCGCAGTCGCCCCGAGTGGCGGCGAACGCTCCCCCGATCCAGTGTTTGGCGACCGGCCGGTCGGCAGACCCTCGCCTCTTGCCGCCCGCGGCCAGGCCATCCTTCGGCAGATCGCCGAGCAAGGTGAGGTCGCTCGGGGGCAGGCCGATGCGATCGAGAATGAGCCGCTGCTGGCCGGAGTGGCCGCCCGCTGGATGGAGCGGTTCGGCGGGGTGCCCGCAACCGTCGCCCGTCGGTAAAGGCGGGAAGCCCGTGTTCCCGCAGGTTGCCAGCCTGCGGCTACGACGCGGGCCTCTGCTGGCTATCCTGTTGGGTGCCATGACTTCTGCCGCTCCGCTCTGCGCACGCATCGATCTCGCCGCCAGTGACGGCCGCACGCGGCTCGACGCCCTGCGGGGAACGCTCGGATCGCAGGGCGACGTGATCAGTCCGGCCGGCCGTCAGAAGACGATCGACGTCTTCGGAACGCCGCTCTCTCCCCGCCAGGTCGTGGAACGGATCTGCGAAGACGTTCGTCGCGACGGCCTGCAGGCCCTGCTCGACTACTCGCGACGGATCGATGGTGCTTCGGTGACGGCCGAGTCGCTCTTCGTGTCGCCCGACGCGCTTGCGGCCGCTCACCGGGCAGCGGATCCGGCTTTTCTGGCGGCGGTCCGCAGGATTCGTGACCGCGTCGAACGGTTTCAGCGGGCCGTGCTCTCGCGCGATATCGAAGTGAAACTGGCCGGCGGCGGCAGCCTGCGACAGCGGTATGTGCCGCTCGACCGCGTGGGCGTGTGCGTGCCCGGCGGCGCGGCGGCGTATCCATCCACGCTGCTCATGACCGTCGTTCCGGCCCGGGTGGCGGGCGTGAGGGAGATCGTCGTCGTCGCCCCGCCCACGAGGTTCGGCGCCGAGAACCCCCACGTGCTTGCCACCTGCCATGAGCTCGGCGTGACCACGGTGGTGCGGGCCGGCGGCGCCCAGGCGGTCGCGGCCTTGGCCTACGGCGTCGCGGGGCTCTCCCGCGTTGACAAGATCGTGGGCCCCGGCAACCTCTTCGTGGCGCTGGCGAAGGAATATGTCTTCGGCGACGTCTCGATCGACTCGATCGCCGGGCCGAGCGAGATCGTGATCGTCGCCGACGACGGTGGCCGGCCCGAGTGCATCGCGGCTGACATGCTCGCGCAGGCGGAGCACTCGCCAGGTTCGGCGATTCTGCTCACCGCCAGCCGCGGCTTGGCCGATGCGGTGGCCGAGGCGCTCGAGCGGCGGGTGGCCGTGCTCGAGCGGAGCGACCTGACGCTGGACAGCCTGCGGCGGTTCTGTGGCATCGTGGTGACGCGGAGCGACGAGGAGTCGGCCGACCTCGCGCACGACCTCGCCCCCGAGCACCTCTCGATCGACACCCGCGACCCCGAGGCCACGCTCGCCCGGATTCGGCACGTCGGCGCGGCATTCCTCGGCCCCTACAGCCCCGTCGCCGCCGGCGACTATGCGGCCGGTCCATCGCACGTCCTGCCGACAGGGGGTACCGCCCGGTTCGCGGCCGGGCTCTCCGCCAACGAGTTCATCCGCGGCGGGAGCGTGATCGCGCTGGCCAAGGACGACCTCGCCGAGATGGCCGACGACATCCGCCTGCTGGCCGACACGGAAGGACTCACCGCCCACCGCCGCAGCGTCGAAGCGCGGTTTGAATGACGGCATGCAGAGGTCTTCTAACGGCCCCTGCCGTGCACGCGGTGAAGAAGGTGCTGCCGGCGCGGTTGCCGAAGCGGGTGGCTGGCGGGGTCAGATTCATCGAGAGTGGCGTGCGGGTCGGCGATCTTCCGCTGTCCGCCGGTGAATGGGCGGTGCCCCAGCCACGGGCCGACTGACACCACCGGCTCGCCGAGTTTGACCGGCCCCGTGGAGTGCCTAGACTGCCGCGATGTGTCGTGGGTGAGTATTCAGTCCTGCATGGGAGCAGCTTTTATGTCGCGGATCGGCCGTTTGGGTGCGGTGGCGATGACCATGGTGGCTCTCTCGCCGGCGGCCTTCGCCATCACGGTCGGTACCACCGACACCTTCACGGGCTCGCTCGACAACTGGCAGAAGGGGATCTCGAATCCGACCTACCTCTCGGTCGTCGCCGGCGGCGGCCCGGCAGGAGTGGGTGATTCGTACATGCAGTCGGTCGCCGACGGCGGCGGAAGTTTTGGTCGGCTGACCGTTTTCAATCAAAGCCAGTGGGACTCCGACTACGTCACGGACGGCGTCACGTCGATCCGCATGAATCTGCTCAACTCCGGAACGGGGCCGCTGCAGATCCGCCTCGGCCTCCGCAACAGCGGAGGAGCCGGCTACATCTCGACCACCCCCTTCGCGCTCGGCACGGGCAGCGGGTGGCAGACGGCGGATTTTCCGGTGACGGAAGCGGCGCTCACGACGGTCGGCTCGCCCGGCGGTTTTTCGTCGTTTTTGTCCAGTGGCTTTGCGCTGCGGATCCTGCATGCGACGAGCACCGCGAATCTCAACGGCTCCACGGTGGTAGGCACGCTCGGAGTGGATAACGTGACCGCCGTTCCGGAGCCGGCCGCGGTCGTCCTCGCCGGCCTGATCGGCGTTGGCTTGGTCGCCGGCGTGAGACGGCTGGGCCGGTCGCGCCGGTCGTGACGGCTGGAGGGGCCGGTCGCAGAGTGTGATGTAGACTTCGCATCATGCCGCCAGCATCGACACCACCCACCGATCGCCTTGTCCGGCCGGAGGTCGCCGCGCTCGACGGCTACGTCCCCGGCGAGCAGCCGCAGTCGGGCAAGTGGATCAAGCTCAACACCAACGAGAATCCTTATCCGCCGTCGCCCGCAGTGACGCGGGCGCTGGTTGCCACGGCCGCGGGCCGCACGCTGGCGAAGTATCCCGACCCGCTCGCCACCGCGTTTCGCCGCCGGGCGGCCGAGGTGCTCGGGGTCGATCCCGACTGGATCATCTGCGGCAACGGCAGCGACGACCTGCTCACGATCCTGGTGCGGACGTTCGTGGGCGAGGGCGAGAGCCTGCGGATGCCCTACCCGAGCTACATCCTCTACCGCACGCTCGCCGGCATTCAGGGAGCCGGCTGCGACGAGGTGCACTACCGTGGCGACTGGTCGCTCGGTGACGAGTTCACCGCACCGCGGGACGATCTCCGGCTCGCCATCGTCGCGAACCCCAACAGCCCATCGGGCACGCTCCTCCCGCCCTCGCGGGTCGCCGAACTGGCCGCCAGGATGACCTGCGCTTTCGTGGTCGATGAGGCCTACGGCGACTTCGCCGACACCAACTGCCTCGGCCTGGTCAAGGAAAACCCGCGGCTGATCGTGACCCGCTCGTTCTCGAAGTCGTATGCCCTCGCCGGGCTGCGGTTCGGCTTCGCGGTCGCCCAGCCGGCCCTGATCGAGCAGATGCAGAAGGTGAAGGATTCCTACAACTGCGACGCTCTCTCGATCGCGGCGGCGACTGCCGCGATCGACGACCAGGCATGGCTGGCTGACAACCGCGCGACGATCATCGCCACCCGCACGCGGCTGATCGAGGCGATGCGGGCCCTCGGCTTCGACGCCTGCGAGAGCCAGGCCAACTTCGTATGGTGCACTCACCCCGAGCGGCCGCACCGGCCGTTCTACGAGGCCCTCAAGGCCCAGGGCATCCTGATCCGCTTCATGAACTACGCCGGCTGGGGTGACGGGCTCCGCATCACCGTCGGCACCGACGACGAGATCGACGCCTTTCTCGCCGTCATGAAGACGCTCTGACACCACGAACAAACCCGCGTTCCTCCTTCAAGCACTCCGCCATGCCCCGCACCGCCACCGTCACCCGGAAGACCGCCGAGACCGACATCCGCCTCACGCTCGACCTCGACGGCATGGGCAGGGCCGACGTTCGCACCGGTCTCGGCTTCTTCGACCACATGCTCACGCTGCTCGCGGGTCACTCGCTCGTGGATCTGACGGTGGCCTGCACCGGTGACCTGCACGTGGACGGCCACCACACAGTCGAAGACGTGGGCCGCGGCCTGGGCACGGCGCTCGTCGAGTGCCTCGGCGACCGGAAGGGTATCCGCCGCTACGGGCACGCGATCATCCCCATGGACGAGTCGCTGGCGACCGTGGCCGTCGATCTCGGCGGCCGCTCGGCCTGCGTATTCGCCGTGGAGTTCCCGGTGCCGACGATCGGCACGTTCGACGCGCAGCTTGTGGAAGTCTTTTGGGAGAGCGTGGCCGCGACGGCGGGCATGAACTTCCACGCACTCCTGCACCACGGCCGCAACGGCCACCACATCGCGGAGGCGGTGTTCAAGGCGGCCGCCCGCGCCCTGCGGATGGCCGTCGAGCCCGACCCGCGGCAGCCCGGCATCCCGAGCACGAAGGGCACGCTCACGTCGAAGTGAGCGGCCGGAGAAGTGGCTGCCGCGCCCCATGCGAACCAGGAACACACACAGGTTGACAGCCTGTGCTACGTGAGCCTGAGAGGGCCAGCCCCTGTGCTACGTGAGGCTGAGAGGGCCAGCCCCTCGCAGCGCGAGGTCGAACACGTCCCTGGTTCGTGCCGTATGGTGGGAAGCGAATCGGGAGATCGCTCGATGACCGCCTAGCGCATCTGCACTAGGCGGTCGTGCGGCAGTGCGATTGCATCTGGACTTCGAAAAAATGCCGCTCCTACACTAGATCTCGGGGATGTATCCGAGTTCCGCCATTCGCGATCGAGGTCCACGTGAACCGCTATCTTTGGTCAGGCTTGAGCGTTGCTGCTGTCGTTCTTTCAGGGGCCCACCTTGCTCCGGTGCGGGCCGACGTCTTCTGGAACGGCGGAGTCGATGCCGACTGGGCGAACGCCGCCAACTGGACGGGTGGTTCGCCGAGCCAGGCGGGGGCGGGCAACGCGATCATCAATCCAGGGTCGCCGAACGCCACCCCCACGGTGAGCACGCTGGGCAACACGACCGTGGGGCAGATCTACGTCTCGATCAATGCGGGTCTTGACGTCATCGGCGGCAGCCTGGCGTCGTCCGATCTCGTGACGGGCAACTGGGGCAACAGCGGTGTCGTCAGCGTGTCGGACGGTCAGCTGACGCTGAGCAGTTACCTCAACATGGGCGCCGGCGGATTCGACGGCGATGTGAGCATCTCCGGGGGCAAGCTCGAGTCGTCGGCGCTGTCGATCAACACGAGCGGTGGTGCCCGGATGAGCATCACGGGGACCGGTTCGTACGTCACCAGTTCCAGCCAACTCGGCAACGTTTCCTACTGGGTCGCCCACCAGGCCATCGTGACATCCGGGGCGGGGCGGTATGTGAACATCGACACCACGACCCAACCGGGAAAACTCGTTCTCACGTCCGCCTTGCGGACTACGACGGACATTGTCTGGGACAACGGGTCGGGCGACAACCTGTGGACCACGCCCACGAACTGGAATCCGGACGGTGCGCCTGGGGTGATCGACACCGCTCGGATCGCGAACGAACTCTCCGCCTTCCTGACTGGCTCGGCTGGCAGCGTGAACGCCGTCGTGATCGGCGACGCCACCAACAATGGAGCTCTGAACGTGCAGGGCGCAGCATCACTGACCGCGGGGACGATCACCGTCGGTTCGGTGGGCAACTCGAATGTCTACCCGAGCTACTACAGCCATGCGGCGGGCGACGTGGCCACGACTGGCAACATGGTCTTTGGCGTGAATGGCGGTCGGTCGCAGTCGTATTTCACGGCCGGCACGCTTCAGGTCGGGGGGACCATGCAGCTGGGATCCGCCGCGGGGGCGGGTGCCTCGAGCCTCGCGCTCAACGGCGGCGACGGCGCGATCACGGCGGGCAGCCTCGAGATTGGCTCGGCCGGGTCGCTCGATTTCGACTTTCTCGGCGGCACGACCCTCAAAACGCTCTCCGTGACCAATGGAATCAGCTTGACGGGATCCTCGGCGCTGACCGTTCGTAACGCCGGGTCCGTGTCGCTCGGGGCGTCGTACACGCTGCTCGACGGTCTGTCTCTCTCGGGCACCTTCGGGAGCGTCACGTTTGACGGATTTGCCGCCGGACTGACGCCGTCGCTCGTCTATGACAGACTCGGGGGCAATCTCCGGCTGACGGTCGGGCAGGCGACCCCGACGATCACGATCAACGTCGGCAGCGGAACGCAGACGCAGACGCAGGCCGGCTACCCGCTTCTCTCCGGCTCGACTCCGATCGAGAAGACGGGCGAGGGCACGCTGGTCGTTGACCAAGCCAACACGCTCACCGGCTCGACCACGGTCCAGCAGGGCAGGCTGCAGCTCGCGGACGGCTCGGCTCTCGCTACCAGTCGGATCGTGCCTGTCGCCGGTGGCACCGTGTCGCTCACCCCCGGCCTGCAGACGACCGTGGGCGGCCTGGCGGCGAATGCCGGTGGCCTCACCGACGTGGGCACCGGACTGGTCACGGTGGCCAGTGGTCTTCCCGCCGCCGACATGCTGACCGCGCTTCTGGCCGGTCGTGGCGACGGCTCGTGGAACGGCACCAGCGGTATCACGTCGAGCGACGCGGCAGCTGATCTGGCCCAGAGCACGCCGCGGACGGTCGGTTGGCTCGACAACGGAGACGGTTCGGTGACGTTCGCGTTTGCCGCTCCAGGGGATACCAACCTCGATTGGAACGTCGACATCCTCGATGCGGCCAACTTCCTGGCGGGTGGCAAGTTCGACAGTGGCACACCGGCGACCTGGAACGAGGGTGACTTCGGCTACGACGGTGTGGTAGACATCCTTGACGCCGCCGATTTTCTCTCCACCGGCCTGTTCGATGCGGGGGCCTACAACCCCCCGCCGTCGTCGGCGGGTGGCGTCGCCGCGGTTCCGGAGCCGATGGCATGGCCTCTGGTCGCCGCCGTTTTCGGGATGATCGCTGCCCGTGGCGTGCGGCGTCGGTCATCCTGCGACGCGAGGGAACGCTGACATGCCCTCCGACGAGACCGCTCTGAATGGCCGGGCTCGACGGTGGCCGTTCGCCATGCTCGCAGGCTGGACGTTCGTGGTCGCCGGTGTCCTGGGAAGGACGGCTTGGCCTGCGTGGCCCGTGGATGCCCCAAATCCACCCGCGGCGATCGATCCCCGGCTGATCCTGTCGCTGCCGTCGAATCTCGATCAGGCGCTGGCGGGCACGCCGGACGGCCTGCACGTGCTTGCCGATGCCGCGTACAGCTTCGGTACGACGGTCACTGCGTCTGGCGACGTCTACTTCACCGAGTTTGCAAACCAGCGGATCCAGCGTTTCAACGCCGCCGACGGCTCCCTGACAACGATCGTCACCGATCGACCGGCTCTCTACGGGATCACGACCGATCGGCAGGGAAACATCTTCTACGCCCAAGACTCAGACGTCGGCACGGGACGAATCGTCAAGCGAACGCCCTCCGGTAGCGAAGAGGTGATTTTCTCCGGGCTGACCCGTCCGCGGCAACTCTCGACCGATGCTGACGGCAACGTGTATGCCGTCCTGGAGACTCGCTCGATCCTCAAGTGGAACAGTGCCACGGGCGCCATACAGACCGTCGTGAACTCGCTGCAGATTCCGACCCCGAGCCCGCCGCAGGGCGTGGCCGTCGCCACTGACGGCCGGATCTACTTCACCACGTACAGCGAGATGGGATCCTACGGCGTGGCGCTGCAGCCGGGCGGCGTCTGGGTGCGTGAGACCAACGGGAGCATCACCCAAGTGGCGGGAGGCCTCTGGCGGGCACGTGGCCTCGCGATGCATCCCAATGGCAAGCTGTATGCCATTACGGAGGCGAACGCCTGGGACCAAGGCAACTCCGGTCTCCTCGTCGAGATCGACCCGACGAAGAGGACGACGAAGAATCTGCTTGCGGGAATCGATTATGCGCAGTTTCCGGCCGTGGGGCCGGATGGTCGGATCTACGTGACGGCGGCCCGCGACGAGAAACTGGTCGCGTACGACCCTGCGCAGAAGTTCGCGAGCCAGTCGATCGCCGAGCCAGACCTCCAGCTGAGCGTCGAGAATGCCACCTGGGGGGAAACCATTGCTCCGGCTGCGTTTCCAATCGGCCTCACGGTCGATTCCGTGGCCGTGGACGGCTATCTGACGTTCGGGCAGGGCTCGAGCGACGCCAGCATGTGGCTCAAACTCCCGGCCTCCAGGTTTTCCACCGTCGCCCCCAACCAGTCGTCGCCAGGCCCAGGCTTCTTTCAGACGCCGACGGTGACGGTCGATTGGCACTATGGCGACTCGCAGGGCTTTGCCGTGCCGCTCCGCGATCACGTCCGCTGCCGCTGGCCGATGACGGACGTGGGGACGGTGAACGAGTCTCCGGCACCGGACTTCAGCGAGAATCCCGAGGCCTTTCTGGTGTACGTCGACGTGAAGGCTCCCGAGACGGTTTCCGCCAACCGTTGGAAGGGAGGCAGCGGATGGAACACTCCGGCCAACTGGAGCGCGGGGACGGCACCGACGTCTGTCAGCGGAGAGTCGTGGGTCGAGCCCCTGAGCGTCTGGTCGGCCACGTCGTTTCCGGTCGTGAGCACGGCGGGCAACAAGGTGCAGAACCTCATCCTCGGCGACAATCGTGAAGGCGTCAGCCTCAGGGTCGCGGGCGGCACGCTCGACGCGACTGGCTCGATCAGGCTTGGAGACCAGTACGACGCGACCGTGAACATCGCCAGCGGCAGCCTCACGGCCGCCGGCGATCTCAGCCTGTCGACGTCGAACGGGCAGGGCGACGGCACGCTCAACGTCAGCGGCGGTGCGGTGCAGGTGGGCGGGCAACTCCTGCTGGGGTGGAATGCAAACGCCGGCACGCTGACGATGTCGAGCGGCAGTGTCGCGGTGGGGGGCGTGCTCATTTTCAACCTCGATGGCGGCAACGCCGACGCCAAGGAGGCCCGGGTGAACCTGTATGGTGGGACGCTGGCCGCGGGCGGACTGTCGATCAACACCCTCGACCCCGCGCGGCTCGACATCGCAGGCGGGCGGTTTGTCCTGCCCGCTTCGAACCTCGGCAACGTGAACTACTGGATCAACAGCGGCAACATTACGGCGCTTGGCGGGCGGCGGGTGGTCGATGTCAGCGCCGCGGCGGGCAATCTGCTCGTCTGCACCGCCCGACGGCTCGCAACCGACGTCGTGATCGACGTGGCGAGCGGCAGCCAGACGCAGGCACAGGCAGGCCATTCGACCATCTCCGCCGCGACGTGGCTCATGAAGACCGGCACGGGCGAGGTCGTGTTCGACTCCGCCAACGCCTACCCCGGGATGACGAGCGTGACGGCCGGCAGGCTGCGGATCGCCCATGCGTCGGCTTTGGCCGGCAGCGAGGCCGTCACGATCACCGGCGGCGAGGTCGCCATGCCATCCGACCGCCCGCTCGACGTGTCGATCCGCACGCTCTCGATCGACGAGGCCTTGGGCAGCAGGCTCGACATCGGTGCGGGACGGGTGCAGGTCGCCGCGGGCGGCATCACCGCCGCAGACCTGATGGCCGATCTGCTCGTGGGTCGCAACGGCGGCTCGTGGGACGGTGTCGGGGGCCTTGTGTCATCGGCAGTGGCGTCGTCCCTGGCGGCGAGTCGCCCGCGGACGATCGGCTGGCTTGGCAATGACGACGGATCCTTCACGATCGCGGCGGCGGCTCCGGGCGACAGCAACCTCGACACCATCGTGGACGTGCTCGATGCCGCCAACCTGCTCGCCGGAAGCAGGTTCGACACGGGCATCCCGGCCGACTGGTCGCTGGGCGAAACGACCTACGACGGGATCGTGGACATCCTCGACGTGGCCGATTTTCTCGGGACGGGGTTGTTTGATGCGGGGGCATATGACGTTGCGGCCGCGGGGGCCGCCGGTCCGGTGGCCGCGGTTCCTGAGCCGACGCTCTGGCCGCTCGCCGCCGCGACCATCGGCCTCTTCTACGGCTTCCACCTGAATCTCGCGCGGCCGCCGTCCAAGCCCAACGCCGTGAGGCGTGGGGCGAACCACCACACGAAGCGGCGTCCAGCGTGATTCGCCCGCGGCCTCACGGCCGGTCGGCTTGTACCTGCCATGCACTCGTGCGCGAGGATCAAGTGTGAACCGTATGAGCCGCTCGATGCTGCCGGCCCGCCGGACGCAGCAGCATGAGACATGACCAAGAACCCAGGTGTGAAGGCTCCCAGTATCAGGGCTGCAGGTCAAAATCCTGCTGCTGCAAGCCCGGCTTGATCTCACATTTCAAGCCAGACGAGTTGGGGTTGAGATAACGCTCTGGAAATCCACTCACCGGCTTGCCAGCCCGTGGAACGTTCGCCGGAATCGGCAGCGCGGCCGCTCCTCCGGGGAGCGTGGGTGCTTTGTCCGTTGACGAGTGCGTCGCAAAGGCCTGGACGGTCACTCTGGCAGCTCCTACGGGAGCCCCTGTCACGCTGTAGCCGCCGTCCGTGATGTCGGCGAAGAACACCGGCTTGGTGCCACCCTCGCAGAGCACCGTGAGTCGTCCGACGGCCACGGGTTTGCCGCCGAATCGAACGGTTCCGGCGATGGAGCCCGTTGGTGCCGTCCAGCCGCAGCCGGCCAGTCCGATCAACGCCCACGTGAGCCCCAGCCCGGCGATCGAGGGGATCGTATGCCGCACATGCAGGCTGGCAGCCTCGTGCATCACGGTAGCCCCGCGGTTTCACCGCCACTCGGCGTGCACAATCCCCACCACGTGTCGCCATCGATGGATGCGATGACGAACTGCGTGCTGCCGTCCGCCATGCCCACAGTGATGCCGCCGGGATGATAACTCTGTGGCAAGTACCAGATGCAGGTGCTGGGGCCTGGATTGTCCTGTGGCTTCGACGCCGGCCCTCCTTGTCCGTAACCGTTCCACTGGCCATACGCATAGGCGCCACTGCGGGGGCCGTAGTGCAGCATTGCCATGTAGCACTGCGCCCACGGGCCGTGCGCCCAGAGAGCCGGAGACGACATCTCGTTGCACTGCCGATATCGTTCTGCAAAGACGATCGTCTTGCTGAGTCCATCGGTGATCACTCGGAACGAACCGTCCGACCGCATGTTCTTCCCACCCACGTCGCCGGCATCGGGATTGCCGAAGACCTGGTAGTTGCCCGCGTAGTTGGTTGTCGCCCACTCGGGCGGGTTCGTCGAAGGGAAGGCCCACTTGGGGCCGCCGCCATCCGAGGGGCAGGTGAACGACTCGATGAAGTTGTTTTTGACGTTCCAGTACCCGGTGGCCCAGTCGCTCGTCCCCTTGTCGAACATCGCCGGCTCTTCGAGGTACGGCAGCAACGTGAAGTGGAGCGAGGCACCACTGATGTCCCCGCCGCTGCCATAGTTGAACGTCCGGCTGTAGTTCCAGGATGGCGGGATCTTCTTTTTCGCGCCGTGATACCCCTGGACGGCCAAGCCAAGCTGCTTGAGGTTGTTGGAACACTTCGAACGCCGGGCCGCCTCGCGGCTGGCTTGCACGGCTGGCAGAAGCAGGCCGATGAGCGTGGCGATGATCGCGATCACCACCAGGAGTTCCACGAGCGTGAAGGCGGTTCGCCCCAACGACCGGAACGGCCTGTCGCCTGTTAAAATGTTCATACTTTGAGTGTCGGCATGCCGGCGTTCGTGGTCAAGGGTTCTTCGCCCGAATCTCCCGCAAATAACGGGTTGATACCGCTGCGTTAGCGCACGTGCGAGGCGGCGCTGGCGGCCGCCGGAAGCACAGTAGGGGCGTGATGCATTTGCATGATTGACACCACGGTCTTGGAGGCGAAATTAGTTAATGGACTGGGGACGTGGGTGAGTCCTCCCAAGCCCTGGCAAGGTACGTCGTGTCCCCGAATCACCTCGTTGCCCGCGAAGTCATTCGTAATCTGGAGAAGGCTCATGAAAAACGCCGTGTTCCATCATCAAGTTGTCGCAGCCGCGCTGGTGTGCACGGCGCTCCTGTGCGGTATGCAGTCGCCGCTGCAAGCAGGCACGGTGTACTGGAACGGGCTCGTGAGCACCGCATGGACAGACACATCGAACTGGAACGGTGGCGTTCCGCCGTCGGCTGGTGACACCGTCATCCTCAACCAGGGATCTCCCTATACGCCCGTCGTTGGCTCGACAGGCCTTCCGACGACCGGGCAGATCTATCTCGGGGTCACGGGCGGGCTCAACGTGTTTCCTGGCGGTGCGCTCTCGATGACCGACTTCATCACCGGCAACTGGGGCAACAGCAGTGGCACGATCGTGACCGGTGGCCAAATGAACATGAGCGGTATCCTGAATCTTGGTGCCGGCGGTTTCGACGGCAAGGTCGACATCTCCGGCGGAGTCGTGCAGTCCGCAGCCCTGTCGATCAACAGCAACGGCGGCGCCGGCATGAACATATCGGGCAGCGGAAAATACATCACGGATATCAGTCAGCTGAACAACGTGAACTACTGGGTGACCAACAACATCATCAAGGCCAACAACGGTGCTTCCGGCTGGTCGATCGTCGTGGATACCACCACCGACCCGACGAAGGTGATGCTGACGGCCGTCCCCGAGCCGAGCGTGACGGCGCTAACCGTGGCAGGCGTGGCCATGGTCGCCTTGCGCCGCCTCCGTCGGCGGTAGAAGACGACGGCAATGTGTTGAGTGCATCCGATCGAGGAGGGTGCGCGGTCGTGCAGCCCCTCCTGGGTCAAGAGCCGCACGTGTCAACGGCATCCTGCTCTGGGTCGTAAGGCATCTTCATCAGTGGCACGCGATTGTGCGTCGCGCATGGCGACCCCCGGCGTTTCTCCGGTCCGCTTGATTCGTGATCGCAGTCGGTGTCTGCTCCGCTCGAGATGGGTGAGGAAGAAGCCCCGTTGAGATGACCGATGTGCCCCCAGAGTGCGTGATCCGGAGTGCCGTTCCCAGTCGCTTACGTTGGGGCGGTGATTGCCTTCGCGGTCGCTGGTAGCCGGGCTGCCGCACAGGATGCTCTCCCGTCCTGGCAGAAGACGGTCGCCACCGCCGCCTTCCGCAAGCAGGGGGTTGATCGGGCGGAGCGGCCGCCGGCCGGGTTTCTCGCCAATCCGCACTACCAGTGCGAGACGATCGGCCTGGGAGGCACCGTGGTTCGGGTCGGCCCGCACGGGTTCACGTCGCCGGCCGCTCCAGCCGTCGATCGCACCGGCCACCTGGAGAGCCGTCCCTATCTCAGCCAGCAGCATTGGTGGGACGAGGAAGCCCATCGCCATCAGCCGTTCGATCTCGTCGGTGGCTATGGAGACGACGTCGTGCCCGGCGAGATCCAGACATTCCGGCATCTCCTCGACATCGCCACCGGCTTCCTTCAGATCGATCTCACGCTCGCCGCCCATGGCGCCTCGTGGCGGAGTCGCCGGGAGATGTTTGTCACGCCCGAGGGCGTGTGGGTGGTCCGTGTCACCGATACGGCCGCCGCGCCGATGCCGTTCCGGCTGCGGATCGACCCCAATCGAAATGTGCGGATCTATCTCAACGGGGGCGTCTATGCCCGTGAGCACGAGCCCTGGTCTGCGGTCACCGCGGCGGCAGAAAAGGGCCTGGTTGTGACCGCCGAACGGCCGCGGTCGTGTACGGCAGCACTCGCCGTTGCGGCCGATGCCGCGAAGCCCTTCGTCGATGCTTCCTCGCGGGTCTGCGGCCCAGCCCGGCCTGGGAGTGCGATCACTTTCTACATCGCCCCCGCTTCGTCCTATGGCGGGGCCGATGCCACCGAGGCGGCCTGGGCCAAAGCCGAGGCCGCCCGAAGGCAGGGCTTCAACGCCCTGCGGAAAGAGACGGCGAGTTGGTGGCGGGCGTTTTTTGCAACGTCGTCGGTCGTCCTCCCGGACCGCGATCTCGCGACGTGGTACGCGCGTTCGATCTGGTACCTCGGCGTGTTCTTCGGCAACACGGACGTCCCTCCGGGATGCAACGGCACGAGCCTGGAGAGCTTCGCCGGCGCGATCTGCCCCGAGTATGACCTCGTGATCGACCAGCGAGCCCTTCTCTATGCCAATCATGTGGCCGAGGCCCGCCGAGTGTGTGACTGGGCGGGGCGAACGCTGCCGCGAGCACGGACGGCACGCGAAGGCCTGACCCTTCACGAGGTCTCGGTGCGGTATGACCGCGGGGCGAAGTATGGGCCGCTCCTCGGCTACGACGGCACCGTGCTCGTGCCCCCGACCGCCGGGGAGGGAATCTGGGCCTACGAGGATTTTGCGGGCACGAACCTGGCGCTCGTGGCGCTCGACTACGTTGACTGGAGCGACGACGAAAGCCGTTCCCCGATCGCTGGGAAACTCCTGCGCGAGACGACGCAGATCATGGCCCAGGAACTCGCACCGCGACCCGAGGTGGGTGGTCACCTTCACCAGCGGATGCCCTCGACGGTTCAGCAGGCCGCCGCAGCCTTCGCGCTCCGCGAAGCGAGCCGGCGAGGGGAGGCCGAGGACGGCTGGGAGGCCCTCGCGGGGGCCGTGTACCTGCCGACGGCCGATCTCGCCGGCGGCCGCGTGCTGGTCGCCGGTCCGGGTGCCGCCGCCGAGCGTGGTCGCGGCGACGTGACCTGGCTCGTGCCGCTGTGGTGGTATGGCATCATCGGCGGCGACGACCCGCTCGTGAAAACGACCTACGACATGATGCGGGAATCGAAGACAGGCGACTATGTCTTCAATAACGGCTGGATGGGCGTGATCGCCGCGAAGCTTGGCGACGGTGCAGAGGCGCAGCGGTGGGCACGGGAGCTTCTCAGGCCCGAGGTCACGCTCTTCGACGACTGCTGCTTCGGCGAGATCATCGCCGATCGGGAGGACTTCAAAAAAACGCCTGAGGTGGCCGCCCATGCGGCGCTCGTCTGCACCGTGGCGCAGATGCTCCTCGATCCGGATAGCGACCGCGAACTCGCCGTGTTTCCGGCCCTTCCGGCCGCATGGCAACGCGAACGCGTGGCGTTTTCACACCTCGCGGCCCGCGGTGGCATCCTCGTGAGTGGTGAGCGTTCGCCCCACGGCGTCTCCGTCACGGTCGAGAACCGTGCCGCGGGTGACCGCACCCGCACGCTCCGGGTGCGGCTCCCCGCCGGCACGACCACGCTGCGAGTGCCGGAGGCGCGGGTCAGCGATGAGTGGGCGATCATTCCCGACATCCGGCTCGCCCCGGGCGAGCGACGCCAGTTCGACCTCCTGCCATAACGATTCGACCATGCGATCCCGCAGCCTACCCTGCTCGACGAGATGCGAACAAAGGTCGAAACCTACCGGGCCGCGCTGAGCCGCCCGTAGCGATGGGCCGCCGTGTTAGTCCTGCCGTGGGATCCACTTGCTCCAGTCGGGCGAGGCCTTCGTTTCGTAGGTGCGGGGGGCGAGGTTGGCGGCGATCCAGGCCGGCGGATCACGGCGGAACTCGGCGAG
>Ga0315903_10004438_pt1 | contig 18799 bp, 15 predicted proteins | sample LakEriMetagenome_7_FD_203524 | JGI IMG/M metagenome (GOLD analysis project Ga0315903, IMG submission 203524) | Freshwater fungal communities from buoy surface, Lake Erie, Ohio, United States - Buoy 2 MA119 | ecosystem: Environmental > Aquatic > Freshwater > Lake | place: USA: Lake Erie, Ohio...
GTCGGCCAGTAGTAAAGAGCCGGGTTGTTAGCTCAGTTGGTAGAGCAGGTGACTCTTAATCACCGGGTCGGGGGTTCGAGTCCCTCACAACCCACTTCGTCAGATTGAGTTCAAAGTTTTCGTATAGATGGCCTCAAAGCTTTTCGAAGATGCACCAGGTTAAATTCAGTAAGCCAAGCGAAAGCGTATGCTGTCAGTAATACCCCAAAAGTAATCCCCACAAGGACCAATAACCCCATTGGCGACATAGTCCAGCGATTTATAGGTGTTAACTGCGAAGCTACCAATGCGATTATAGGAAAGTGGATTAAATATAGGCTAAAAGAAAACTCAGACCCTCGAACAATTAATTCCTGCAACTTTCCATTTATTCTGCTGTGATGATCATTTTGCATGGTTGATATACACAATGTGAGCACCAAAATTAAAATTGGGAAGGCGATTAAACGGGGAAATATTTTTACAGTAATAAGTACTGGAATAATTAGAAAAAAAGTCAGCAATGTGAATTTTAAAGCCACTGACTTTTGATATCTTGCAGAAAACGTCCTTGCCCAATCAGTACTCAAAAAGTATGCCGCACCTGCCCCACTCACCCAAATGCTCCCAAGTACCAACCAATCAATATTTAAGATTTTGGAAGCTAGAAATAAAATAAATATGTGTGGAATTAATCTAAAACTCACATTTCTCCTCAAGAAACTATTCAAAATCACAATTAAACTAAAAAATACAATGTAGTACCAAAATTCATAACTTAAACTCCATAATGGCCCATTACCCCCCCAAGGCAGACCTTTGAATGGTTGTAAGAAAAACACATTAGAGAATAAATCAGAGATTTTTTGTGAAAATAACGGAGGTATATCCGCATGTGATGCCAATTTTGGATCAGCTGTACAATACAAAGAAATATTTGAATCCCTGCAAGTAAATGTGTTGAAACCAAAAGTTAATAACAGCGCTGGAACAAGAACGATCCATAAACGTGTCAATCGATCAAAAATATAGGTTCCAAAATTTAAATCTTGCTTGATTAAACTCCTGATTACGCTCCCGCCTACTAGATAGCCACTCAAGAAAAAGAAGACAAGGACGGCTGCAGGACCGAGTCCAAGAAAAAGTCGTGTTAGCTTTTCAAGGAAATGCACTGCGTCATCCATATGGACAAATAGAAACTCTTTCGTATGCCCAACGCAAACTATTAACGCAGAAAAGATTCTAAGAAAGTGTAAGAATAGAGACCTCTCCGATACCATGGACGAGATTATCCATGATTTTCACGGGCATCCCCAATTCCATTCTAAATCTGCTCAAGATCTAGTAAATTTCAGACCCCATCAATAATATGGGTTGTGGATCAAGGTCAATTGAATCCATATGTGGCCAATGAAGGATATGTAGTTCGAGTCCCTCACAACCCACTTTTGATTCATTTAGTGAAAGTTGTTTTGCATGTGCACTTAAATCTGTGCCATTCTTTGGGACCATTGTATTCAGCATAATCTTGGATTTAAATTCGAGGGTTTTCAAAAGGGAGTGATGAATTGGGAATTAAATCAGCATTCGTTAGAAAGCTTTCCAATCTAGACAACTTACTTAAGCTTTTGCCGATTGCATCACTCATTAGATCAAAGAGTTATTCGCAATTCTGGGAAGACCGATTGATATCACGAAATATAGTTCCAGAAATTGGTTCATACGTTGACATTGGAGCCGGAACGCCAATCTGGGGGTCGAACACATATTATTTTTACAGAAGGGGTTGGGCTGGAGTGACTCTCGATCCAATCGCCTTTAATGTTAATATGCAAAAAAGATTTCGACCAAGAGACAAACAATATGAAACAGTAGTGTCATCAAATCCTGAGACTATTGAGTTCTATCAACTTAGTCCATGGGAACTGTCAACTATAGATTCGAAAATTGCTTATCAACGCATTGCAGCTGGCAATCAACTTATCGCAAAGACTTACATCAAACCAACTTCGCTAGAAGCAATATATAGAGAAAACCCTATCAAGAGGCCCGCAATTCTTTCTATAGATGTTGAAGGTGCAGAAATGGATGTTCTAAATAGTAATAATTGGGAAATAGCTAAACCAGACATTATCTGTATTGAGGAACTAGAGAATCCTTTGAGTTATTCAAAAATTAGAGGGTTTCTCACACTTCAAGATTATGAATTAATTGCCTACAATGGGGTTTCATCCATTTATATTTGGAAGGAAACTAAACATCGCAGGAGCTAGCAGAAATAGATAAATCTCATTTTTTGATGCTTAAAATTTGGTTTGGACTCAAGTTGAGGTAGTGAGCCAAATAAGATTAGTCTTTTACTAAATCGATTTGCGAAAATACGATGTTTTTAGAGCCCTCTACGATCAATCTTTTGACTATTGAATTGTATATAGATGTAAACTTTACTCACAAAACATCGAGAAAGAGTTTATGAAAAGCCAAGACACACTATTTCTAGAGCAAGATAAGGAACTCTACAAATACCTTCACGTGTACCTATTACTTTTAATTTTTGAAGGTGTATTTAGAAAATGGATTCGCCTTTCAAATCAAGATATTTTCTATTTCTTAAGAGATTTATTGGTAGTGCTTGTGATCTTGAAATTAGTGTTTTCCAGTAGATTCAAGAATTCATCAGACCACAATATCCGTTTTGGTCTTAACATAATCTTCTTGTTTTTTTCTATATATGCATTTATTGCAATAGCAATCCAAAGTATACCCGCTCAAGTAGTATTGTTTGGATTCAGAAATTACACATCTATCTTTATGTTGGTATACCTATGTAGCTACATACGAGATAAAAGTCGCATATTTGACAAAATTTATAAAGCATTTTTGCTTGCATTGTTTTTTCAATTACCTATTGTTGTGTTACAAGTATCTTCTGGGCCCAATTCATTTGTGAATAAAACTGGATGGGAGATTGGGGCTACCGTCTTCACATCTGGAGAAGTAGTGAGGCCTCCTGGAACTTTTACTAATGCACTTGGATTGGGGTACTATCTACTTATAGTTTTTGGTTTATTACTGAGTGCTCACCTAAAAGGTTTTACAACCCAAAAATCGGCAAATTTAAATTCTCTCGCCTTATTTATGTTACTTATCATTTCTGCGATTTCGGGCTCAAGGACTGTGCTTTTAGGATTATCCCTGACGGCTCTACTTTTTGTATTTGTAAGTATTAAGAGATTATTCCAAAACAATGGTGGCATTAAACATACAGGAAAAAGTTCACGTTTATTACTTTTATTCATGTACACGTCACTTGTTTTCATTTTATACAAATTAGTTCCAGTTATCAATGCATTTATTTTTCGTCTTAATTACCAGACCGAAGGCAATAGTGGTACTCGTTCAAGAGTTCTAAATTCTATATTTGGCTATCAGTATTCTGATCTCACTTTGATCGGAACTGGAATGGGAACGCGCCACCAATCCGCTCTCGCCCTCGGTTGGATTCAGCCATGGGTTGAGAATGAAACTTTGAGATGGAGTGCTGAGTTAGGTTTATTTGGATTTACCCTTATCATTCTTAGGCAAATTTGGATTTTATCTCTGGCTGCATCAGTGCTTATTCGCAATGTTGAGTATCGCAATTTAAGCCCAATGATATTTATATCAATGGGCCCATTTTTGGTTAGTGGGATATCAACACAACCCACAATTCAGGGAATGAGTGCCGTAATGATGCTGATGTTAGTTTTCAGGAATAGAATATAAACAATCAAAAGATGCTCCGAGCACAATTGCATTCAACCTGGAGGGTATTCCTGAACAGCTCATTGATAATTTCTGAATACTTATGACTTTTAAACCCACAAGTAAAAAACTTTTATATGCATCAAATGTTTCCAATATTGCTCACCTTGAATACATATTAAATAATCCATCCTGGTTAGTATTTGTAATGCGTCCATGGGTTCCAAAAAAATGGTTAATTAGAGCATTCAGTAAATTTCCTGGCAGAATTTATGATTTACTGAAAACTCGAGATAGTGACAGGTTGGTAAATCCTAGCTTCACCCCGTTGAAACTTGGGATTGCTCAATTCTATGCTCCGATAAAAAACTTGTCTTCAGATTCACATTTGTCAACTGTGGAGACAAATATGGTTAATGGCCTTCTCAAAATGGGTATCAGAAGACGCAGTATAAATAAAGACATTGTCATAACAACTCGAGATGTGTTTCCTAGTATGAAACCATCTCCCAGGAAAAAACTAATAGCTGAAATGCGTGAATTGCATTGCGATAATCCATGGAGCAGACAAACGCCAATCTTAGGATTTCCATACGATCACTTAACTAAAGATTTCAAAAATTCAGATTATCGCAATCGCTTTGAAAAAATCCGAAATAATGCCACTGGTTTAATCACTTACTCCATAATTTCGAAGGATTCATTTGTTGCAAATGGTTACCCCGAGGAAAAAATTTTTATTTTTCCACTAAAGTATCCGAATAATACTGTTCAAAAAAAGAGAATTTCCACGACGAAAAAAACTTTATTTGTTGGAAGAGATGATTTAAATAAAGGCTTAGATTTGGCAGTACTCATCACGAGAGAATTAGGTGTAAAATTATTGGTGGTCGGACATTACTCTATCTCTGTAAGAAACTGGCTACAAAGTTTTGAACATGTTGAGTTTAAAGGTCATGTTAATCGATCTCAATTGAAACAATTGATGCTCGAAACCCATGCAGTGATTGCTCCTTCGGTAGAATCCTATGGATTAGTGGTGGTTGAAGCTTTGGAATCTGGTTGCCTAGTGGTGAGTTCAAATTTTAACGGCGCAGCTGCAACATTTAAACATAATCCTAACGTGTACTGCTCGGAAAACTTAGAAATCGACAATTTGTTAGTAAATCTCAGATCCGCGATGCAATCAAGTTACAATTACGAGTACATAGTTGAAATGAAAAATTATTCGACTCATTTTTTCAATTTTCTGGAAAATATCTAGGAGAACAATGCAAAACACTTTAAAGCCAATTTTTTATCAATCCTTAATCATGACCGCTAATATTTTAACAGGAATAATTATCACGAGGTCATCAGACTATGATTTGAGAGCCGATATTTCATCGCTGATGGCCTTGCTGGGGTTTTCTCTAATTTTATTGAATCAGAGTCATTTCGAAAAGATAATAAGAGATAAATTAGATTTTACTGGTATTAGTTTTTTTCGTCATGCACTCCCTATTTTAGTATTGAGCAGCTTTACAACATATACGCTAAACCTTACATTTTGGCTTTTCCCATTAGTTTTTTTCTATTTGTTGTTAAATACAATTGTACAATTGCGTGGAGCCAAGTTTTTTAAATCTAATGGTAATCTTAATTTTTTGATGCTTTCACTAGTTTTTTACATAACAAATCTAATTCTAACGCTATTTCTAATCTTAATTAATTATTTGAATATTTACACCTGGCTATTTACTAGCATTGTCGCAGATTTTATTTTATTACAGCTCTATTTCTTTTACTCAAAACCAATGAAATCTATACCTTTCCGTACGGCTAGCGAAAATCGAATTAAGTTCAGCATTGCTGCCGTGTTTTTTGCCTTAGCCGACCCAATAATTGTAATTATTGCCAAGTATTTTTCTGATGCAGCAGGTTTAGCTTACTTCGTTGTAGCAATATCTACAATATCGCCAATATTAATAATTTATTCAGCTTTTCAAAATAAGTTACTTACTTTTCCAAAAATAGTTAAATTTAGATTTAAAGCTTTACAAGTTTCATGCGTCATGCTTGTTTTAATTTTATCTGCAACTTTCTATGCTAATGTTATTAAGTATGCAATTCCATTTATATTTGGTGAAAAGTATTCTCAACTTTCTAATTATACAATATCTATTGTAGTAATGGGCTATTTAATGCTTGCCTTTAAAACATCCAACACAATTTTGAGGTCTCTGGATCTTAACTTTCTCAGCTTTTCTTTAACTGCAACGTTTTTAATGTCATTTGTACTGTGTTGTGTATTAATGCCTAACTCAAATGTATCGCTCATTTTCTCAACAGTATTTTCATTAACTGTATCACTAGCATTGCACGGAATTGGGCTAATTTTTAGGGTTACTTTTAAGCATCTCTATATGAACAAATCTACATGATTTGTTTCCTTAAACCACTTGCTGTCAAAATACTATAATATGATTTAATCATGCAGACTGAGCATAAACCATCACTAGTGCAGGTGAGTGGGAGTTTAGAATTGCCACTTGGTGGACCTGTTATGGTGGTGGAAGGGTTAAATGAATATTTAGACAGTAATTTTGAACTTAGGAATTTGATTTTCGGTACTTCATTAATTCAATTAAGGAATCAAATGAAGATTAAGACTTTGGCAGATAATCGCTATGGATTTCCTTGTAGGCCAACCCCAATACGAGCTCGTAAAGATTTAGCATCAGCACAAATTTTATTGATTCATGGTTATTATTTGTTTTCTACTCTTCTAGCGATTAGATTTTCAAAAACTGATTCAATTTTTGTAATGCCACATGGTTCACTTGAGAACTATCAAGCCAGTCGTGGGAAATTACGCAAGCATCTTTTTGATTATTTGGTTCACAGACTTTTAGGTAAACGCAAGATTACATACTTGGTAGGTTCAAATTCAGAGGTTGATTCAATAACGGAGAGATTTATGGGAGCTAAAGTCGTAGTTGTCGGATTGGGAGTTAAAAGTAGCTTAATTCAAACCCAGAAGTTGCGAAAAATAGATGACACGATAGTTCTTATGTGTATCTCTAGAATTGCGCATAAAAAACGTATTGATCTTTGCATACGTGCACTTGCTCAGTTGAGTAAATTAAATGGAAATTTTGTTCTAAAAATTTACGGTACTGGAGATGCGAATATTAGAAAAAATCTGGAAAAATTGGCTCTCGAATTAGGGGTTGGTAATAAAGTATTTTTCTATGATTTTGTGACTGGTGTTGCAAAACACGAGGCATTTAAAGATGCCGATATAATGCTTCTTCCGAGTGAAAATGAAAATTTTGCCATAGCCGTTGCAGAATCTATATGTGAGTTAAGGCCAGTAGTTGTTTCTAAGTTTGTAGCAATGCACGAATTTGTTGATAAATATCGAGTTGGAATTACGATACCTACTACTGACCACATGCGGTTAAGTAATGCGGTTCTCGAAATACATGATCATTACAACACATACGTTGAGAATTGTGATGCTTTCAGAAATCTCCTGACTTGGGATTCGGTGTCAAAAAATTGGATTGAAGCCTTAACTCGAAAGCAAAACTAAATGCATAATTTTATACTTCCGATTAGCGCTGTTGTTTTCACTAAAAATGAAGAAATTAACATCACCGAATGCTTAAATTCACTTAAAAACTTTGGTGAGATTGTTGTATTAGATTCTTCCAGTATTGACCGGACGGCGAAGATAGCCTCGGAACTAGGAGCTAGAGTTATTGTCTTCAAATGGAACGGAAAATACCCAAAGAAACGGCAGTGGAGTTTAGAACAAGTTGAATACAAGAATGATTGGATTCTTTTTGTTGATGCTGATGAGAGAATAACGGTTAATTTCGTTACCGAACTAAGAGATTTCATGACGAATTCAACTGATAGTTTTTCAGCGGCTTCTATTCCAATAGATTATTACTTTGCTGGAAAGCGCTTAAAGCATGGCCAAAGGCCAAGAAAAACTGCCTTGTTGCGAGTAGGAAAAGTAAAATTCCCAGTCATAGATGATTTAGCTGCTGACGGTATGGGCGAGTTAGAAGGGCACTATCAGCCCATGATTTCGGGCAAAACAAGGAATTTTCGCAATTCAATTAAGCATAATGATAACGACCCAATTTCAACTTGGATGTCTCGTCATATTAATTACGCAAAGTGGGAAGCGCACTTACTCATGAATCCAGAAACCAAGATTGAAGTAGATTCTTCCAAAAGTGGAATCTCTGCTTGGTTTCATAAATTACCTTTACGGTCTTTTGCCTTTTTTATTTACTCTTACTTTATGAAATTTGGTTTCCTAGATGGTAGAGCTGGATTTGACTACGCCTTCGCAAAATCATGGTACTACTGGTTAAGTGATGTAATTGCTCGAGAAAAGAAGCAAAATGCCACGCAATAGGGGTCTAAAAGATTTCACGGGACCGAAATCAACAATTAAATTGAAGGTACTTTTATTGATCTGGTTCCCAGTTCAGCATGTAATTTTCAAATCAACATTTCTTCCACCCGCTGTTAGGCCTGTTCTGCTCAAGTTATTTGGAGCAACTATCGGTACTAGAGTATTTATTCGGCGCGGAGTGAAAGTCCATTTCCCTTGGAATTTAGAAATCGGAGATGACTGCTGGATCGGTGAAGAGGTTTGGTTTATCAATCACGAAAAAATCAAAATTGGCTCAAATGTTTGCATTTCGCAAAGATCGATTATTTGTAGCGGGGGGCATGATTACCGATCTGCCTCATTGGAGTACGCCCACAAACCATTAGAAATTAAAGATGGTGCATGGGTGTGCTTAGATGCAAAGGTTCTACCTGGTGTAACCATTGGTGAATGTTCTGTTGTATCAGCTGGAGAGGTTGCACGTAAATCTGTACCTGATTATTCAATGTTGGTTGGCGGAGAGATTCGCCCAATCGATCCGCCAAAGTAAGTAAGAGATGTCACGAGTACTTCTTGTAACTACAAACTACTGGCCAGAGCCGACCGGTATCGCTGTTTACACAACTGATTTAGCAGGCGCTTTAATAACCAAAAATCATCAAGTTACTGTTTTAACTAGCTTGCCACATTACCCATGGTGGAAAGTGCCTCAAGAGTTTGCCCATCTTGGTGAGGGCGTTACCTCCCATTGTGGAATTGAGGTAATTCGCGCTAAGCATTTAGTGCCGCCAAAAATGAATGCACTACTTCGAATGCGATTTGAGTTCTCGTTGTGGTGGAATCTAAAGCGAGTTTCAAAGCGCTTTAAAAATAATGAGTTTGATGTAGTAATCGCGTGTATGCCAACTGTTGCTGCGGGAGTAATTGGAAATAGAATTGCAAAGAGGTTTGGTACACCCTTTGGTTTGATTGTGCAGGATTTATCAGGAGCAGGTGCCAAGCAATCTGGATTACGTGGTGGAGCACTAATTTCTAGGATTGCACATTTAATTGAAGGCAGTGCCTTGCATGGCGCCGATAGTTTGGTTGTTGTATCCCCTGCCATGAGAGATGTTGTAGTTGGGCTTGGGGTCGAACCAAAAAGAGTGAGTCAAATTCTTAATTACTCCGCTAGATCTATGTATCCAGTCGATAAAGCTGCTGCACGTAAGAAATTTGGCTGGGCAGAAGGTGAGTTTGTTGTTATCCATACCGGCAATATGGGGGCTAAGCAGTATCTAGAAAATGTAGTTAAGGCAGCTGAAGCGTTAGAACATAGTTCAGTAACCAAGATCTATCTAATTGGACATGGAAATCAAGAAAATACATTAAAACAAATGTGTGCTGGGAAGGAAAATATCTCAGTAATGGCTGCAGTACCCGATGAGGATTACTCAGCGCTACTTTCAGCCGCTGATCTGTTATTAGTTAATGAAAGAAGTACTCAAATGGAGATGAGTTTGCCGAGCAAGTTGACCTCGTATCTTTACAGCGAGCGCCCTGTAATTGCCGCAGTCCCACGAGGTGGTGCTACATGGAAGTTTTTAGAAGGTGTGGCTGAATTAGTCGATGCAGGAGATCCAAAAAAACTAGCTACAAAAATTGAGGAGTTGCGTAAAAATCAGAGCAGGCTTGATCAATTAGCAAAGCTAGGTAGTGAATTTGCCGTAAAACACCTTGATCCAGAAATTGGACGGGCAAAATATCTAGACTGGGTTCAAGAGCTTCTTAACTCAAGATAAAGCCCATAAGCCCTACCCACTATCAGGGATTCTCTGATAACCCCTAGGAATCTAAATATTCACTAACACCTATCTTGATTTCGCAGTCGAGAGACCAAACTTAGCGATAATATTTACTGACTAGAGGAGTTTATGCGAATTTTGTGGGCTAATTTATCTAAACAATTGAAAGAGAACAATAAGCTTTCAGTTGTAGCGGTATTAATTCTTTCAGATTTTATTTGTATCTGCCTTTCAGCAATTACTGCGTTTCAATTTAGATTTCCTCAAGATAGCCCGGATGCAGATTCCAAGCCCGCAATCGCACAATTTGATTACAGAGGTATTTTACTCCTTATTGTCTTTAGCTGGTTATTCTTATTTCTACTCACAGGTATATACAGATTTAAGCACGCCAATTTATTTGTATTAAATCTTCAATTAGTTATTAAAAGATCTGTGTACTTTTTCTTCTTCTTAGGTTTTATCTCATTTATCCTTAAGGCATCTTTTTCACGAATTGTCTTTGGCGTAATGTTGGTCTCTGGGTTGGTCTACTTAATTTTAGGGCGTCTGATAACTTACTTCTTAATTCTTAAACCTTTAATATTAAAAAAGAAAGTAATTTCAAAAATGATGATTGTCGGAAGATCAGCTAAAGATTTAAAAGACCATAGCGAGTGGATTATTGAAAATAGAAGTTTAGGCTATTCAGTTGTATCAAGGGTTATTTGTAATCAAATCTCAAGTGAGTGGATTGAGGAGTTTGACCGCATTTTAAGGTATAAGAAAATTGATGAAGTCTTACTGCTTCCAGGCATGGAATCTGATAAGAATTTTTCAAAATTTATTCACTACTGTGAAGATCTTGAAATAAATATCAACTGGATTCCATTGGACTCAGGAAACCTTGGTTATTGGTTAATCCCAACCCCTCAAGAGGGTATTCCGTTTTTAACATTTGAAAAATCAGCGATCTCAATACCCTGGCGCATAATTAAGCGTACGTTTGATTTACTCTTTGCCACAGTATTTTTAGTAATTTTTAGTCCAGCTCTTCTTTTGATTGCCTTTTTAGTTTTAATCTCAAGTGGCTATCCAGTTTTATACTCTCAAACCCGAGTCGGGCTAAATGGTAAAACCTTTAGATTCTATAAATTCCGCTCGATGATTAAGGATGCTGATCAAAGGTTATTAGAGGTAGAAAATATTCATAAACGAGATCATGTTATTTTTAAAAATAAAGAAGATCCACGCATCACTCCAATTGGAAGAATACTTCGCAAATACTCACTCGATGAACTACCTCAATTCTTCAATGTGATAAATGGTTCTATGTCGGTGGTTGGCCCTCGCCCTGCGTTGACTAGGGAGGTGGGTCTTTATAACTCAACCTATGAGCGACGATTAAATGCAAAACCTGGTATTACCGGACCTTGGCAGATATCTGGCCGATCTGATTTAGATTTACAAACTAGCATCTCATTAGATTTAAATTACTTAACCAATTGGAGCTTTACCCGAGATCTGTGGATAATCATCGCCACAGTTGGTGCGGTATTTAAAGGAAAAGGTGCCTACTAAATCTTTTCTTTTCTTGATTTAGTTGCAGATTTTGCATCCTTCATTAACTCTTCCTTAAACCGCTTACCCTTAATGTGTTGGAAGGAATCCTCTCGTTCAATACGATTTAGATCCTCCTGCCTTGGTTGATAACCAGTAACCGCCTCTTTTTTACTTCCATAAGGTAGGTAGTGATTTCCATAATATCTTGGGTAGCCGTAGCGGTAGCCATACTCATACTCAAGTGAGCTCTCTGGAATCATATTTAAAATTACGCCAAGAATTGAAGAGCCAACCGTCACCATGGCATCTCTTGCCCCGGTAAATTGTGGTTTCTTGGTGACACCTGCGTGAACTACCAGAATTGAGCCATCTACTCTAGCTGAGACAATTGCAGCATCTGTTACTGGAAGTAGTGGCGGGCAATCAATAATTACATACTGATATTTCTTCCGTAATACTGCGATTAACTTATCAAATCGATGGGAGGCAAGTAACTCTGCTGGGTTTGGTGGAACAACTCCAGAGGGTAATACATCTAACTTTGAATCCTCATATCGATGAATATTTTTCTTCAATAATTGTGGTGAGATTGATTTTGTAGCAGATAAAATCTCAGTTAATCCAGTTGCCTTGGCAGGAAACTCCATATAAATAGAGATCTTAGGGCGGCGCAAATCTGCCTCCATTAATAAAACCTTAGATCCTGCTTGAGATAGTGAGAGAGCTAAATTCATCGCACTTGTAGTCTTGCCCTCACCAGGTAGTGCTGATGTAACAACGATTACCTTAGGTGGTGAGTCAGGTCTTAAATACTGCAGGTTAGTTCTAATAGTTCTAAAGGCCTCAGTTCGGGCAGCGTATCTACCAATTTGAGTTATTAAAGGTTTTTCATCCGCCATAGTGTCAAAGCCAACTGCGGCAAGAAGTGGTGTGCCAGTTAGATCATCCTCATTCTTAACTGAGTTATCTAACAGTCTGCGCAGGGAGGCAATTCCAATACCTAAACCAAAGCCAAGTAAAAGGCCAAGTGCGTAGTTGATTGATCTCTTAGGTGAGGTTGGTGAGGTGGCAGCGATGGCATTTTGAACTGTTGAGACCTTAACAATTGAATCAGAGCCCATTCCCCTTAACTCAAGGGCGGCCACAGTTTTTCCAAATTGATCAGTTACTGCATTTGCAATATCAGCAGCAAGTAGCGGATCTGGATCGGTAACTGTGATATCAATTAACACTGTATCAAGAGGGGCAGAGGATGTAATTTGCTTCGCTAACTCCTCAGGTGTTAGTAATAGCTCAAGCTTTTCTATCACCGGCTTTAAGGTCATCGGTGAGTTAATTATCTGTGCGTAGGATTTAACTCTCTGTTGAGAAAAGCTACCACCCGTTGCCAAGGTAGAGATATCAAGGGCGGCAGCTGGGGTTGAAACAAAAAGTTGGGCGTTGGATTGATATAAGGGTGTGGTGGTTGCAGTGATGATTACCGATGCAATAAAACCAAGAAGAGTACATAGGCCAACTAAGATTCGATTTTGTACTAGTAGGCGCCAGTAAGCGATTAGTTCCATAGTACCGCTCACTCCTTTAACACTATAAGTTTGAAACTATCTCACCCTAAGAGTAACCCTGTATGCGAGCCAAGTTTACCTCAGTAAAAGTTGTTCGAAACCGCCTAATGAGCCCCCTTTTTACCTCTCATTGGGCTCCAGATGTGCAGAAATAGTTGGGCAAGAAAGAGCCCAATTACCGCACTGAGGGTATTTGAAATTAGATCGATCGGATCACTAACCCTGCCTGGAATTACCTGTTGCAAAAGCTCAATTAGTAAGGAGAACATAAAAAAGAGAGCAAGGAGTAAAGCAGGATTACTCTTAGCAAATCTTATCTTTACCAACAGTGCTGGGAGTGTCAGCAATAGGTAATTACCAATTGCAACTTTTTCCGAGTCGGCATATAACACCTGGTAAAAAAGGCCAGTGTGAGTTTGAAAAAATAATTCAATCTCAGATGGATCAGTTGAGAGCAGTATGGGTCTTGGAAATAAGGTGAAGAGCAGGGCTAGGCAAATATATGAGATCAAAAGTAGCGGTAGTACTACTTTTGCATTAAATCCACTCTTTACCGCCATAGGCTAACCTTACTCTATGTCAATTGGCGTAATTTGTCGGATGAATCAAGCAAGATCTATTTTTGTAGAGGGTGTGCTTACAAAAAACTTTCCAGAGCTAGATTTTTTCTCCTCCGGTGTGCAAGCAGTATCTGGCTCGGCAGCAATTGATGGGGTTGAGGAGTTAGCAAAGGTGTGGGAGATTGAGTTAACTAAAAAACGCTCCTCCACAATCCAAGAGGATATCTCTGAAATATTAGAAGCTGAGTTAATTATCTGCGCTGAGATGGCTTTTGAGCCAGCAATAAGACTTCTTGGTTATAGCGGAAAGGTTTTAAATTTTGAACAATTAGTAAATGATTCATTTTTTATGCCCCTAGATCCGGAGGGGTTAAATGTGGATAAGTTCAAGCGGGAGTTAGCAAAGGCTGCGGCTATCTCAATTAAAGCAGTCCGATCCCACCTTGGGCTTAGCTTTGCTAATCCAATCAAGGTAGTCACGCCAAACTCTGCAACCGATTCAAATTTAGCTCTCGCCCATGCGGTAATGGAGGCGAATATTAGTAATGCAATATTGGTAGATGCTGATTTTAGAGCCCCAAATCTATCTGAGATTAAGGAGCAGGGATTAGAGGTTATTGAGTTTGATATTAAAAATTTTGATCGACTGCCAATAGAGAGTATTACAAATCAACAAATCCTTACCCATCAATATCAAATTAATCACCCTGGGCAGATTCTCCTTGCCCCAATTTTTACTACCTTTTTACAGAGATTAACCCAAGTGCGGCCAGTAGTTTTACTAACTGCGCCTAGATATACCAACTCACTTAGGTTAAGTGATTCATATATATTTTCTGCCTACACAGACATGATCTCTGTCATCTCTGCATAGATCTATACTTGCCCCGTGAAGAGTTGGTGGCAAAAAAACTGGCAAAAGGTAAGCATTTTTGTAGGCTCCCTGCTGCTACTACTTATCTTATTTTTAAGCTTTTTAGGTTGGCAGATCTACCGAGATAGCAAAGAACTGCTTCAAAGCTTAAGATCTCCAGGCCAGGTAGATACCAAGATTACGGAGAGTTTAAACTCTGATATAGATAAGTTATTTACAGTTTTAAAACTGCCAGTAATCCACCAATTCACTAAAGTATTTGATCTAGATTTTTCACCAATTAAAGCTGATATCCAAACAATAATCTCCACCTCCCCCACCTTGGCAGGAGATGATGGTGCCAAGCAGTATTTAGTAGCTTTTCAAAATACCGCAGAGGCAAGAGGACCGGGTGGCATCCTTGGTGCCTACGCAATTCTTGAGTTGAAAAGTGGCCAGATATCGGTAATAAAAACTGGCTCAAATGCCGGATTGAAATGGAACACTGAGCTTCCAATCAAGATGCCAGATGAATTTATCCGGGTCTATGGAAAAAACCCGGCAATCTGGCAAAACTCAAATCTCTCACCACACTTTCCATATGGAGCGATGATCTGGAAGGCCTCCTGGGAGAAGCAGTTTGGTGGAGATTTAGATGGTGTGATTGCAATAGATCCAACTGCAATTAGTTACATGTTAAATGCAACTGGTGAGATCACCCTACCAAGTGGTGAGAAAATAAACTCACAAAATGTGGTTGATCAAACCTTATCTAAGGCGTATAAGTTGTATGAAAAAGATAATAATGCTAGAAAAGAGTACCTAGTCCAAATTATGAATGCCACCTTCACCAAATTACTTGCTAATGATTTTAATAAGGTGAAAATGGCGCAGGCAATTAGGCAAGGAGTGCTTGAAAATCGCCTACTGATTTACTCAACCGATAAAAAGGTGCAATCTGAGATAGAAAAGAGCAGATTTGGTGGAGCCCTTCAAATAATCCCCAACAATGAGTATCGAGTAGTTATCCAAAATATTGATGCCAGCAAACTTGATTACTACCTAGATCGACAGATAGTAGTTGAGAGCACATCCTGTGGTGTGCCAAAGCAGACCCAAGTAGTTGCAACTGTCACCAATAATGTTACAAATGCGACAGATCTGCCGGCATATGTTTTAACTCGAGCAGATAAGAACAAGCCTAAAACTTTAATTACTGGTCAACATAGATTTAAAGTCTTTATCTATGGGCCAGTAGATGGCAAATTAATCTCCGCCTCCCGCTCCACCCCTGGTGCCCAGTTAGGTGGCGGTGCAACTGAGCGTGCCAGACCCCTCTACACTACTGATGTTGATCTAGCACCCAATCAAAGCGAGACCATATTGGCAAACTTTGAGGGTGGCAGCGGTAAAATTACTTATGTTGATCAGCCGTTAGTGCGAAAGACTCAGATAAGTATTAAGGACAAGTGCTAGTTATGAAAAGTAAAATAATTTTCATCACTTGCCTATCACTTTGCCTTACCTCCTTTCAATTTGTTAATGGTCAATCTGTATTTGCTGCAGAGGTGTGCCAAGGCCCGGCTGCGTATCCACCTGATCTTCCGGGTTGTTTGGATCCAGTTGTTGCAGCTGAACAAGCAGCAGCGGCAAAGGCTGCAGCAGATGCTGCGGCAGCAGCGGCAGCGGCACGGGCTGCACAAGATGCAGCAGCTGCTAGAGCTGCGGCTGAGGCAGCGGCAGAACGAGAAGCTGCGGCGGTGGCGTCTGCAAAGGCTGCAGCAGATAAGGCTGCTGCTGATGCGTTGGCGGAACAAATTAGACAAGGAAATCTTGCAGCAGCTGCAGCAGAGGCGGCAAAGGCAGCAGAGGCGGCAAGGACAGCAGCAGAGGCGGCGGCAACTGCAAAGAGATTAGCTGATGAAGAGTTGACTAGAAGAATTCAGGCAGAGGCGACTGCGCAGGCAGCAATTGTTACAGCGCAAAAAGCGTTGGCTGATGCGCAAGCTCGTATCGCTCGTGAAATTGAAGAGGCTAAGGCTGAATCTGATAGACAAAAAGCAATTGCAGTTGAGAAAAAGAGATTATCTGATGCAGCTGCTGCAAAATTTGCTGAAGAGCGAGCTGCACTTGATCGTGAGATTGCTGAAAAAGAGGCACAACGAGTTGCAGCAGTTGCTGCTGCTAATGCAAGTCAAAATGTAACTGCTAACGCCTACCAAGCTTATTTGGATGCAGGTGGTGAACCACTTTCTTTGCGTGCTAGTAACCCAAACTTTCTTACTATTGCGCCTAACTCATCTGGAATCAAAAAAGAGGTTCAGTTAACTGAGGTTAAGTACCAAAGTAATTTAAAGGTGAACTCTCAGATTATTAGCTCTAATTTATCGATTGCAGATTTAAAAGAGGCATATTTAGCTGCTAAGAGACAATCCGATGCCGATGCAACTGCTGCAACAAATGCTCTCAATGCTAAGAACGCCGCTGCTGCTGAGCTGGCTGCAAAAAAAGCCATTGCTGATGCTGCCGAAGCTGAATGGAAAGCGGCTGCACTTGCGAAAAAAACTGCTGATGACGCAGCTGCAGCTGCAGCTGCTGAGCGAACAAGGTTGGAAAATGAGATTAAGCTGAAAGAGGCAGCGGCTTTGACTGCTGCTGCTGAAAAAGCTGCTGCGGCAGCAGATGCAGCCAGAAAGGCTGCTGCAGATGCCGTTGCCGCAAGTGCTGCAGCTTCCATGGCAAGTGCATCAGCAACTTTGGCAAGTATTACCTCTGATAGCAGCGACTCCGCAAGTTTAGCTACTCAAGCATTAGTTGCCTTCCAAAATGCCGCAGCTGCTTCAAATAACGCTGCTAGTGCAGCAGCGGATGCCGCAGCTGCCGCTGAACGAGAATCGGCCGCTGCTGCTGCTGCAATTCGTGCCAGGCAAGAGGCAGATGCCGCAGCTGCTGCAGCTGCACTTGCTGCAAGATCTCAATCTGGATCTTCTGCTCCGAGTGTAAATGTGTCTTCGGCAGAAAGCAGAGCTGCCCTGGAGGCTGCAAATCGCGCGCGAGAATTAGAAAAACAAGCACAAGAGGCAGCCAAGGCAGCTGCTGAGGCCAAAGAAGCAGAGGAAAAAGCAGCAGCTGAAAAGAAAGCGGCAGAGGATGCAGCTGCGGCAGCAAAAGCTGCCGCTGATAAGGCTGCAGCTGCAGCACTAGCAAAAGAAGAGGCAAAACGTAATGCAGCAAGAAATCAAATTGCACGAGACAAAGCAACCGCTAAAAAGTTAATTGAAAAAATAAAAGACTCTGCGATAAACACCTCAAAAACGATTACTAAATCATCACAATCTATCTCTTCAGCATATGAGCAAGCATTAAATGAAGCAGCTAAATCTAATAAGGCTCTTGCAGCATTAAAGGAGCAGGAGAAGATTGCGCTTTCAAATCTAAATCTGGCCAAAAATGAACTTTTATCTCTTAGCAAGGTGGTTGATAGAGCGGCTTTGGAACAAAAACAAGCAATTGCTGAGTATGGAAATGCTCAGTACAAAGTTATTCAACTCGAAATAAATATTGCCTCCACAGAAAAGCAATTGGTAAATATTGAAAAAGATATTAAGAGTACCGAGAAGTTTTACAATGAGTTACAGTCAAAATATGAATTACTAAATAAGGCAGCACAAACAGCAGTTACCAAAGCAGCAGCAAGTAAGAAGGCTGCAGATGCTGCCTTTCAAGCATTGATGGCCGCAACCAATTCAAGTAGCTTGATTGCGACAGATTTGCAAAATTATTTGGAAACTGACTCTGATGGCACAATACCGAGTGCAAATGCAACCTCTGCTTTAACCAAGTTAAAAGAGCAGTATCAAAATGCCCAAAGCCAAGCTAACCGAGATAAGGCGCTTGCGGATAAGGCCCTAAATGATCTTCAAGGTGCCCGTCAAGCAGCCCTAAAAGCCAAGCAAACCCTCGATGAAAAGATTGCACAACGTAATAAATTAAAGAGTGATTTAATCTCTCTAAATTCAAATTTAAAAAGTGCAAAGGAAAATTTGGTCACAGCAAACAGTGTTAAGGTTAAAGCAGTCTCTGCCTACACTAAAGCAGCCAATGACTTAGCCCAAAAAACTAATAAATTCCGTGAAAGTGAACTTAATTATCAAAGTGCTAAATCTGAAACAAAGTATGAGTTTGAAAATGTAAATTCCAAAAATGATCAGGTTCTAGCACTTAAAAAGCTCTCTGAGTGGAGTAAGAACTCAATCACCACCGCAAAAGAGATCATGAATAGCATCGATGAAGAGGTAAAAAATTTAGAATCAAGTCAGGCGCTAGATCTTATAAGTAGCGAAATTGAGATTGGATTTATCTCAACCTCAATTCCA
>Ga0315903_10004443_pt1 | contig 18788 bp, 18 predicted proteins | sample LakEriMetagenome_7_FD_203524 | JGI IMG/M metagenome (GOLD analysis project Ga0315903, IMG submission 203524) | Freshwater fungal communities from buoy surface, Lake Erie, Ohio, United States - Buoy 2 MA119 | ecosystem: Environmental > Aquatic > Freshwater > Lake | place: USA: Lake Erie, Ohio...
GCCAGATGAGGCCCGTCGCCTCACCAGATGCCGCGACGAGTACCTGACCATTCGAGCCGACCGCGAGGCGTGCGGGAGTGTTGTCAGCGGTCGCCGTGACGAGGTCGCCCTTGGCGTCAACTAGGGCATTGAGAACAACACCCGTGGTGGGGTGAACGTGGTCCTCACGGGCGACTGCCGTGGCCGTGCCCGCGGATGCGGTCCCGAGGGCGGTCGGGCTGGTGCTCGACAGGGAGGCCGTGCCGATGGCCCCCACGTTGGCCGCCGTGGGCATGGCGTGAACGTGGTCCTGGCGGGCGGCCCGGTCAACGCTGCCAGCTGCCGACGACCCCAGCGCCGAGGCTGCCGTGCCGTAAGTGACTGCGAGCGTGGTGCCGGCGGTCTCTAGGCCGCTGCCGACATTGAGGCTGAACGTGTTGGAGGCGTAGCGGATGGGGGCGTTGGCGGACAGGCCAGCAAGGTCGCCCTGAGGGCCGGTCACGAGTACGAAGTCGAGCACGGCCGAGCCGCTGGTGCCGGAGTTGCTGACCGCTGCCGTGCCGCCAAACGCCACTGTGGTGACAGATCCGACCGTGACCGTGGCGGCCGAGCCGGTAGCCCCGGTGGCGCCCGTATCGCCGCGAGGGATCACGAAGTCAAGGACCGCCGCTCCGGAGGTGCCCGAGTTGGTGACGCTGGCCGAGCTGCCCGCGGTGCCGGTGGTGACCGTGCCGACCGCGACCGTGGCTGCGGAGCCCTGCGGCCCGGTGGACCCGGTGGCGCCGGTCGCTCCCGTGGCCCCGGTGTTGCCGGGGATCAGGGAGAAGTTGAGGACCGCCGCGGAGCTGCTGCCCGAGTTGGTGACAGTGGGGGTGCCGCCCGCCGTGCCCGCGGTTACGGTGCCGACGGTGACCGTGGCGGCCAGGCCTTCGGGCCCGCGGAGGCTGGCGTACTCCGGGCCGAGCTCGGCGGCCGGCGCGAGGTCCGCAAGGTAGACGGTGCCGCCCGACCCGGCCGTGCCCGGCAGGAGCATGGCGTAGGACTGGCTGACGCCGTCAACAACTTCGCTGACCGTGTAGTACCAGTTGGCGGGCTGGAGATCGCCGTCGTCAGTAACCGGCAGCGTTACCTGGAAGTTGCCCGCCGTGCCCAGAGTCTTAGTGACGCCCGAGTTGGGGAGGGCCACGTTGGCGCCCGAGTTCGTCAACCACCGGGACGGGGTGAACGTGATCGTGCCCGTTGAGGGGTTGCCCTCGGGAGTGAGGAAGGTGCCGATGACGACGAGCGTCGACACGTTACCGGGCAAAGGCATTAGGCCTCCAAGGCTTCGATACGGGCGCGCAAGTCTTCAATGGTGGCCGCCTGCTCTTTCACGACCGCGAGCAGCGCAGACGTGATTGCGCGGACGTCGTAAGAGTCCGGGTTGCCGTCGCTGTCCCACTCAGCCGCGAGCGGGAACTTGGCGGCGACGTCTTCGGCGATGAATCCGAGGAACGTGCGCTCAGGCGCCGGCGACAATTCCTCGCCTGTCTCGGGGTCAACTTGGCGGTACTCGTCCTCTAGGCGCGCGTACTGGGCAGGGGCCAGGTCAAGCACGTCATGGAAGTCGACGGCGCCCTCAGTGGCAGGGTCAGCGATCTTGTCCTGAGGAACATCGACAAGCTCTCCGGCCAAGGGTACGATGCGATATTTCTCGGCTGACCGCGAGGTGGACCGAAAGATGCGGCCATTGGAACCGACGACAACATTGGCGGCGGTTGCGGTTGTGTAGTCGTAAACGTTCTGGACGTTGAAGTACCCAGAGTCAACGCCCGACCCATTCATGATCTTGAAGTCGTCAGACGATTGATAACGGCGCAGGGTGCCGTCAAAGAAGACGGGAGACAGGATTTGAATGCCGGCGCCGATGGACCCGTTGACGACCTGGATCGTTGAGGACAGGCCGTTGATATTGTAGAACTCCATCTTGTCGGTCAGTGTTCCGTCGCTCAGGACGATGCGTGAGCCGCTGGCCGCGGTGCGGATGGTGCTGCCGTTGATGGTGCCGCCAGTGATGAACCCGCCGCTGACCGTGCCGCCGGATAGGAAGGCCGCGTTGATGTTCCAGCCGGTGATCGTTCCGGCGACGATGCTGTTGGCCGTGATGGCGTTGGCGGCGATGTCGGGGGCGTTGATTAGGCCGGGTGTGCCGCTGGCTGCTGCGCCTGCGGTGGTGAAGTTGCCTGCGGGGTCGGCGCCCCGCAGCCGGAAGTGGTAGGTGACGCCGCTAGTGAGGCCGACGACTGCGAGCCCGCCAGGTCGCACGAGGCGACCCTTGAGGGTGCTGGCATCTGGCGTGAAGCCGGTGCCCGCCGTGGACATATGAACCTCGACGTAGGACGTGTCCGAGGGCCACAGGTCGCCGGCCGAGTTGAGGCCGTTCCAGACGACGTTGATGCCCTGCACCGAGCCGATGAGTGTCGGCGCTGAGGGGGCGATAAACAGGCCAGGCGCGGGTGCGACCGGGGCGGGCTCGGTGCCGCCGCCAGCGCCAGGCGGGGGGGACGGGGGCACGATGGCGGTGGCGTCCCCTGAGGAGGAGATGCCGGCGCCGAGGATGGAGGTGGTGCGGGCAAGGCGCTGCTCCCACAACTGCGGGGCGCGCCGCATCTGACCATCAGGCACTTGTGATCACCTCAAGCTCCGGTTGGAAGGACACGCCGCCGCCCTCCTCCTTAAGGCCAATGGACAAGATCCGCGCCTTGTTTGGCAGGCCCGTGCCCGACGGGCTCGGGATCGAGACGACGTCGCCGACCGAGAAGTCCACATAGGGGACTGCGCCTGCCGTGATCACGACCTCAACGCCCTGGGCGAGAACCCGAGTCTTGCCCGTGCGGGCGAGCACCCGGTTGGCGTTGCGCTTGGCCGCATCCTCGGAGGCCGTGTTGCCGTATTCGAGGAAGGTCTCGCGCCAGCCGTTGGCGTCGCGGAGAGTGTTGTCGGCGGTGCGCAGCCAGCCGTTCTTGGTGCGCACGAGGGCGACGGTCTTGAGGGGCCGCTCGACGCTGGTGGAGAACCGGGCGAGGTTCTGCCCGGTGTCCAGCAGCACGGTCGCCGAGCGGTCGGTGCCTCGGGACTCCCACGCCTCCAGCTCAAGGGTGGACGGGTCCAGCCAGAAGTCGTGCCCGAGGTCGACCATGTCGTCAAGGACCGTCAGCAGGGTGGCGCCGACCTTTAGGGTGAGGTCGGCCTCGGTAGTCCACGAGCCGCTAGTCGGGGCGGAGTTGGTGAAGCCGTAGGTGAGGCGGTTCATGCGGTACACGCCGCGCGTCGCGGCCTCCTCAGCCAAGGTCTTGAGGATCATGGCCGGCCGCCAGTAGGGCTCAGTGGAGGACACCTGCCACGAGGTGTTGGTGCGCACGACGACCGTGTCGGTTTCCTTGCCGTCGGAGTTGACCTCGATGCCGGTGAGAATGAAGCCGGCCGTGTTGTCAACCTTGAGCCGCAGGTCGATCTTGCCGTTGGTGGTGACGTTGACGATGGTGCCGTCAGAGTTTGTGGTCGCGAGTTTGAAGTCGTCGTCGGTCTTAGCGCGCACAAAGTAGGTGGTGCCTACGTTGAGCCCGGCGGCGCCTGACTTGTCGGTGACCGTGACCTGGGTGCCGTTGGCGAGGCCGTGACCGGAGCAGGACACCTTGTCATCGCTTGCGGTGACGGCCAGGTCGTACCGCTGCCAAGGCTTGTCGTTCTTGACCCTAGCGGCCAGGGTGTGGCTGCCGATGCCGAGCCGGATCGTGAATCTTGCCATCTGGGTGAACGAGGCGGCCTCTTGGTCAAAGTCGCTACTGGACATGATTTGCTGGCCGTCGAGGAAGACGTCCATGCTGTTGTCGCAGCTGGCGAAGAACTTGACGCGGGTGGCGTCGGTGAGGGTGAAGTCGCGGTAGAACCAGTTGACGGTGCCGCGCTGGACGACGGTCTCGGGGTTGGTGCGCCAGATCCACTGGGCGGATGGGTCTTTCCATCGCACGGGGAGGTTCTTGCGGGAGGTGGTGTCGTTCTTCCATTGGACGCCGAGGGCGGCCTGGTAGTTGCCGGAGGACCGCCAAGATCCCGGCCCTGAGGCCCAGTTGAAGGGTCGATCGGGGGCAAGGAAGTCAGCGAGCCCGCCCTGCGGGTAGAGGACCGCGTCCTCAAGCCAGGCCAGCAGTCCGCGCCCAGAAGCGGTGAGGGTCTGCTGCCCGCTGGCGTTGGCGAGATCCCGGTCGCGGGTCTCGACGAACCAGGCGAACCTGACGGCGTCGCGGTAGATGACGCGGACGACGGCGTCCTTTACCAGCAGCGCAGCGTCGGCGGAGAACAGGGGAACGGTGCAGGTGCCGTAGCCCGGTGAGTTGAACTCATCCACAAACTCGCTGGTTAGTGACTGCGACAGCGTGCCCTGGTAGGTCTGGTTGAGGGGGTCGTAGACGTCGAGGCGCAGGTGGGTCACAGCCAGGCCGCCTTGTACGCCATCGTCACGGTGCCGCCGCCCGTGACGACGAGGGTGTTGTTGCCGGGCTTGAGCGTGAGCCGGGCGAGGCCGGGGTAGGCGGAGTTGGTGACCCGCTGGGAGCCGGCGCCGATGGAGTAGGTGAGGGTGATGTCTTGGGTGGGGGCGTCGCCGTTGACGTTGACGACGGTGGTGCCGGCCAGGGCGGTGCCGGGGGTGTAGGCCGACTCGTACCAGAAGCCGTCCATGAGCTGCACGTCGAAGGCGACGCGGGCGACCCGGTTGGAGAGGGCGTCAGCCTGCTCAAGGCCGCCGAGGTAGCGGGCCGTCGCCGTGTGCGTCGGGGTGCCCGCCGTGTCCAAAGTGCGAGACATGGTGAAGACGTCCCCGCCGTTGAGCACGAGGGAGCCGAGGCTCTTGAGGTTGGTCTGCATCGCGGGCCGAGTCGAGCCCGCCACAATGCCGCCGAACGTGACCACACGCGGACCCCACCACGGGGTCGCCGCAATAGCGCCCGTCCGGCCCGGCACCGAGTAGTCGTCCTGGCGCAGCGGCGGGATGCCGATGTTGCCGTCAATGACCTGGAGGTGCGTGAGGAACGTGGTGACGTCGGTCGCGCCGATCTTGTACGTCTCAGCCATTCACGCCTGCCAGGAAGGCCGCGCGACGCAGCGCACGGGGGAGGGATGTCTCGGCACGCTCACCGGGAGCGGAGACTACGTTGATGGTGCCAATTTGGAAACTGCTCGCCGATCCGGCGCCAGTAGGGGTCATGCCCGCAAGCGGGTTGATGCCGCGGTTCAGTTGGGAAAAGAGGTCGGTGCCGAATTGTTTGACAGCCGAACGGCGCATGACGTACTCACCTGGTGCCAGCATGGCTGGGACGGTGTCAGGGCCACGAGATAGGCCGCCGCGCGCGAAGAACTGCGGAACCATGCCGCCCTTGGCCCCGTACCATTCACGAGGCCAGCCGCCAGGAGGACGACCGTCGGGCCACTCGTAGTTGACGGTGATGTCAATCTGCTTGGACTTGAGCGAGTCCAGCATTGCTTGGAGGCCGCTGACGTCTACACCGGCTTCGTCAAGATCGTCAATGAGTGCTTGGAACGGCTCAAGCAGCAGCGCCCGAGTTCCCGAGTCCATCTTCGTGTTCTTGAACGCATCGGCAAGAGTTGTCAGGCCTTGGCTGGCTACTGATGCGCGACCGGCCAACGTCGTCTGGGCCTCAGCGTAAGACGCGGTCTCGGTGATCAACCCCTTGAGAAGGTTGAAGTTCTCCTCACCCTTCTCGCCAAAGATATTGACCGGGGTGTTCGTCTTTTTGAAGGCATTGCCAACATCGTCAATAGCCTGCCGGAACGAAACTACCTGCTCCGTTTTGTTGATGGCGGCAGCAAAGATGTCAAACTTCGCGGCGGCGTCTTCAGCGTCATCGCCCGACTGGGTGATCTCGTTGCCCAAGTCGTCAACGTAGGTGACAGCGTCGCGACTAGCGTTGGCAGTGCGCACCACCGCGTCTTGGTAGCCCGCGTGCTTGTCGGCGACGGTGTCGAACTCAACGCCAGTGTTCTCAAGATCGCGACGCAGCGTGCTGACCCATTCCAACGGCGACGGGTTGAACGTCTTGATGGTCTGCATAAACGTCACAAAGCCACTGTCAGCCTCGCCAGTCTCAGACTTCAGCAGACCCATAATGTCCACAAGGTCGCCCAGGCCGTTGACCTGAGTGGCGACCATCGCGCCCAGGCCTTCCATTGCGGGCTCAAGAGACTCAATGGCGCCCGTGAGGGAGCGTGTGCCCTCCTCGCTGCCTTGCAGCCCGTTGAGGAATCCAGTGCCGAGGGATTCCTGCAACTCGCCGAAGGCGACGCCAAGCCGCTTGATGCGGCCTTCGTAGGTGTTGGCGGCTCTTGCGGCCTGCCCCCCGAAGACGTCATTGAGTTCAGCGGTGACCGTCCGAAGGTCCCCAGACTTGAGAGCGGCCGCGGACAGGGGCACGCCAAGCCGACGCAAGGCAGTGGTCTGGCCGTTGGCGGCCTTAGACAGCGCCATTGTGACGCTGCTCAGGTCGCGGCCCGACCCTGCGGAAACGTCCAGCGCCAGCGACATGAGCCGCTGGGCCTCCGCAGCGTCGCCTGTGGCGTTGACCAAAGTGACCATTGCGGGGCGCAGCTGGTCGTCGGCGACACCTGTGGCCCGTGCCATTCCGTCAATGAATGACTCGACGCCTTCTAGTGCCGTGGTCTCGCCCACGTTGTTGAGAGCCTGAGACAGCCGAGTTATGGCCGCTTCTTCGGCGGCAGCAGCCTTGACCGCGTCAACACCGAACTTGACCGCGAAGGCGGCGGCAGCGGCGCCAGCCAGCGCAAGGTTGGGTGTCAGCTGGTTACGAAACCCGCTGGCAAGTTGGTTGATAGGACCCTGGGCCTTCTTGGCGGTACGGTCCATGCGCTGCAAATCGCGGATCGCAGCCTTGAGCTGCTTGTCGGTGTAGGTCGCACCGACAATGATGTTGATGCCCTTGCCAGACCCAGACATGGTCGCCATTAGGGCATCCTCCGATTCACTTCTTCAACGGCCTTGTCGCAGGCCTTCTTCAGACTTGCCATGACCTCGGGGTACTTGTTGGCGATTGCGGCTCGGGCGACGCGGCCTTCCTTCTTGCCAGACTTCACAATCGGCGACCAGCGGTCGTTAGCCATCTCAACCAGTTTGCGTCCGGCTTCGGTCTTGGCCTTTTGGCCGCGGCCTAGCGACTCAGCAAAACTGGCAATCGCGGGAGGGTTTGAGTTCGTCTGCACCTTGATCGTTGTGCCTCGACGTCGGAACGACGTTTGGACAGGAGCCCAGCCAGGCCAGCCAGCGCCTCCCCGACTTCCACGGGCGCCGTTAGTGGCGACCCATCCGGAAACTGGCGGGGAATCGGGCGCGAGGCTTTGCGCCTCCGCCATAAGGTCCCGGCCTACGTCCGAGATATCGCGGCCAACCTGCCGAGCGACAGTTGGCTCCAGTGAACGCAGCGCTTTGATTGCCTCGTCGGCTCCCACAATGCGAACGGATGCCTGCGCCATCGGTCAACTCCTCCGGCTTTGATTGGCCCGCCAAGTCAAATACTTGGACATGGTGAAGATCATGCGGTCCGACTCGGCCAGCACTTGTGACGGCGACATGCCGTATTCGTGCGCCAAGTAAACGATCAGCCAGTGGGCGTTGTCGTCCCCTCCAAAGGGACGATGTTGGCCTGCCCAAACTCCACGTTGTCTACTGACTCAAGCCAGGCGTCAAATGAAGCGCTGGTCTTGCTGGTGCGCATGAGTGAGTGCCACGCGAGCCAGCAGGCGTCGGTGAGGCGGAAGTCGTCGGCGAGGCGGGCGATGGAGCGGTCGTGTGCCTGCTCGAAGGCCACCTGGTCGGCGACCGAGGCCGTGGCCTCGGCCGCCGTGCCGTCGGCGTAGGTGATGGTGAACTGGATGCGCAAGGGATTCTCCTAGGCCTAGAACGTGCCAGCGGTGGAGCGGCTGATTTCGCCGACGGCGGGCCACGTCACATCGAATGTGGTGAGGTCGCCGACCTGGCCGTTGACGGGCGTCTGCTGGGAGCAGAGGACCGGGATTGTGTAGAGGGGTGCAGTGGACGTGGCGGTGCCCTGGGTGGTGCTGGTGCCCGCGAGGATGACCACATTGGCCGTGCCGCCAAACACGCTGGCGAGGGTGGCGCTGACGCTGGAGGCGTCGTAGTCCTGGTGCAGGCTGATGGTGACCGAGGCATCCTTCAGCCCGGCGATGCGGCTGCGCGCAGCCTGGCCGAACGCCGTGGTCTCGATCTCGTCGACAGTCTCGGTGACCTCGACGCTTGCGATGTTGGTGGTGAGCTCGGTGCTGCCGACCTTCACCCGGATGTTCTTGCCGATGAACTTTGCCATTCTGGTTACTCCTTAGCCGGCGGCAATGACGGTGACCGAGAACTCGGCCGTGTGGTAAGTGACGTCCCCAATGGCAAGCGAGCCCTGGTTAGTCATTTCTGTGACTCGGCAGTCCAAGGCTTTGCCCCCTAGGGAGCGGTCACCTTCAATTGCCGCCTTCACCGACGCGCTACCACTAGAGGCGCAGTAGGCGTCGAGGTTGGTCTGTGATGCCCGGTCGGCTACGCGGCCGACGATGAGCATGATGGTGAACTGGTATTCGTCCGACCCGCGCCCGAAGGCCTGGTCGTAAGTGATGCGGCCCGGCATCACGACCGCGACCGGGGGCTGCGGGTTGTCGGGAATGTAGGCCGAGGACCGCAGGCCGCTAATGGTTGCGAGCCTGGTGGCGAGCCCGGTGCGTAGGTCGGTGAGGGCGGTCATGCGACACCGTTGACGCGGCGGTAGCCCTCAACGAGCTGCACAACGTCAGGGTCAAGGCCACGGCTCACGCGCATGACGCCGGCGTCACCCCAGCCCGCTATGCCCAAAGGCGACTGCAATCTGGCAAAGATTCTGGACGACTGGAGGATCGTGGCCTGGGTGACCGTGACCGGAATATTGGGCCAGCCGAAGACAGCCCGAACCTTGATCGAATTCTCTGGCCCCGTGGGGAACGAATAGTCGCCGATGGCCCGGATGCGGGTAAACGGCCACACGACGCCGCCGAGGTAGTCGTTGATGGGCTCCGGCTGGGCGTCGCCCTGCCCGCCAGCCGTGCCAATCGTCCAGGTCGTGTCGTAGACGCCATCAAGGCCCGTGGACGTTTCGACCTGGGCGATGGAGCGGGCGTCGTCAATCTGCACGACGTAGGGGTTTTCGGTGTTGTAGTAGCGGGTGACGGTGCCAGCGTTGATGAAGTTCCTGCCGCAGTAGGCGTCGATGAGGCGCGAGGCAGACTCGACGGCCATCTCGAGGAGGGCGTCGTCGGTGGCGTCGCCAGCGGGGATGCGCAGCGCGCTCTTGATCTGGCTTAGACTTGCGTAGCCGTTAGCAATCGCCACGGTCAGCCTCCGATTTCGTAATGCTTCCGCATCCAGTCGACAGTCAGGGGAAGTCCCTGAGCGAGCCTCGTGCGCGGGTTGTGGTGCAGCAGTGCCTTGGCCTTGGAGATGTCAGGCTTCTTGCTGGTGACGTTGTGCTTGTCCAGCGGAAGCCGGTTCACCAAAGACGGGTGGGCGCCCGTGACCTCGAGCAGCATGTTTGCCATTTCTTCAACGCTGACGTACTCGTCCCCGCCGACGTTCACGGTCTCGCCTGGGGCGAAGCTCGTGGCCGCGTTGGCGAGGCTGACCAAGAAGTCGCCCTGGTACATGAAGACCCGGTGGTAGTTCTCATAAACGGTGATGGGCTTGCCAGTCAGCAGCCGGTAAGCGAAGAGGCAGACGACCGAGCGGTAGTCGTGATACCGCTCGCCGGGGCCGTAGGCGTTGAAGAACCGCAGCGTCATGGTCTTGTTGCCGTAGCGGTCTGCGAAGTTGCGGATCTGCTCCTCGTTGACCCGCTTGCTGATGGCGTAGTCGTTCGTGAGGCGCGGCTGCGGGTTGTCGAGGAGGTAGCGCTCGTCGATGGCTTCGGCGTCGGCCTCACCGTAAACCTCGGAGGAGGAGGCGAAGACGTGGCGGAACCCGCGCTCACGTTGAAGCTCGAGCACGTTGCGGGTGCCGATGGCGTTGGTGCGCCAGACCTGCTCGTAGTGCTCCTCGCCGTTGATGCGCCCGAACTCGGCGGCCAGGTGGTAGACGAGGTCGAAGTCGCCGACGCGGTCGAAGGCGGCGCGCAGCTGCCGGTAGTCGGCGACGTCGGCGCGGATGGTCTGGGGCTGGCCGGTGTGCTGGAGTTCGATTCCCCAGACGTCGTGGCCGCGCTCGCGCAGCTCGGCGACTAGGGGGGCGCCTAGGGTGCCGGCGGAGCCGGTGACAACGATTTTCATGCTGTTTCCTCCACAATTCGCCAGAACCGCTCGGGTTGCTGGGCGAGGACTGCCGCAGGGTCGCCGGGCTCTAGCCGCCCGACGAGGGAGTTGGTGACGATGTCGCAGCCAGCGAGGGTGGCCTCAATGACGACGAGGGGGCAGGCGTCCCGCTCCTTGGGGAGGTGGACGAAGTATTTGGCGCGGGCCATGTGGTCCAGCACGACCTCGTGCGGGGCGTTCTCCAGCTCAACGAGTTCCACGCCGTGGCGCTGCGCCCAAATGCGGGCGTTGAGTTTCCCTTTGGCCGGGTGGCGTCTGCCCGCGAACAAGGCAAAAGGTTCCTTATCGGCGGGGGCCACGCAGTCCGGGGGAACCGGGGAGTGGATAAAGGCGTCGGCGCGCCCGGTCCACTCGGCTTCCCAGCCCATGTGGGCGCGGCTCATCGTCAAGAACCGCGAGGCCTGGCGGAACAGGTCAGCCTTGGCTGGTGTGCGGTGTTGGGCGTGCTGCACCCAGACAATGGGCCTGAGAGCCGCTAGGAAATTCATGGAGGCTTCGGAGAGTTTGTCGGTGCCTCCGACTACTACCCGGTCCCAAGATTCGTCTGCGGCGCTCTCAGCGGCTTCGGGTTCAATGTAGGTGACCTCGACACCAGCCGGTGCCGCCGTGACCATGTAGTCGGTGTTCCGTTCCGCGCCACCCGCATACTTCCCCGGCAGTAAGGCCTCGTGCCTTTCCTCAACCCTGGGGATGTGGTGCGTGACCCAGGCGACCCTCATGGTGCGATGAGGATGTCGAGCGCCGGCCGCCAATACTTGTCGAATACAACATCGGCGTCATAGTTGGCGGCGAACTCGATGGCCTGCTGGGATCGGCCTCGGCCTCGCGCGTAGGCAGCCTCAAGGTTGTCGACGATGCTCGGCACCAGCGGGGTGAAGAACCAGCAGCCTTGCGGTGCGTCCCAGGCGGGCTGCACGTCGCAGAGCCAGCCGTCGCCGACAAGCTCAGGCTGCGCGGTGGCGTTGGACACGATGACCGGGGTGCCGCAAGCCTGGGCCTCAATGGCCGGGATGCCAAAACCTTCGCCGCGTGACGGCTGAAGCAGCACGTCTATTGCCGTGTAGATGCTGGCAAGGGCTTCCTTGGGGATGCCCATGCGGTAGGAGTAGGAGTCTGCAAAGGCGACCCGGTCCATTGGTACGCCCGTCGCGGCGAGCAGTGCCCGCAAGTCAAGGCCAGACATGGCGGGGCTGGGCTCGGTGTGCAGGTAGAGCCAGACGTCGTCGTGCTTCTGCATCACCATCGCGGCGGCAAGGAAGGCTTCAGCAAAGCCCTTCCTATCTACGCCCCCCTTATTCGCGGAAATCATCCCAATCACGACCGCGTCGTCTGGCACGCCCATCCATGTGCGGGCGGGCACCTGGCCGTCGCTACCTTGCATCAACTTGGTCGGCTTGAAGACCTTGGTGTCGATGGCGTGCGGGACGTACAGCGCCTCAATGTCGTGGCGCTCGATGGCGTCAAGCCCGAACTGCGACATGGCAATCGGTGTCACGTTGGGGCGCTTCAGCCACTCGATGACTGGGGCCGGGGCGGGGAAGTGGTCAATCGGCACCCACGAGGCGACGCGGTCGAGCACGTCCCAGCCAGCGCCCTTGAAAACCCAGCAGTCGAAGAGAGTGATGACGAGGGCCTGCTGCCCAGTTGGTCGGCCCCAGTCCATCGCGTAGGCGGGGATGACGTCGTTGCTGTAGATGTCCAGGCCGCGGGGGTAGACCGGCAGGCCTTCCCACTCCATGGTTGAGCCCTCAAGCCCGTAGTTGGAGGCGATGGCTACTTGGTGGCCCGCGGCTTTGATTCGCCGGGTGGCTTGCTGGGTTTGCTCGCCGTAGCCCGTGGCCGTCCAGGGCGCGTTGCTGGCCCAGAGGATTCTTCGTGCAGCAGTCCCAGCCGAAGGAGCTGCTCCCTCTCGGGCGGCGGCACGTCTAGCGGGGTTCCCAGAACGTGCCGAGTGCTTGGTTCCTTTGTCTTTCGTGGCATGGGCCACCGTTTCTCCTAGGTGTGCGCAGGGGGTGTGGATGGCCCCGCCCCCCTGCGCAAAGGCGGGGCCATCCACGTCTAGGTGCCTAGTGACTAGGCGGTGCCGCCGGTAAACCGCTTGACGTGCGACGTCTGAGGCAGGTTGCCGTCGACGCGGATCTGGAAGCGAAGCGTGACCTGGCCGGTGTTGAAGGCAAAGTCATCCGAGCGGGCCACGTCAATGCCGCCAACAGTCCTGACATAGAAACTGGGCAGATGCCCCGCCAACACTGAGCGATTCCCGGAACCGACCGAGGCCATCGCCGGGTTCTCAATAATTGGGTACCCGAGGACGGTGTCATTTGCCGACGCGACCAGGCTCGGCGCGAAGACGTAGTCACCCGACGACGTCTTGAGCTTGCGCATGGCGCCGATGCTGGAGCCGTTCGCCATGACCCCGAAACCGGGCAGGCGGCGAGCCGCACCATCCAGCGAGTAAACGAGGTCGATGAGGTTGTCGGCCGTGAAGCCGCCCGTGCCCATCGTCGACGTGGCGGTGCCACCGGTCACGCCAGCCGCAGCAGCGACGGCGATACCGTTCGGCTCAACCGTGCCAGTGCCAAGCGTCAGCTTGTCGTTGACCGCGTAGCCAATGGCGTTGCCGGCCTGCTGGCCGAGGAAGCCAATGACGTCAATGTTGCTGTCGGCCAGGAACTCCTGCGAGACCTGCACGATGAAGGCGTACTTGTAGGCCTTGAGCGTGGTCTTGCCGAAGGTCGGGTCCGACTCGTCGATCGTGGCGGCCTCAGCCTCGAAGCCGGCCGTTGACCAGGACGCGAGCGACGGAAGGACAAGGTCCTCGCCGGAGCCCGTGTTGAGGACGGTGACGACGGTCGGGTCAAGCATCGGGCCGACGAGGCGGGCCTGGTCGATGACGACGTCTGAGAACGACGTGGGCACGGGGGCGTTGCTGCTGGTCTTGGCGATGTCGCGCTTCTCAAACTGGAAGGAGTGGGCGCGGCGCTCGCCAGCGAGCAGCTGACGAAGGATGTCGGCGTCGGACTCGGCCGCAGCGGTGCGGGCCTCAACCGGGCGAGCGACATCTGCGACGCCACGCATCGCCTCGGCGATCTCAGCCTCACGCTTCTCAGCGGTGATGAGGGTGTCAATCATGGTGCGCTTCTCGTCAAGCTCCGCGAACGTGCGGTCGACGAACTCGCGCTCCTCGGTGGACAGGTCGCGGCTCTCAGCGGCGGCCTCGTCCATCTTTGCCTTTGCTGCGTGGTACGCCGACTGGCGATCCTCCACGAGCTTCTTCAAGTACTCGGACAACTTAGTTCACCCCTTTCTGGGGTCTCGGTTTGTTGGATTGCGCAGGTGTTTCTTGCGAATCCCGCCGAGGCTCCTCAGAGCGGGGACCTAGCCGCGGCTCGCGCGGCCAGGAAGTCTCAGGCCTTGAAGGCCAGATCCAGCTTGGTCTTCAGCAGGTTGATCTCGCTGGCGTCGTGCGCCACCGGCTCAACCACAGGCTCGGGCTGCGGCTCCGGCGACAACTTCGCCACCACCGCAGACAACAGACCAGCCTGATCCATCGTCAAGGTCGCCCCGCGCTCAAGCGCCTCAAGCGCGCCATTGAGTGCGTCAGCGTCCTCGCCCGTGGCCTCGGCCAGCATGTCCAGGCTGCGCACCGCGGCGCTCGTGGCCTGGTAAGCCGGGAAGGTCACAATGCTGGTCTCATGCAGGCGGACCTGCTGAAGGGTGCGCTGGCTGCCGTCCTCGTTCCACTTGTCGCCGCCGCGAGGAACAGAGAAGCCGAAACTCATGCTGTCAATCACTCGCGGAGCGCCTCCGGCGCCGAGCAGCACCGCGAGGTCGCGGCCGTCAGTCGTGTCCGGCAAGGTCGCCTTGACAAGCAGACCGCGGCCGTCCTCCTCGAGCGTCATCGTCTTGGAGCGGGTTGACGCCAAGGGGCGCGCCGGGTCGTGATTGACGAGGAGGAAGACGTTGTTGCGGGACTTGAGCGACCGGGCGAAAGCACCAGGGGCGATGGTCTCGGTGAAGGGCAGGGGCTCGCTCGGGGAGTTGAACACGGCCGCGTATCCCTCGAAGCTCATACCTTCGGGGGCTTCGCGGACCTCAAGGTCGTTGACCGTGAAAGTGCGGGTCTCCATGCCTGTCATGCTTCGTCCTTCTTCCTCGCGGATACGCTCGGCCTCGCGCTCAAGCCAGCGCCTCGCCGGTCCAGGGTCCGTCGGGTCAATGCCCCATAGGTAATGAGCCACGGCGCCCGCGCCGGGATAGTCGGGGTGGTTGCCGTCGCTGTTCTGCGGCGCCTCAAGGTCGACCGCGTGCCGGGCCGCCCAAGCATTCGCCCGAATGACCTTGTCGTCGGACATTTGCCCGTCAGCGATCTGACGGGCCTCTCGGATGGTGCGATCCGCCAGGCCGTCCCCGCCATAGCCCTCGGCTCGGAAGGCCAGCCCCTTGCGGGCTGCGGACGCCATGTAGCCGGGGACCTCGGGCACGTCAGACCTGGGCGTTCTCGGCCGGCTGCAACTGGTTCGACGCTAGGCCCGTGTGCGGCATCGCTGGCAGCCCGAGCGCCGACAGCACAGCTGCGGGCTCGTAGCCAGACTGGACAAGTTTCGCGGCCATCTCGACGCGCTCGCGCTCCTCAACGATCCCCGCCGAAGCGACGGCGATGTTGGCGAGCGGGACCCGCGGGCTGTCGCCCCCATCGACAGGGCGCAGATCCATGAGTCCGCGCACATCGTTGACGCTCATGTACCCGGCCTGCAATGCCGTAGAGAACACGGAAGCTTGCGTAGCCGAGTCACCTCGGAGAAGGCCGTCCATATTGACGCGCAGGAAGACGTCGCCGGGGAGGAGGCGGTTGTGGGCTTCCTCGATGGCGGCGATGAGCGGGGTGAGCGAGTAGCGGGTGAACTGGATGGCGTTGTGCTCCACCGAGGCGTAGGACATGGCCCCTGGAGTGTTCAATCCGATCATGCTGGGAGGGCAACGAAAGACCCTAGCGACCTCTTCCACGGCGAACTGGCGGCTCTCAAGCATTTGAGCCTGCTCCCCATCCGAGCCCGTCTTCACAAACTTCGCGCCACCCGACAGCACGCCAGGACGATGCGCCTTCTTCAGCCCCTTGTGCCCAGCTTCAAAAGCGTCAACCAGATCCTTCGCCTGCTCCTGCGTCAAGTTGCCGGGGAACTCAATCATTCCCGAGGTGTTGGCACCGTTGGAGAAGTAGCGCGACGCGAACTCATCCAGCGCTTTCGCTAGGCCGAGTGTCTGCTTTAGCTCGTCTACGCGGCTGACACCCTTGAGCGAACCAGGGCGGCGCATCTCGGGGATGTAGAGCACGTCCTCGCCAGGCAGGACGGCCTGGCCCCCGTCAATGACGAACTCGCGCAAACGAGTCGCGGGGTTCCGACGAATGTCTACCCGCGTCGGGTCAAGCGGCTGAAGCGCCACGATCTCGCCGTTGCCATTGCGAAGGATCTGCACCACGGCCCCATGCGACAGCAGCATGGAGACGACGATCTGCTTGTAATACTCAATGCGACTGGAGCCGGGGCCCTCGGGCTCGTACACCCAAGCGGGCCGCGGCCGGTAGGGGAGCCGGTTGCCGTCACGCCGAATGAACGTGTCCACCGGCAGAGTCGAGATCGTGTCCGACAGCAGGCGCACGCAAGCGTAGGCCGCACCGATCTCGAGGGCGTTCTTCTGGTTGACGACCGTGCCCGCCCAAGTGGCGAAGCCCGACACGTCAATGCCGGAACCCCACACCTGCTGGTAGGAGAGGTTCCGCTCCTCCATCGGCTGACCGCCGAACAAGTTAGCGAGCATCAGAGGCCTCTCTCAAGCGCGACACCGAAAGCCAGCCCGCAGATGCCAGCGACAACGAAACCGAGCCAGGGCGCCACAAGGGCGCACCCGACAATGAGCGCAGCGCAGCCAGCGATCTGCAAAGCGAGGGCGATGCGCATAGACGCTCCTAAACGGAAAAGAAACTGGCGACAGGTGCTTCGGGCTCCGCCTCACGGCGATGAGTAGCCCGGTCAAAAGCGATGATGGCCGCAACCGCGGCGTCAATCTTGCGAGGAGAGCCCCGGTGTTCTTTCACTACGCGGGGCCCTTTCGCGTCGTGCTTGATGACGCAGTGCGATAGGTGCCTGGCAAGAGCGGGAGCATGATCGTGCGCGACCTGGCCTGATACCACCGCGTCAAAGAACTTGGCCGTCGATGGGACCATGCGAGCTGGGCTCGAGCTTGGGTACTCAGTAATCGGAACCCCGGCCTCGGCCAGCGCCTCCATTGACCGCTGCCAGCGGTACGGGTCACACGCAACCTCAACCACATTGAGCCGGCCGCACGTCTCCAAAATCCGAGCCTCAACGCCGCCAATGTCCACCCGCCAGTCATCACGGTCGGTAGGCTGCTTCTCCCACAAGTCGACCAGCCAGACGCGCGGGGTCTCCTCAATCGTCACGCCGACAATCGCCGTCGTATCCCCAGAGAACGAACCATCAAAGCCCAGCACCACGGGGGTCGCGTCCTCGACGGGCTGCATTTCGGGCAGCTCGTCCCAGGCGCCGTGCGGCAACCAAGCCTGCTGCGACGACACGAACACGTTGGTGCGCTTCGTGCGGAACTCCGCCTCCGGCGTCCTCTTCACCGAAGACTCAAAGTCCTCGGGGTCTTGGATGTCGCCGTAGCCAGGGTTGGCGATCTGCCAGTTCTTTGGGTCGCGGTGGTCGCAGTCAGGGTCGGCCTGCCACCAGGCCCCGAAGAACGACGGGTCCTCGACTTCGCCGGCGGCGACCCGCTGGGCGTACTGGTAGAGCCCGTAACACACCGAGTCCTGCCCAGTGGAGTCCGTGCGCACCCCAGCAGTCGTAATCGCCAGAGTCAAGGCGTCATAGCGGGCGGCCTGCGCCAGCGTCATCACGTCCCAAAGTTCACGGTTCGGAGCGGCGTGCAGCTCGTCATAAACGACCAGCGTCGGCGACAGGCCTTCCTTCGTAAACGCCTCGGAGGAGAGCACCCGGTACACCGAGCCCGTCGCCGGGATCTCAATCGCGTCGCGGTAGAGCTTGGCCTGCTCGGCGAGCTCAGGCGACATCTCCACCATCTGCTTCGCCGACCCGAACACAATCCTGGCCTGCTCACGATCAGCCGCGCACGAATAAACCTCGCCACCTCGAGGACCCATGAACAGCCCGTAAAGCGCGATGCCCGACCCGAGCGCCGACTTGCCGTTCTTACGAGGCAGGCCCACAACCGCGACCCGATGCCGCAACCGCTTATCGGCGCGACGGGCGAACAGGTTGTCCATCAGCTTGCGCTGCCAAGGCCGCAGCATCAGCGGCTCACCAGCGCGCCCGCCTACCGAGTCCTTCACCTGCGGGCACAAGGCCTGGATGAACTCAGTGACCAACGGGCCGTCGCCGCGCTTGATATCCGCAGCCGGAACGGGGGTCAGGATGGCCGGCGGCCAGCCCTTGATCTTTCGAGGCGCCATCGCAGGAGGCTCCTAGTTATTGCGCTTCGCCTGAAGTTTCTCCAAAGTCGAAGCGGCCTTCACCTCGGCCAGCCCCAAACGGGCACGCGAGGTCGGATCGAAACCAAGCAGCGAAAGCCACTCACTGATCTCCTTGTTGAGATCCCGCAGCTGCTTCCTCGCCTCAGTCGAACCTTCAGCAATCGGAAGCAACCGGGCACGCTCCTCAAGCGACTGCCGCAGCATCGCCAACCGGACAGCGTCAGTGCGAGCCAGCCAAGGCGACCCCGACGCCATGATCTCCTCAAAGACCTGGGCCGCGTCATGCTCGTAGGGCTCAAGCTCCACAGGTTCAACCGCAGCAATAGCGGCGCCCTGCTTCTTCCCATGACGGGTCGCATTCCAAGTACCCGTGCGCTTGTGCTGCTCCAAAGGCTTCGACGGGCGACCAGTCCTCGCCATCAAGCCTCCTAAGTCAGTTCAAGTCTCAGCGCCTCAACCTTCGCGCGCGTCCAATCCGTGCCGCCGCCAGCCGCCAACACGGCCTCGTACTGGCGCAACTGCAAAGCCTTATGGCGGCGCGCATCCGACGCAGGCACACGGCCCCGACGCAAAGCGACCTTCCGCTTGGAGTCATATCGCTTAGACGAGCGGTGAGCAGCGACCCGACAGCGCCCACCGCAAAAGCGGGCGTCAGATCGAGCAGCCCGAGGAATCGGGCCGAAGCACCAGGCGCAGGTCACGAAATGAGTGTAACGGCTACGCGCGGATTTGAGCCATGCCAGACGCAGCAATCGTCACGCGACTTTTCGCGCGGGACGTCGCACCGCGATAGGCCGCCAGCAGCCCCTTGACGGGCCAGATCGGCCCCATAAATGTTGCTTATCCACAGAAGCCCTGCTGACTTGTGCAAAATTATGCGTGCGCA
>Ga0315903_10004445_pt1 | contig 18787 bp, 41 predicted proteins | sample LakEriMetagenome_7_FD_203524 | JGI IMG/M metagenome (GOLD analysis project Ga0315903, IMG submission 203524) | Freshwater fungal communities from buoy surface, Lake Erie, Ohio, United States - Buoy 2 MA119 | ecosystem: Environmental > Aquatic > Freshwater > Lake | place: USA: Lake Erie, Ohio...
CCATGACTATGGGTACACTTATTGCAACACCTGCAAGTGCTGCGCCAATGACAGTTGCTCTTGCGACTGGTGCAACTTTCGGTACAGCTAATACAACTGCTTCCGATATTGCTACACCAGCACAATTGACAGTTCCTTCAGACAACGAAGTTAATGCTGTTGATGTATTGCGTATTATCGCAACTGTAGATACAGGAACATCTGTAACTGCAACTGCTACTAACGCTACAATTGTTTCGGCGCTACATTCATCTGCTGCACCAGTAACAGCATCGTCAGGATCATCATCTTTGACAATTGCTACTGGAACAGGAACAACTGCAACGTTTTATGTATATACTAAAACGACAGCAATTGGTACAGTGGTTTTGACAAACCAGGGAACCACACTTACATATTATGTACAAGGACAGGTTGGAAAGATTAATACTCTAACCGTATCTGCTCCTGCAAACGGTGCTGCTGGCACAAAGCAAACAATTACAGTAACTGCCACAGACGTATTTGGAAACAAGGTTTCTGGCAAGTCAATTACTGGCCGTGTATTTGGTTCAGGTGGAACCCTTGATACCGCAACTGCAACAACTGGTGCAACACTCGCAACCTTTGGAGTAGCAGAATTTAAGGTTACACTACCAACAACTTCAACACGTTCTCTTGTAGAATTTTCGTTGACAACTGCAACAGATGGAGAGTCTGCTGATGTTACAGGTCTACCTGTACGTACACTTGCTCCATATGCAGAGATTGCAGTACGTGACCTTGCTGCAGAGTTAGCAAAGGCACAAGCAGATCTCGCTGCTGAAAAGGCAGCACGTGCTGCTGATGCAACTGCTGCTGCAAGTGCTGCTGCAACTGCAAAGGCTGCTGCTGATGCTGCTGCTGCTAAGGCTGCTGCTGATCTAGTTACTGCTAACGCAGAAGTTGCTAAGCTTAAGGCTGAAGCAGTAATTGCTAAGGCTGCTGCTGACAAGGCTCTTGCTGATGCAATTGCTAAGGCTACAGCAGATGCTGCTGCTGCTAAGGCTGCTTCAGACAAGTCAATTGCAGATCTAAAGGCTGCTTTTAATAAGTTGGCTCGTTCTTGGAATAAGAAGAATCCAACTGCTAAGGTTGCTTTAGTTAAGTAATTTTTTAGGTGGGCGGGAAACCGCCCACCTAAAATAAACAATATATTATGAATAATTTAGAAAAATTAGAAGAAGCAAAAAAAGAAAAGTTTGGCATATTTGTAAAAAATTTTATATCTGACATAAATTTGCCAACTTGGGAAGACTTTTTAAAAAACATCTACATTGAAACAAAAAAAGATTGGGACGGACCAGTTCCCAATGTTTCTGAGATGCAAAAAAGATATGGAAATTTAATTGCGTTAAAGGGTTTTTATTTTAGCATAAATAATAATATAGAATGGCATCCTTCAATTATAAAAATAAGAGATAGACTTCGTGAGGCTATAGACAAAACAATAATGTATAACGGATCTGTCGTCTCTCTTGCAGACGTAAGAGTTCCAGGTCATATTGATGACTGGCATGCAATAGGAATACAAATTTTAGGAAATTCTGAGTGGACAATATTTGATAGCCAAGATTCAAGTAGAAAGCATAAGGACACCTTTTTGGTGGAGCCAGGTGACTTAGTTATTGCTCCTAGAGGTGCTTTCCATAAAGTATATAGAAATGAACCTTCTGCTAGTTTATTGTTCGATTTTGGATGGGGAAGCAGAAAGACTTGAAAAATATGATACTTTAATGTTATAATTACATTATGGACTGGGATCATTTTCATATAATTAAACAAAAAGTATTGCGTGAATTAATAAATGAATTAGAAGCTTTAGAAGTTCCACCAGACTGGAGACCAAGAGACGTACTTGGACTCATAATAAGAAAGCTAGAAGATAAGGAAAAAGCATGTTAAGAAAAATTAAAAGATGGTTTGGTTTCCCAACTGTTGCGGATTACCAAAAAACGCTATTAGAAAGATTAGAGGAAATGGATATGGTAGAAAAGAAAGCCGCAGTTAAGAAGGCCCCTGCAAAGAAGGCCCCTGCAAAGAAGGCCCCTGCAAAGAAGGCCCCTGCAAAGAAGGCCCCTGCAAAGAAGGCCCCTGCAAAGAAGGCCCTTGCAAAGAAGGCTCCTGTCAAGAAGTCAAAGTAATGGAATCAAAAAAGAAATCTTTATTAAAAACTATTAGTTGGCCATTTGTACACTTTACATTTGTTGCTGGCATTATATTTTTTGCAAGCCATATTATTTACGGTGAAGCTGAATGGGAATATGTCGGTCTTTATGCACTTTCATATTTAGCATTAGAGATGACTTTCTTTTATATTCATGAAAGAATATGGAGTAGGTTCGGTTCTAATATTAAATAATGGAAATAGTAGAAATGTGTGAAGTTAAGGGCTGTGAAGGAAAAGCCGAACATATAACATCAACTGAAACTAAATTTATTCAGGTATGCAAGGAATGTTACTATAAGATCTACAGAAGGTAGATTTGTGCATAAAATAAAAGCTGTACAGATAGATGTTAATGGTCTATGTAATGCTGGGTGTTGGTTTTGCCCAGTTTCTTATGAGGGTAATCCTAAGTCAGCCATAAGGGATATGACTTTAGATGAGTTAGATAATATATTAAAACAATTAAATGAAGGCAAAGGGGACTTTGTAGACGAAAATTTAAATTTAATATATACAGCTAACTATAACGAAGTTGTATTGTATAAACATTTTGAGGAAATGTTTGAATTATATAGAAAATATAATTTTAAAATAAATATATTAACTAATGGAGTTTCATTTTCAAAAAATAAAATAGATATAGTTAAAAATAATATAGATGTAGTTAACGGTATCTTGTTTAATGTACCTTCATCAGATAAAAAAACATGGTCAAAATATGTTAATATGAATGAAAAATTATTTGATAGGATGATGTCAAATATAGAATATTCAATTAATCAGTTTCAAGATTTAACAAAAAACCAGAAGATGTTTTTGCTAGTTAATGGGGTTAATGAAAATTCTTTAACAAAAAATGGTGGATGGCTAGACCTACTTCCTGGTGCTCCAGAAATAGATTTAGATGTTGACTCTGGAAGCTTGCAGCAAGAGGTTGATAGATTTAAAAAGATATTTCCAGATTTAAACGTAGTATCATCATTTCATCTTTATGATAGGGCTGGACATTTAGCTCAATCTAATATATTAGACCAGGGTCCTGCTATAGAAAAATATTTAAAGAAGAAGGGCTCTAAGGTGGTAGGTTGTAATGGTGGTATAGAATTTAGAAGCAGGACTAATGAATGGATCCATATAAATCCAAATGGTGATTTATTCATATGTTGTGCTGACTATAACTTTGAGACTGTATTTGGTAATATTAATTCTAGTAGTTTAAAGGATATATGGAGCAGTAGGGAAAGGCAAGACATGATACAAAAGTCATACTCAGATATGTGCACTAGATGTTCCGCCGCTATTTGGGGCTGACATGTGCTGGATTTGTGGGTGTGCCGATCATATAGGGCTTGGAAATGACAGAGAGCAGGATTCTGACGATAAGCCTGAAAATGATATAATAAGAATATAAGCGGACTTCTAGACCCGCTTAAATACAACCTATAGGAGTAATAAAATGTCAGAAAATTTAAATGGCTTTAACAGCACTAAGCCAGCAGGAACTACACCATGGCCTGCAGCATCACAGTCACCAGCTTCTGGTGGAGATTTCGGCGCAGGTCTTTCTTGGCCAGCAGCAGAAGATAAGTCTTCACAGGATGGTTCTGGACTAGGTAACGGCGGTAAGTAGTCGTGTGTATTGAATGCGGTTGCAATATGGTTGGTAGTCAGACTGGAATAAAGTTTGTATCAATTATGGACGCTACAAGTCAAGGCAATGCAGGATTGACTCTTGACATGACCGCAACTCGTGAACAAAGAGAAGACTTCATTGAAGAAGATCCAATTCACGAAATGCGAGAAGACGAAGAGGACGACGACTAATGTGTAAAGAATGTGGATGCGAAGGCACAGAAGATACTCAAAGAGAATCTGCTGTTGATCGCAATGTTGTAACATCTCAATCAGTAAAGGGTAACTAGTGTCAGAAAATACAGTTACATCAAATGATGCTACAAGAAAACATCCTACTCAAGGTAAGTTTAGATCTGGTTTTAAGGATAAAAAAACTACGATGAGGATTGATGTTAATAAGCATGGGATAAGAAGAGAAACTAATCTTCAGCCCACAAAAAAGACTGGTAGAAAGAAAGTATAATGTCATCTGGTAAATTTAAAAGACATGATTCTTTTAATTCTACAGTTATTAAAGACGGTAAGATTGTTAGGCTTAGAAAAGATGGAAGAGTAAAAGCTGTTCTTGATGAGTATAAGCCTAAACATATTAAAAAGTAATGTGTTATAAATGCGGAGAGTGTAGTAGAGAGCATCAAGATACGCTTGATGACAAGATTGATATAATCTTAGATTCTTTTAAGGAATAAAAATGTGCAACAGTTGCGGATGTCAGGGTTGGGATGATCTTGATAAATCAAACTTTGGTAAAAATATAACTACAGATATTATTGATGAAAAAATAATCTCAAATGGTTACAAGTTTGATAAATTGGATCCAAATGTGTGGTTAATTCATGATTTTATTTCAGATGAGGAAAAGGAAAGCATTCTCGCACTTTCAGAAAAACCAGAAATATGGGGCGGTTTTTATCTCAAGCATGTAGAAGATAGGTCTGAAGCAAGGTACGGCAGTAGAGATGTAAATGAAACAAAAACTGAAGTTACAGAAAATTGGGACGATAAGGTAGCACATATATCAGACCACACACCACTTGGTTCATTGTTTATGGAAAGATTAAAACAATTTTATTTTGATGGTTGCGAATATGACTTCAGAGCTTTTGGAATTATTCAGAGAATGTGGGAAGGCGTCCAGCTTAAAGCACACTACGATCAATACGTTGATATGAGAATGGCATGGGCTGCTGTGTTGTACATAAATGACGATTATAACAACGGAGAATTCTTTTTTACATTTAAAGACATAGAACTAAAGCCTCCTTCAAAAAGTTTATTAATATTCCCAACATGGCTAGAATATCATCATGGCGTTAAGTATGTAACAAAAGGCCCTGTAAGATATGTTATGCCAGCTTTTATATGGTCATCTCCTGAAAGATATGATGTTGAATGGGAAGGTCATTAATTTAAACAATGGCATCTTATTACACCAAAGCCATAGCGCTTGGTAGACCAAAAAAATATGAAGATGGTCCTCTAAACACTCCAGTATCTTTTAACTCGACATATCATGCTGGAGGCACAATTGGCTACGCTAGATACGGAAACACAGCATGTTCCGATTTTGAAGAAGTGGTGGGTTCTTTAGAAAATGGAAAAACTTTAGCATTTTCTTCTGGAATGTCAGCATTTCAAGCAATAATAAATATTCTTCCAGTAGGATCTACGGTTATTTCCTCTAATCAAGGTTATGCTGGAGTCAATGCAACTTTGCATAAAATGCATTTAGAAAATAAAATTAACTTTATACCAGTTAACATAGAAAATACAGCAGAGGTTTTAGAAAATCTTGTCGGAGCGAGCTTGCTTTGGGTAGAGACACCAACAAATCCAATGTTAAAGACAGCAGACTCAGAAAGACTGATTGATAGAGCTAAGGCAGAAGGAGTTATTGTTGGATTTGATAACACGTTTGCCACACCATTGACACAAAAACCTTTAGATCTTGGGGCAGACATATCTTTAAATTCTGCCACAAAATACTTTGCTGGGCATAGCGATGTACTTGCTGGAACAGTTTCTACAAATAATAAAGATTTATATGAAAAAATAGAATTCAATAGAAAAATAAATGGAACTATTTTACAGCCCTTTGAGGCTTTTTTAGCTTTAAGAGGAATAAGAACTTTTCCTTTAAGGTTTGAAAGGGCTCAAGATAATGCAAGATTTATATCTGAAAAACTAAAGTCTTATGACTATATTAAAAAAGTAAATTATCCAGGATATGGAGCAGTACTGTCATTTGAAATTAATGGAACACCTGAAGATGCAGAAAAAATTTGTAACTCTTCTAGACTAATATCAAATGCCACTAGTTTAGGCGGAGTGGAGAGTCTATGGGAAAGAAGAAGGCGTTGGGAATTAGAAAGTAAAACTGTTCCAGAATCATTAATACGTTTATCTGTAGGCTGTGAGTGCAAGTTTGATTTATGGTCAGATATTAAATATTCTATAGATAGTATACTTTTTGAAAAATGAGAAAAATTAAAAAAGAATTTTTAAATCAAATTAAAGATTTAAAATCAGAGGTAGAAGAATTTGATTTTCCAGTAGATTTAACTGTACATACTAAAGCTCCAGGAAAGTGGCTTTTAATAGATATGGAGACAGGACAGAGATATATTGGCCTGGATAAACCAAACCAGTACGGTAAATGGCTAAGAATTGATAATAATGCTATTGAATAATTTTTATTGAAATGGTATAATTGTATACAAATGATTAGTAAACCACCTTGCTTTTTTTGCGAACAGCCAGCCGAATACACCTCGGTAGGTGTTTATCGTATTGAAGAAGAAAACAAATTGGATAATGTTCCAGTTTGCAGAAAGCACTTTGATTTCACAGTAGGAGTCTCTTAAAATGAATTTAAATAAAACTGTTGTAGAGGGAGACCTTTGGTATATTGAAAACTTTTTAACTAAAGAAGAGATTGACTGGATGTATTCTGTAGCTTCTGACCCAAAAGGTTGGTATATAACAATGAGATCTCCTTATAAAAATATTGGAAATAAATGGCTCAATGTTGATCCGTCTTTAATTGAGTACGATGAAAATAATAATTTTATATTTCCAGATAAACCAGAGCAGTGGATACCAATGCCACTTATGACAAACCCTAATGGCATATGGGATAGATTAGAAAAAGTGTTGCCCCCTAAATATAATAGATCAAGTGTTCTACAGACCTTTTTTTATAAAACAGACGAAGAAATTATGGAATGTATAAAAAATGATTCTAATTTACTTGAACAATTCAATTCAGACTCAGATGGATTTGCAATGGGCTGGCACTTTGAAGGAAGAACTGAAGAAGAGACTTCTGGTTTTGGAGAAATGGTAAGTTCTTTTAGCATTTATATTAATGATGACTTTGAAGGCGGAGAACTTATGTTTCAAAACAAACCTTATAGAATTAAACCTAAAGCTGGGATGTTAGTTCACGTACCTTTAGGTAAAGAATGGACTCACAAAGTAACTAAGGTTATAGGGAAAGATAGACATACCTTTTACGGAAGCTCTTGGAAAAATTTAGATACAAGGCCTTACTCCACAACAGAGGACTGTTAATGTCCAAATGGATGTGGTATGATTTTTTTGGGCGGGAGTGGCAAGGATTTTGTGCTTCATGCAACAAAGAATTGTTTGCGCCTACAAGGTCTACATATATAGCAAATCGGCTATATCATACTAGAAACGAATGCGGAGGCGGATATTGAGAAACTTTTTAGATAATTCAATTGTAGAACATAATTCGTATCCGCCCTTGCGCTGGATAGCGAATTGGGCGGGGTCCAGAGCATCGGCAGCCATAATGAGATCTGCATGGCTACAAGAAGATGGATTAGAAGACGGAGTTAGGCATTTTATAAATGAAAGAATTTATGTTTACCTGTGGCCTATATATAAAAAGTACGGAACATTTTATAGGCTCCGTATGGATTTAAGTGGTAAAAACTGGGATGATTATGATGAAAATGGCGTCCCGTACTGGGAGAAAACTGGCACGATAGATCCAGATTATAGCCCTTGGGATTTTGAAGATCACAATGGAGATGCATTTAGGGTGTTAAAATGAAAATAAATAAACTTAGCGACCACGTGTATTATTATACTGATACTGTTTCTGATGAAGAATATGATTATGTTATGTCAATCCTTAACGATAGTTCTGAGTGGGAACAAATACATACTATGGGACCAAAATATAAACCAGGACTAGATCCAGATGAACAGTCAAGCCAAAGTATTATGAACGCATACAGAAAAGCTTTTGTAATAGATGATGTGAATAAAGACCAAAGATTTTCTAATATAATTAATAGAGTTTTTAATGAAGCCGTTGATCATTATAGATTAGAAAAAAATATTTCTGGAGAAAAAAATATAAATCCTTATACACATATAGATAAACATCTTATTGGAACTAGCTATAGATCACACGTAGATACTGTTGCTCCTGGAGAAGATGGTATGCCCCCAGAAGGATACACAGTTTTATTATATATGAATGATGATTATTTAGGAGGAGAAATATCTTTCTCTTTTAATTCAGACTTTGAGTATTCATCTGACTGGCAAAAACATGTTTTTGACGACGGCCCAATTCCAACTTATCCTCCAGAACATGAAAAAAATAAAGATAAGGTATCTTTTTGGATAAAACCAGGTAAGATGAGCGTTTTAATTTTTCCTCCAGTTTATCCTCCACATCCTCACACTGCACATACTGTATTAGGAGATTCACCCAAATATTTGATAAAAAATTATTGGGAGGTAGGCGGAAAGCCAGAACACTGGAACAATAGATGAGTGTGATTAGCCCAGTTATAGTTTCAAATTTTTTAAATGAATCAGATTTTAATAGACTTGTTAATCATTTCAAAGATCATAAAGGGATTAAAAAAGGTCAACCAGATCAATTTGGAAGAATATCTATGAATGAATCTAGTAATCCATTGTTGACAATATTTTCAAAAAAGATACTTCCTTTTGTAAGAGATCATTTTAATGATCAAACAATACTGCCTTCTTATTCTTTGTTTGCAGAGTACTCAGATAAAAATATTTATCTTGAAAAACATAAAGACGGAGGAGCATGTACCTATACTGTTGACTTAGTACTTTATCAAAAAACCCCGTGGGGATTATGGATAGATGGTAAAGAATATCTAGCAAATGAGAACGATGCTATAGTTTTTATGGGTGAAGATCAAGAGCACTGGAGAGAGCCAATTTCAGATAACAATGACAAAACAGGACTTATTTATTTTCATTATGTAAAACCAGATCATTGGTGGTACACAAATCCAGAATGGAGAAACGTATGAAGTCGGAAGAAAAGAAATGGGTATGCCCGTGTAATGGTTGCGCCAAGGCGGTAAAACAAGAAAGGAATAGAATTCTAAAAGAAATAGAATCAATTGATATAAACTCTCCATCTCAAGTAAATGCTGTAGGATTTAAAATCTTGGCCTTGGAAATAGTTAATGGGAAATGATACAATACATATATGAGAACAGATGAGTTGTATAAAAAATTAAATGATATTTGGGAACCTAAGAAAGAATATATAGATAAAGATTTATGGGTTATTAGAAATTTTCTTAGTAAAGAAGAGATTGACTGGATTATGTGGGAGGCCAACAAGCCTAAAGACTGGTACATAACTATGAGATCTATATATAGAAACGTAGGAAATAAATATTTAGACTCTATAATAGAATACGATGAAAATGGGCAAATGATTTTGCCCACAGGTCCTGATTCAAAAAAGAAACCTATTCCATATTTTAAGGATGAATATGGAATTGAAAATAGAATATGGTCTGTAATCAAACCTTATTTTATTGGAACATCTACACTACAATCTTTCTTTGCGGTAACAGATGAAGAGGTGGAGTCTTTTTCAGATGAAGAAAAGAAAAGATATAAAATTGCTAAGAAAGAAAATTTTTCATTCCCGTATCATTGCGAAGAAGACGCACAGCATCCTCAAACTGGGTCAAAGATGACCGCCGCTTTTAGCATATACCTAAATGATAATTTCGAGGGCGGAGAATTAATGTTTCAATATAAACCTAATATAATCATAAAGCCAGAACCAGGAATGCTTGTAAACGTTCCATTAACAAAAGAGTTCACTCACAAAGTAGCTTTTGTTAAAGGTGGGCACAGGCATACTATATATGGAAACTGTTGGGACAATCCAGAAATTGCCCCATTGTCAACAAATGATGATTGCTAATGTTAGAGCATAATACGGAAATTTGCGACTTTACATTAAAAGTATTAAGAGAATCTGATCCTAACTTTGAGTTTAAAAAGGGCGGATATTATGTTGAAGCAGGAGCCTATCATTGGCAAGCGGGATCAAATACCTACGCTTTAGAAAAAATGTACGGGTGGAAAGGTGTTTCTTTAGAAATAGTTCCACAGTACTGTGACGACTTCAATCAATCAAGATCTAACCCATGTTTGCCTGAAGATGCAGCAAAATTTGATTACTTAAATTATTTTAAAAAAAATAACTTTCCTAAGCAGATAGATTTTTTGCAGATAGATGTGGAATCTAATCCAGGTTTTGATGGTCGCCCAGAAAACTCTCACAAAGATTTAAATTTACATGTTTTATTAGCTTTACCATTAACTACATATAGATTTTCAATAATAGCAATAGAGCACATGGACATGCTTGGACAGTACAACGAAGAATTAAAAAGAACGCAAAGGTACATATTGGAATCTTTAGGATACTCTTTAGTTGTAAGATATCCAAATGAAGATTTTTGGGTGGACCCTAACGTAGTAGATTATCAAAAATATAAAAAGTATTTTGCGTGGAGAACAGACTGTTTTAATAAAGATTCAGAGTTATGATATATTGGTTCGAAACTGCTTATAACATTGATATAAAACAACTAAACAAAGATCTTGTTTCTCACGGATTTGATGGAGCTATGTTTCCTTATCAGGTTTTTAGACATGATTACTTTACAAGAATATCTAATAGTATTGATAACGAGTTAAGTTTAAAATATATAGTAGCAATTAGACCTTATGCCATATCACCTCAATACCTGTCTATGATATGCGCCTCTATAAATGAAATGTCCAAAAATAAAGTGTTAATAAATTTAGTATCAGGAGAAATAAATGAGTCTGAAAAAGAATATGGCGGGATATTAGATGTTGTCAATGACAAATCCGATAAACATGATAGACATCAATATTTATTAAAGTATTTAGATGAGTTGAATAATTTAAAGTATAATAAACCAGATGTTTTTGTTTCTGCTACCAAGAAATATACTTTAAAGGAATACTATGACAAGGGTTTTAACTGCATGATTCCTTTTAATCGTGCCACAATAGATAATATAAAACCAGGATCTGTAATTTCTGTACAGGCACCAATAGAAAAAGATTATCTTTTTACTCTTATTGATAGATTTTCTTCAAAAGGACTATCTATATTATTATGGGAATCAGAGCCAAATACAGAAAAAAATAATATATTTAATGCAATTAAAGAATATAGGGACCGAAAAAGTGAAGCGTAAAAGTAGAACAAGTTCTTGACAGTACCTGTCAATAATTGTATAATTGCATAATGACAGAATTTTTAGAATATAAGTTTATCGATAATTCAGGCAGAGAAGTAGAAATGAGCAGGTTTGCAGGGAAAGACATTTTGATTGTAAACACTGCCAGCCTTTGTGGATTTACACAGCAATACGAAGGCTTAGAGGCTTTATACAGACAACATTCCAATAATTTAGAGATAATAGCATTTCCATGTAATCAATTTGGGAACCAAGAGCCAAATACTAATATTAAAATAAAAGAGTTCTGCAAACAATTTGATATAACCTTTACTTTAGCTGCCAAAATAGATGTAAATGGGGAAAAGGAACACCCAATTTATAAATACCTTAAAGAAAAGTCTGGCAAAAATAAAGATATCTCTTGGAACTTTGAAAAGTTTTTAGTTCGCAAGGATGGCACGGTAAATTGGTACAGTTCAAGATTTGAGCCATCCAAGTTTAATGCATTGTTAAATCAATAATGAACTTTCAATCCGAATCTAAACGCTCAGGCGACGAATTTGAAGACCTAGTCCTTGATGATCTAAAAGAGCGTGGGTTTGGTTTAATTAAAAAAAATGTTTATGTAGAGCAGTCTGGTTGTGAAGTTGATTTTGTAGCCTATGGGTCTGAATGGACTATAGAGTATGTTGAAGCAAAGGGTGGCAAGGAAGACGCTGGTAAAAGGCCTGGTGCTCAAAGAACTGATAATGTTAAAAAGGCTATAGCCAACGGAGCCCTAATAAAGGCCGTAGACCCATCAGTGTACTTTGTAGTATATTTTTCCGCCAAACCTACTACAGGCTCTTCTTCAGATAAAATGATCAGAACTGCCCTCTGCTATAAAATAATAGATGAAGTTAGATATATTACTAATAAAGAACTAATTGATACACAATTACATTTATTTAGCGCCGAAAGTGAAGGCGAAAAGTAGAACAGGGTATTGACAGTACCTGTCATAAATTGTAAAATTAGTATATGGAAATAATTATTGCAGGTATTGTTTGGGGCGGAAGCGCCATTGTTGGATACTTTATGTATAGAAATCTAAAGGTCGCTATGGATGCTAAGCGATATTTTGAGGAGAACTATAAATGAAGAAAATATCATTGTTAGCCATATCTGCCTTTGCGGCAGCATTTGGCGCATATCATGCCTTTAAAGATTTGGCGGCAGCATTTGAAGATCTTGATTTTGATGATGAAGAAGAAGATCTAAGCAATCTATGAAATGGGCTATAGGATTACTATTATTACTTTTTGTTATACTTAATTACTTTGCATATTTACAGGGTAAATGAGCAAACAGTATTTAGATTATATAAGATATATAAATAAGGCTAAAGCTTCTAAATGTCATATCTGCAAAAAGCAGTCGACTGGAATAAATGCATATAAACATGAGATCAAATTTGTCTGTGATGATCATTTGAGGCGGGAAGCCGAAGTAATCCTAGACACTAGTATCCCTGGAGTATTACATTACATATATCCCAATGGCAAAGAACCAGGATTAATGGATCCAAATGTAGGTGGACTAAAACCTAAGAAAGATAATAGTACAATAGACTAATGTCTATACTATGTAAATGTGATAAATCACCCTTGTTTCCAAGATGTAACAAGAATCCTGAATTTTGCCCAAAAGTAGCTAAGGAGGAAGAAAATGAAGAAATTCATGGTCGCTGATTTGAAAAAGGCTGTTATTAAAGATGCAATACAAGAACTTTTAGATCAAGTAGAATCAGGCGAAATTGGTATAGATGAGGCTCAAGAAGAAGCTTGGGCATATTATGGCTATCCAGGAGACTCTGAGAGAAAACAAACCAGACATGCTGCTACTCATGGAACATTATTTGGCGGGACCTCAGAAACCACAATAACAGTAACATATGAGCCTATATTTGAATCACTTGGACCAGAACTAGATGATACTCCATATTGGGAAGTTTATGTAACAATTAGAACAGAGGGAGATTATCCTCATTTTTATGAAGGATCTGCTGAAAATAAAGAATTAGAAGCAATACAAGATTTAGAAGAAACTGACTCAGTTATGAGATGGTTTAACGAATACTGTGGAGACCACAGATATCGTTAGAATTAGGTCCTATCTCTGATATCCCCCTCCATTTATTCTCCCTTGTAATAGCCTTTTAAAGGCTTTTAAAGTGGAGTATTGTGGAGTAAAGTGGAGAATCATACTATTAATTAATGTCTAATTACTATCATTTATATAACAAAAAGATATATGAGTAATGGGACGTGTCTTACAATATCATAATCGTAATGTCAATTGCAGCATATAGATCAAATTTTGTCAATAGATATAGGCCAAAATTTCCACGATTTTTAAAATTTCTTCGTAAAATGGCATATTGGCCCATATGATTTTGATCAATTTTGTCATATTTATATAACATTCTGTTATATTTATTGACAATTCTGATCTAAAATGCTATAAATTTCCAGGATTTTGATCAATTATCGTAAAACAACAATTTTGCCCATAATTTTGCACAACAAAAAGCACATATATCTAATTAAAGATATATGTGCCAATTGGGCTAGATATGTTAGATTAGAATGAATCTAAATCCATTATATATTTACTATCTCTTGTTCTTGTTTCTGCAAAGATTGATGGATCTATTACTTCCTCCCCGTATTTTGATACTAGCATATCATTTAGGGCATCCGCCATCATTAGACCTTCGCTTGTTCGGCCTTTATCCCACTCGCTTCTCATTTTGATAGAGTTGTATTTGATAATATACTTTACTAATTCCATTATTCTATCTAATGTATAAACAGAGTTATGTGTAATTAGATAATCTGCCATTACAGCAGGAGAGAATGTTCCGTCATTTAGAGCATCAGTTAGTTTTTCTGCTATCTTAGTTTCGTTTGATTTTGCCATTGTGTCCGCCTCTCTTTGTTAGCATTATATCAAAAAGGTGAATCCCCCGCAACCCTCCCAGTTTTCCCACCAGAGGCTGCAGGGGACCACATCTATGTTACTTGACGTTCTTCTTGTCTGCGAAGACTACGCCCTTCTTAGCTGCCTCTGAGATAGCATTCTTTGCTGCTGCTGAGAAGCGACCACGCTTGCCCACGGTAATTCCCTGAGCTTTTAGATATTCACGTGTAGTTGTTGGTGTTGACATGTTTTCATCCTTTCATGATGAGTTATTAATGTATATTATATATGAATTTCGGGAATTTGTAAATACCCCCGTAAAACATATTTTGGGCCCTTTGCCCAGAGCTATGTCCGAAATGTCCGTTTCGTCCGCCAAGCTCTTAGATCTATTTAGTTTTGTTCTTCTATAGCGTATGGTTCTATAGAATCATCTGACTCTACGTCATACCAAACGCAATTCGGTTTTAATGCAGTGTTCCAAGCTGACTCCTTTGTTGGAGCCTCCACGTCTGTGTAGTACTTGTGGTTCTTGTCTCCGTATATTCTGTACTTAGTCATCTAGCCACCCGTCCTCATCCAGGGATACAAGGAAGTTATTATCCCTCATCCAATCACGAACACATTCTTCTAGGATTTCGCCGCCGTCATCCATGGTGAATCCAAGAGTATCAACGTCCTCCCAGAACTTATCGAAGATTTGTTTTAAAGTAATTTCTTCAGGGACACCTTCATCTGCAATGTCTGTTTCAGCGAGGTCAGCAATTTGATTGTTGTCGTAGATGTCTTTGATTATATCAAATACCCAAGTCCACAACAGAGACGGGAATACATTTAACTGAGATAAATGAAGACTAATCTCCATTAACTCGTTGAACACGTCGTCCCTACGTGTTGCTTCCTGTAGATCTAATTCAGCCATTCTTCTTTGTCCTTTCGTCGATTGCGAATGCTAATGCATATGTCATTTGGTAAATATAAGTTAGAGCGTCGCATTGGCCTTCCCAGTACTTCCGCTCCATGGAATCAATGGCCTCTTCGGTCTCATCCTCCACACGCTGTGCCTCTTCCAGTTCCCGTTCTGCGTCAAGCATGAGCGTCTTCAGGTGCCCGTGCAAGATATCGGTCCCAGAAGACCCAGCGTCGACCTGTCTCTGTAGGTGTGGTTCCAGTTCTAACGTATTCACATTATCTCCTCTACATAATCTAGGATGTGCATTGTAGCAGAATGTTGGCCGCTTGTGAAGTTATATTCAAAGTCCAAATCTGCATGGTCTTTTGAGGCGGGGTCCAATGAATCCATTTGCTTAGCCAATTGAGACAAATCCTCCTCTAATGATTGTGCATGTAATTGAAGATAAGTAACTAATTGGGTCTTTCTATTAATATATTCTGATTCCATTATTCATTTACCTCCACATAATATTGGTCTTCAGGTTTTAAATCATAAAACTGATTAAATCTACCTTTGAGATAATTGCTATCACATCTGCTAGCAATTTGATAATCTGAATATAACTGTCCCTCATCTAAATTAGATTGAACCCAATCGTCTAGAAGTTGGTCAGCAATATCAGACATAATTGCTCCCATTACCATTTCATTCTCGTCATCAAATGCTCCGTGTTGCATTATCTAGTGCTTCCTTTCTATATTCTGGTGTATGACTTTCGTCCAAGTATATCTTATGGGTCTGACATTCTGCGACACACTCTAGGTCTGCCTCGCCAAGCCAATTACATACATTGCAGATTTCTCCACAATCATTGTCACAATATTCCATGCAGTTTTCTGCATCACAATCTCTGCATTTGTTCTCATATTCTGAGATAGATATAACTTCTCCACGAAGTAATTCCATTTCGCCACCCCAACCTGTTTCTTCTTCATAAGATAAAGTAAACAATAAACTAGGATATTGTGCAGATAATTTTTCGAGGGCAGGAACAGGTGGAGACCAAGCAGTTTCAAAGTTATAATAAACTACTAAGTTCTCTCCATTTTCAGTAGGACCTTCAATGTATGTATTTTTATAACTATCTTCTGCTGGTACAGCAACATCCCATTTTGTTCCCCAATTACGGATATTCCAGTTATACCAAGATTTATCAGTCTTGGCTAATTCCTGTGTATCATTCCACCAATTAGAATCATTTACATCTAATTTAGAACGAGTTGGTTGTGCAACATATTCTAAATCAGTTATATTATCTTGGCGGTGGTTAAAGATATTATAGAAAGCAAATACAGGATTAGGATAAGTAGTTTGAGATACTTCCATATTTCCAGTAGTTTTATTCCATGAATCATGTAACATTACAAATGGTTTATTCATTTGTTTTACAAGGTCATTTACTAAATCAGGATTACCTTCAATTGTAAGACCGTTATAGCACCAATTTGGCATTATATATTCCTTTCGTGATTATGGGTCCTATTATACATCCCCCCACTGACATTTGACAATATCTCACACGAATATGAGGTTTAGATCACAAATCTCACAAAAGCTCACAATTTCCAGCGAATTTACTTGACAGTCGTAACATGTTTATGATACCCTCACTGTTCTGCGGGCAACAAAAATCCTCCAGGATAAGCTGGAGGATCTTGAATATAACAAGGCTGCTAGCCAAACGAAAGGAATTTAAGTAAACGCTGCCTTACTTAGCCACTTGCGGATATCGCTAATAGCGGCACCTTGTTATTGAGAAGGCCTGGAAGACCTTCATCAATTATAACATATCAAACTGTGAGAAGTTTGTTGATAGCGTACTTCTCGCAGAATTCAGACAGGTCCATGGTGAAGATTGCTTCATTGCTCATCCCACGAATCTTGTTGTCTGTGTTATGAAATGAATCTTCATTGTGAAGACTGAATGTCTGTTGAGCCCAGTCGACAATAGCAACCTTGTGCTCATTATCACCAATCTCATTTACGTGTAGGCCCCAACCAGTCTCTTCATTCCACTGGTCCCCTACAATTTGGCTAATGGCAATACGTGTAGCATATGAAGGGTCATTCCACCGTGCACGTGCCTCAATTACAGCATCCGCCAGACGTCCGAGCATGTTGTATCCTGCCCAGTGTCCATATAGTACAATTGTGTTTCCATTCGGCTGTACAAATCCGAAGTTTGCTCTGTCACCCATTTGTTACTTCCTTTCGTCGTCGTTGTTTTTTGGGTTTGGGGGTCTCTTCAACCTTGTCCAATTCTATAATTTCAAAGGCCCAACTGTCAATAGCGGCCTTATTCTTATTTAAATGGTGGCCACAAAAGAATAACTCACCATTAATTGATTTAGCTAAATACTTAGCCTGAGCTGGGCATTCAGCATCACATTTAATCCATCTAGTTAGATCCTCAGAGGTCATTGTTCAATGTCCCAAATTCGATTTTGTCTGCGATGTCGTCCATGATTTGCCCTTCGCTGCCATCAATGCAATCTACTGCCCATGCACGAATATTGGCAACTATTACTTCACGAGTAAACTTAACGCCATCTTCAAAACCATCTTTGTAATCCATGTTACCTCCTTGTATAGCCTGTTGGCTGATAATCCGATTCCACTAGTATATCCAAATTATACTTAGAAATCAAGGCTGAAACCTTTTCAATATTTCCAGTGCCTAACTCAAATACATTTGATTCAAGATAATACGGGTCTAATCCAGAGAACTCAGCCTCCCAGTAGGCCGCCTTGCAGGCGGCCCCAGTAGGTGCTTGTAGTTGATAATACATTATTCCCAATCCTGACTATCAACTAAATCAATGTCCCATGAATCGACATTAGTATCGAAATCATTTGAGTCAACTGAGAGACCGTCTGCTAGGTGATAACGAATATCAAAGTCGCTAACTTCGGTAATATCTACCTCTGTGCTACCTGATACTGTAAGAGTTACAGTCCAGTTCATTGTTTGCTTTGGCTCATGGTCAAAGATTACGCAGAGGTCACGAAGAACTTCTTCTTTCTCTACTGAATCTGAAAACCAGTTATCAACTGTTAGATTATCGATAACCTTACCGATTTGTTTTTCTTGGTGCTCAATACGTTGCTCCAATAGATTAATTCTATTAAGAACAGTTTCGATATCTGTAGCCTTGTATAAAGGAAATGTGTTTTCCTGTGTTTCTGAATTAATACGACGCACAGCAATGAATGCATGTGGATTGTATAGTTCCTGTGTTACTGTTTCCATTTTATTCCTTTCGTTGTTATGTGGAGTATTATAGCGGACCTGACTGACATTTACAAGCTTTTTTAAGGGATTTTAAAAATGTGACGTAACACACAAAATCCGCCTTCACCTGTTGCGGGCCTAGCTGCGATGCGTACGGGACTTGAACCCGTGATCTCTACCGTGACAGGGTAGCGAATTAACCAACTATTCTAACGCACCAATTGTGGAGCAGTTTTTAGACTTGCTCAGGTCTTGCGTTTTTAGAA
>Ga0315903_10004448_pt1 | contig 18783 bp, 12 predicted proteins | sample LakEriMetagenome_7_FD_203524 | JGI IMG/M metagenome (GOLD analysis project Ga0315903, IMG submission 203524) | Freshwater fungal communities from buoy surface, Lake Erie, Ohio, United States - Buoy 2 MA119 | ecosystem: Environmental > Aquatic > Freshwater > Lake | place: USA: Lake Erie, Ohio...
CCCGTTGCACGACCAAGGGCTAAAACCCAGTCAGCATCATAAGCTAACTGCTTAGACCAGGCAACCTGACCAAGTGATGGAACGCTATTCATATCTGTTGCATCGTCTGGTGTAGCAGAAGCAATAGCAATAACTGGAACTTGTGAAGAGATTGCAAGTACCTTTAATTCTCTAGAAATATTTTTAATCTTTACAACTTCATTATCGTTACCTTGGTTAGAATTCATCAACTGAATATAGTCAATAAAAACTACATCTGGAGAGTACTGGTCAATCTTACCTCTAACAACAGAAGGAGAAACATCTCCAAGACCATCGTTAGATACAATATAAAAAGGTGGCTTATCTTTAAGATGTTGCTTAGCCCAATTTTCAAACCCTTCAACATCAATCATTCCAGAACTTAATTTTCTATGAGAAAAGTATCCTTCTGCCATAATTGTGTATACACGATTTCGCACTTCTTTCTCTGTCATTTCAAGAGAAACTACTAGTGGTACTTTTCCAGCTTTCCACGCCTGTACAGCCATAAAAATAGCGAGCCAAGACTTACCAATGGCAGGGTAAGCAAGAAGAATACCAAATTGACCAGGAGTAATACCACCAGGTAGGTAGTTATCAAAACCTGCAAGATTCGTTCTAACACCATGAATTCCTTTTTCACTTAATTCTTTAATGTGTATAAAATGTGCAGCAGCATCTTCAACATCTGTTGCATCAATATCTCTTACATCTGCACTAATTCTTTTAAGGTCAGATGTCTTAGAAATAATTGTATTTAAAGCCTCTACTGGCTGATTATCATTTAGCTGTTTAGCACTAGACATTAAGACATTTCTTAAATTATCTTCAAGATACTTAGTTCTAAGCTCTTCTAAATGATGCTTTGTTGATCCAATTTCTCCAACTGGCTGGAAGTCTCTAAACTTTTCTACAAGCAATGATTGTGTTGGAACATTAGAGTTTTGTTCATAATAATTCTTTACAAAATCCCAAACATCTTTGTGTGTTCTAAATAGAATATCTGGATTTGCTTGAAAAAGAACATGAATCTGCTTATCATTCAGTACAGCAGATAACACTTTTGCTTCTAAATCAACCATTACTTATTTAGCCATTCCCTTGCTTGTTGTCTTAGCAACACTCTTGTTGCATCGTCTTCTTCTTTTATTCTCTTAGAATCATACACCTTATCTGCATTATTTGCAAACCATTTCCAAGTTGGGGATGCAGATACCCTAACATAATACTCAATTAGATCGTAGCAGGTTTCTACTCCATAAGATTCAATTAAAGAATCTGCTGCCCATTGTTGGGCATGGATATTAATGTTTTCATCTTTTTCTGTTTTTTCTTTAATTAATTTCTTATATCTAGATATTAGTGCAAAGCGATCTTTCTTATCCGCCACTAGTCCTCTAATTCTTTTTTAGCTTCTTCTACTTTTTCAATTACTTTATTTTCTACAAACTGATACACTCTGTCAAGTGCCTGGTCTGTATTTTCTCCATTACGAACAAAATCTGTAATTCCTAAGTCAATTCTAAGACTCTGAAAATTTCCAAGATTTAGTGTATATCCAAGTGTTACTGAAACATTTGTTGTTTCTGACATATCTGGTCTCCTACCATGTCTCTTCTTGCCAAGTTGGGATAAAACGCCCATCTTTTGTCTTCGTATAAAGCATTATAGCATCTCCCATCTTGGAACGCAAGTCTTGCTCTGTTAATACATTTCTAGGGGTAATTCTTCCATCTTTTCTTGGTCTTCCACCATGAACAGTTGTCATAATTTCCCTAATTTCAAAAACATGATCTTCAGAATAATAAGCATTAATCTGAAAACCTCTTTCTCCACCAATACTATCACCTATTGGTGCAGGAATCAAACCGTTGGCAATAATCCTTTGAAATTGAACTCTTGATCTATTTAAAAGCCTTGCAGTATTTGCTATAGTGTAAGCTCTTTTTCTATGTTTCTTAAAATCAGAATACAGCATTGACTGTTCTTTATCTTGAGTTACATTAAAAAAGTTAACTATATTACTACTTTTATTAATGTGGAAAACTTTTACTAAATCTCCATTTAAAAAGAATATTTTTTTACAAGGATTTATTTTATCCTGTGGTTGTGACATTTTTACCTACTAAGAGCTAATTCTTTCACCGATTGCTATGATTGATACATCAGCATTAAAAGCACCACTAGTTGCGGAAGAAAAAACCTTTACATTGCAACCATTTTGAGTTACTCCGTCTAATACTGGGTATAGATTTGATACGCCAGTTACAGAAGTTACTGAGCATAATACTACTGGAGTTGTCTTAAACATTCCAGAATAGTCAAAAGTAGCTGGAGCATTTGACTGTACAGAAAGGTTTCCATCAACAATTTTTAAAGTTTCTGCATAAAATACTAAATTTGCAGCTGATGCATAAGATGGTGTAGAAGTGTCTCTATATTTAATTTTAGAAAAGGCACTACCAATTGTATCTGAAATCCTATTAATCTCAGTAACTATTCTAAGCAGATATGATATGTCAAGTGGTTGACCTCTATCTGGTGTTTCAATTTTTGCCATTTTTTCTCCTAGTTAATTATATCAGGTCAGGGATACAACTTCTGTATCAAAAACTTTAAATAAATCATAAATTCCCTGAGTAGATGCAGAAACTCCTAGATAGTCATCTAACCTTATTTGGTAAGCTGACGCTGCTTCAAATGTATAAATTCTAGGAATATCTTTTAATGCTACAACTCCAATAACTCTAACTGATGCAGATGAAGCTGGTATTAAAATACTTGTACTATCATCTTCTGCTCTTTCGTGATATTCAAAATTTCCCATAGCTGATCCAGATCCCCATTGAACAAAAACATCTGTAGAATGTTGTTTAAAATTTTGAGAATGATTGTGTGCAATTGATGCACTTGTAATAGATGCAGAATTATAGTTATAAATTGTTGGAGTATCCCAAGTAATAGTAACCTCGTCAGTAGCAACTATTGCAGTAACATTTGACTCAAGCGGTCTATACTGTCCAATACTTTTAATAACATAAAGTTGTGACCAAGCGGACCATTGGTTTTTATCTACAGATATGATTCTAAATTGAAATGCATGATCTCCATTTTTATCTGGTGGTGGCAATTTTTCTACAGGAATTCTTATTTCTGCCATTAGGAAACTCCTACGCCAAACCTATATTCCACATAACTTGTTGAGTTTTCTTTCTTTAAAATTGGATTTTGATCTAATGTTTTAACATACTCAGCAGCAACTAAAGAATATAGTGGATTATAGCTAGATATGTTTTCAAACCTAAGTCCATCATATAAAACAAAATGCTCTCCAGTATTTACATTAGAATCATCATGAATACATGTATAAATTCTTATGCCATTTATTGCTGACCATGAAAAATTTTCTGTTGTAGTAAAATCAGATAGGTTTTTTGTTACAACCTGATATCTCATTAAGTCTATATCGGTATCTTGTAAAGAAATTTCTGTATAAGCTTTTGGAGGAAAAGCTCCAGAATTATTTAAAAGCTCTACCCTAATTTTAACATTATCTGGGGCTTGCGATTCAATCCCATCTCTAGCAGTGCTAAGAATTGAAAGTGCTAACTTTATTTGGTCACTTGGTAGATTTTTACTAAGATTTAAGTTGATAGAATTATTCTCAACATAGTAAGAAGAACTAGAAGATATGTCAATTGAAGCAGAGCTTGGAGACATAAGATTATTAACAACAGATGTGCTTCCAGAAACTAGCATGGATCTATTTGAGTATCTTGGTGGCTCACCTCTATTTATTCTATCTGAGTATTCAAAAATAGGAGAGTTACTATTTATAAAAACAAAATCTGCAAGCTCATATTCTGTACTTGGATCTAAAGTTTCAATATCTCCAGGATTTAACTTGCTAATTCTAAGAGGACCATTATACAAAACAGTTCCAGAGTTATTTAAATTATTTGAATACGACCAAGTTTCTGAATTGCTAAATGTTGAAATAATTCTACTATCAAAGTTTCCTGCGACTGCATTAATTTCTGCTGGATACAGTCCTAGTTCAGTAATTTGATATCTTTGTTCAATTGGAAGTTCTGCTTTAAAAACAATTTTTTCAACCCCATCTTCCTTTAAAAGACCTTTTGATAAAACTGGAACTCTTGCTACTTCAAATTCTAAAGATTGTACACTTGCAGAAAATGTTGCAGAAGAAGATGTTGGGTAAGCCTTACCACCTACTCCAATTGCAACATGACTTGCAAATTCTGGTGCTTGGTTTAAAAGATATTTAGCTACGATATTTCTGCCATTTGTTGTAATCATGATTCCACCTTATATATTGTACCATTTGTGTCAATTAAAACCTCTACCTGTTGGTTTTTTTCTAAATTAATGAGTTCTATAACAAGGTCTCCATTTGTATCAATATACCAATACCCTTTTTGTCGTGTAACAATTTGATTATTTTCATCAAGATACTGGTAAGTTGTATTCAAATCTTCAAGAGATAAGTAGTCTTCTTGAGGAATCTTATCTTGAATATTTATAGTATAAATGCTTGTTAATGGCTTAAACTTATCCATAATACTTAGCTGTTTTACAATTTCATACTTTTTTCTTATTTCAGATAGGTTAGAAATAATAGAATATTTTTGATTAATTCCCTCAATTGTGTCATGTCTTTCAACTATTGATAATTCTACTGCAGAAAGATTTTCAAAAAGTATTTTTGTAATATAATTTGCATCATATTGTGGAACTAATGAAGAAATATCTGTAACATTTCTTGTTGGAGTTTTTACAATAGCATCAGGAACTGGCATGATTGTCATTATTGGCTCTGGGATTGGATCCATTACTGGGTTTAAATTCTGAAAATATTCTTCAGATACAACCGTTGCTCCTGTATTAGACGGTCCTCCACCACTATTGACTGGTGTCTTATCAGGATTTATGACAGGGCTAGGAGTAGGGCTTGGATTAGCTGTAGATATTGGGGAGTTTCTTCCAGACGATCTTGAAGCATCCCTACTTTCTTGAGCTTTATTCTTAGCAGCAGTTTGAGATGCTTGTTTTTTTGTTTCAGAGGCTTCTGCTTTTTTTACTTGTGCTGGTACTGGTCTAGCTGCAGCTTTTGCTACAACCTGAGCAGCTTGAACTGCTTCACTTTTTGCAGTAGACTTTCCTCCCGATTTTGCTTTTGCCATGCTAAACCTCCATCACTCTTAATTGACTTTTAACATTTGAAGAAGATCTTCCATACTGAGCAGATATAACAACAAACTTTTTATTTTCATCTACCATCTTAACACCTTCTGGCAAATCAAAGTTAATTTTAACAATATCTCCAAGTTGAACATGGGCTGTTCCAAAAGTATCTATTTCAAATACTTTTCTTGGTCTAATTGTTTTATCTAGAATCCATTTCATAATATCTTTTGCAGAATCTTCATTTTGAATATAAACAGAGTTTAATGAAAATGATTTATTACCGTATACTGATCTACTGTTTCTGATACTCTCATAGATTTTTTCAGATCTTCCTGGAGATACAATTAAGTTATTATTTGTAATAACTGGGTCAGAGAAGTTGGATAGCTCTTTAAAGTAGTCGTCAACTGTTAATACGTTAGAAATGTTTTGAGTAAAAGTTATTCCTTGAATCATAATTCTATTAGTAGAACTTTCACTTAGATCAATTGCCTTATCTGTTGTATTAAAAATTAAAAATTCAGCACCATAGGATCCTGGCAAAAATCCAGATACTTCATAGGACTTTTCAGAAGTAAATGGTGGGACTATTTTTGCAAGAAGTGCTGGATATGCCTGATCATATTTAATATTAAAATATGCACACTCTCTTAAGATTGTTCCAAACTCTTCAAAGTAAAAGTCTACAGTTGGTTTTGTTTCAGTTCCAATAGAAGACAGGTATGTTCTTTGAATAGCTGCTGGAAGAGAATATTTTCTTAAAGATTCAGTGGAAAAAGATTCGTCAATTTTTTCAGGCAATGTTGTATCAGCCTGTCTTACATTCTTTATTGCATAAATATTTTCAAACATACACTTGCTTGATCCTCTTGTAAACAATCCAACTTTTAATCCAGATTGTGGCATTGGCAATGGGTTGTTGTCAGTAACCGCTCCAATTAGCGTATTATTTAAATATATAGAAAAGTTTATTTTAGAGCCATCTCCTGATCTTTGTACATCTAATGATAGGTCATAAACTGGAATTTCTTGAGAAGTAAGTCTATCAGAGCCTATAAACTTTCCCTCATCTACAAGAATTCTTGCAAGAGATCCCCAAAGTTTTCTAGGAACTGCAATATTTTCTTTTCCAGCTTCTGGTGAAGAATATGGAGTTCTTTCAACTTTATAGAATATAATATTTTCAACAATGTCTGTAAAGATAGTAGATGCAGAAACTACAGAAGCAGAAACTGTATTTCCATCCACTGTATATAGTGTTTTGTCTGAACTAAAATAGGATAAAATGTCTGAAGATAGGGACGCTATTTCAAGATAGTATCCAGAATTTGTATTTGGATCAATCATGTACCCAATTCCTCCAGCACCTCCAGAAAGTTCTTTTACATCTGAATTTCCTATAGATTGATTAATGTCAAAAAGTTTTATAGAATTTAGTGCAGATTGATTTTTATCATCTTTTTGTTTTCCAATGATTCTCATTCTAGTACCAACATGGGTATAGTCTGTGTCTAAATTTTTATAGACATAATTAACCAAATCTCTTTCTTTTATTGTGTCTGAAAATGGAACTGGATATGGTCCATTAAAGACTAAAGCAGAAGATTGAATTCCAGCAACGCTCTGTTGATTATAACTAGAAAAACCTTCTGACCTTGTAGACTGCTTCATAAAGTTTGCAATCTTACTAGTGATAGAAGACTGATTTTTAGAAGTTAAATCATTTCCGAGTGGTGAACCTAAAGTAGTGTTTGAAACTGAAGGATTTGGTAAAAGTTCTAATGGTTTTGTGTCAAAAATTTTATCTGAATCCATTCTAAAAGACTGTCTGTTTTCAAGATTCTCCCAATAAGAACTTAGTCCTGCAAAATGACTTGTTACAGTAGTTCCAAACTGTCCTCTGCCATGAGATCTAACTGAACCATTTTTATATCTAACATTTTCTTCCAATTCTTCAAAATTTGATCCTGAAGCATTTTCATAATATGGCTCTACATATATTCTAAGTAGTCCTGTTAATGTCATCTTTCCATTAAATGCTAATTGAGAAAAATATTTTTGATACTCATTATTGTTTGTTATCCAAACAGTGCGACTTGCACTAGAGCCAGACTTTATATCAACCTGGTACTGCTGTGCATCATATCTTATAATTTCTCCATTTGCATATAGATATCCTTGAAATCTTGGAAGCCAGAAAGCACTTTCTCCAACATCAATAGTGTTGTTTTTAATTTGATGATTTTCTACATATGGGACAACGCTTCCAAGACTGGTTCCAAGTGGGACAGCTCCAAGTGCATATCCAACATCAGATGTTGGCTGATTTATAGTCCTTAACTCTTTTTGATCTCCAAGCTCCCACAAGACAGAGCTTTTATACCCGTACGTTCTTTCACTTAGACTTAGGCTTGCTTGTTCTAGTCTTGAAACTTCTCTTTGAATATATCTTGTAGTATAGTTAATTTGACCATCATTTAATATCTTTGTTTCAAATCCCGAAATTGTTTCAATGTTTGGAACAATGCTATTAGTTCTTTGTCCGTAAAGAGTTGTAAGTCTTTCTGAAATTGAAGAATTATCATCTCTTATTGAAATATCTGGCATTAAATATTCCTTTGGCATTACCACAAAGTTATTGTACTCATCAAAGAACATAGCTGTTTGTGTTGCTTGTGCAAGTCTTTGTAAAATTTCTGCCACTGAAGCATCTGGCTCAATAAAGAAGAATGGAACAACTGGGTCATTTGCAGTATTAATATTTTTAAACACATAATTACTAAAGCCAATATTATCTAATAATAGTGCTACTGCCATAGTCAGTGTACAGTTTTGTAAAAATATTGGAGTAGCATTATTTGATTCTAAAATAAAATACGCATCTCTTAGATTTAAAGAAACATCTTGCATACCACTTGTTGCAACAGCAGCATTTTCTGAATAAAAAGTTTTTAATGGAATAAACTTATCATAGCCATTAACGTCTAAAATAGCTTCATAAAAATCAAATTTAATTTGTGGCTTAAGATTATTTGCAATAATGCTTCCAGTCTTAGCAGTCGTATTAAAAGTATTTAATTCTGTAAAAACTCCATCATGATTAGACAAATTAATTCCACCAGTAGAAGCTACAAGACCTCCAACTGGAAGACCAAAATCTGTTGCCATAAGATTTTTATTAATATCATAATTTAAAACATAGTCTGTTAAATCTACTTTTAATCTTGGAGATAATTCAATTAAATCAAATGGTTTGTTTGGGGCATACATTGTTTCTACAACAACTCTAATTCCTTTAACAAAAACAAAGTCTCTATATGTGTTAACACCTTCAGCAACAAAGTAGTCTGGATTTAATATTTTTTTAATTAATCCAACTCTTTTAGTATCATCATCTTCTAATAATGAAAATCCATATTCTACAGAATAAGTTAGCCACTCTTGCTCTTCTTGATCCCAGATATATAGAGTTCCTGCTTCAGTTGTTGAGCTTCCAACTACATAAGAGTCTCCATTTACAACATTTCTATTCACATAAATTGGATCTGGCAATTGATCAATTGTATCCAGGTATCCATATAAATGAAAATTTGTTTTAAACTTTTCAGGTATCTTTATTCCATAGTAAATTTCTACATGCCCATCCCAAGGAACGATTCTTGAACCGTCTCTTCTTGTAGAGGTTTCGTTAAATGATATTGCATTGGTCCAGTTATTATTTGAATCAAGATATTGAATCTTCCATCTTTTAGGCACTGAAGACCTTTTTATATCTTTTAATGGGTCAGATATCATAACATTTTGTTTTCTTATATTATCAGAAACAAGTTGATCTCCACTCATTCCAACTGCTGTTGGATCTGCTAAATTAGTTTGCATTTTAACAACTATTCTGTTTGTAGCGACATCATTTTTATAAACTATAAAAGGTGCACAATCATTTATTTTATAAGAAGGGTCTCCTGTAGTAAAAAATGTTGCAACCTTGCTCGATATTCCATAGTCTATTCCATTTTCTTGTCTATAAGAATTCCAATATTTAAACTTGTCAAATCTTGAAGAAAAGTAGTATCTTGGTCTTCCACCAGATCTGATGCTGTCTACAAACTGTTCATTATTTAAATTATCTTCTCCAAAAAATATCATTTTATTAATACCAGACCTAGGTCTGAATGGTTTAATGCAATCTTTTAAAGAATAATACAATTCTCTACTAGTTTCTTTTGTAGTAAAAATAAATGGCTCATTTGGATCTTGTGTTTTATATTCAGAAGTATAATTTGAATCTAAAGCATCTGTATAAACATTAGCGTTATCTTGAGAGTCATATTCTGGATACAAGGTTCTATAAACAACGCTTGCACTATCTGGTCTATATCTATAGTTTCCATAATTGTCAAGGTTTAATAAATCATTTTGATTCCATTCAGCAATAATTAAAGAGTCAACATCAATGCTGTTCCTTGTCTGAAGATGATTTATTAAGTCGCTATCTGAAAACATTATACTTCCTCAAGAGAAATAGAAATATCCCAAAGGTCGTGGTTAGTTCCGCCTCTTTTAACAACATTATAGCTAAAGTCTGAAACAAATACTTCTAAGATATCTGAATACTTGTCAAGTTTGTCATAAATTCCTACAGAAAAATTTTGTGGCTTATCATAAGATAAAAACATGTAAAATGATCCAGGATTAGAGCTATACCATTCTAAGAGTTCTGCACCACCAGCACCACCATCTGCTGTATATTCTGATAGTCCAGATATTGTAGCAGCACCATTGCTATCAAACTCTGGATCTCCATCATAAGATCTGGAAGGAATTAGATTATAGGAAAAAGATATATTCATTTTATCTGCAATGTGATAAGAACGCATATGACCATTTACCATTCTTTTTCTATTCTCAAGTCTATTGGTACTAAATGAAATATCACTTCTATTGTGGTCAGAAAGGATTATAAAGTCTTCTCTTTCAGTTCCAGAAATTTGTGGAACACCATCTAAAATTCCTCCAGAGTTATTAGAAAAAATAATTGCCTGTGGTCTTATCCACTTTTTTCTAGCACTTAAATATGCACTACTAACCATTAGTATCTACTACTCCTTAAATTCCCTCTATTTTGTTGAGAAAGTTTTGCCATAACTACATTTGCAATATCATCTGGGGATGCATTTGTTCCAGATACATTTACATTTACGTTATATGTACTATTATACATTGGTGAAGAGTTTGAAACAACACTTGAATTATTAACTGGTATGTCAGAAATTGAGCTTTCTGGAATAGAGTATCTTGGAGATCCAATTCCATCTAAGAAATTATTTGTAGGGACAGCATTTTTTTCACCAATTCCTGGGAATACTTGACCATTTAATTGATTAAGGAATCCTCCATACTGCTTTGCAACAGACTTTCTAACAACAAACTCTCCAGGGGTTAAAAGTGCTGGAACCTTATCGGTCATTCCTATTCCTGGAACTGTGCTACCATAATTCATTCTTAGTGCTGGAGGTGGCTCATTTGAACCCTTATACGCAGTTCCACCAAAAGCCATTTTCTTTATGCTTCCACCATAATTCTTAGCATTTTCTATTTTTGCAACATCTTCTTGTAATACCTTTAATGCATTTTGCTGTTCTGGAGTTAAATTATTTTGTTTTTGTAGAGCTGCTATTGTTTGTTTTTGTTGCATTAGGTAGGTTTTTTATTCTGCTGCAGCACGTTGTTCTGCAAGAGCCGTTCTCTTGCTCTCAATTTCGTACAGAGCATCTTGAATTCCTTGAATTTCTACTTGAATTCCTTTATTTTTTTCTTCAATTGTTGTTCTTGCTGCAATAAGTGGAGCAAGGTCTCTTTGCCTTTGTGCTTCAAGTGCTGCTCTTGTATCTTCAATTCTATATTCAGCTTCTTGTTGTTGCATTTCACTTGCAGCATTTGCTGCTGCTGCAATGTCTCCAGAAGCAAGGGCACTGGCAAGGCTTATTCTTGAACGATCTTGCTCTGCAATTCTATCATTTGCTTGAGAAACTTTATCAAGGGCTTCTAGTCTTGAGTCATATGCTTTATTAACAACTTCTTCTTGCTCTGAAATCTTTTGAATTTCTCTATCATTTAACTCAACTTGTCTTTGCTTATCTCTTAAAGCCTTATTTTCTTTTTCTGCATTCTTATCTAGCAACTTGCCCTTCATTTCTAGGCTTAATATAGCTTTTTCTTCTGCTGACAAAGCAAGGAATGCAGTTGCCCTTTGAATATCCATTTGCTGTTCTGCAAGCGTTATAAGCTCTGCAAGAATTTTCTTTCCCTGCTTTCTTACCTTATTGCTCTTTGATTCTGTCATTGCAATTGCTTCTAAATATCTTTTCTGATCAATTAATGCAATTGCTTCCATTTTTGCAGTTCCAAGATATTTTATTGTTTCTTGTAAATATTTTTGTCTTTCTTGAGTAAGTTTTTTAAATTCTGCTAGATATTCTTTAAGAGTTTGCTTGGCAGAGCCACCTCCTTGACCATCAGGAGAAGGGTTAAAGTCTTGGTTTCCTCCAAGATCAATAGTTTCTTCTTTTAACTTTTCCATGTCAGCATTTGATTGTCCAAGGGCAAGTCTATCAACCCTGTCTCCTTTAATTGCTTCTTCTTTAAGCTTTACATGTCTTTCTATAGTAGTTAACACAATAAACTTTTCTTGATTTGGCAAACTCATTATCCATTCGTAATTTATTCCAAATCTTTCCATATTATTTGTAGCTAAACTATCATCAATTCTTATTCCTTTAAAAATTTCAGGCTCTTCTTCTAGTGCAATATAAGCATCGTAAGCTTCTGTTATCATTTCCTCATTAGCAGTCTCAAAATTAATAACTTTATCAATTTTTGGAATAGTGGTTAGTGCTGTTAATTCTTTTCCAAGTCTATCTATGTCTTCTAAAGTTAATTCTCCAGTAGACTCTAGGTTCATTACAACGTTGTATCCTTCTAAAGGAATTTGTCCAGAAAGGAATTTGTCAAAAATACCTGGATCAATTTGAGCAACGCCTTCTTCCATGCTGTCAGTCATTGTTTTAGCAATGCTTTCATCCATTCCAGCATCTACAAAAGATTGTTTTAAAGCTTCCTTAGACTTTGTTACTATTGCATCGTAGGCAGCCTTACCCTTACTATCGTCTCTTGCCCTAGCTTCTCCAAGAGCTTGTGCTTGACTAGCCTCAAGGGTTGACATTCCAGTTGTATCAACATTTAGGTTTGCAAGCTGTTCTTGTAGTTTTGACTGCATTGCTGCAGTAGATGAGAATCCTAAAGCTTGAGCATTTGCATTATCAATAAACGAAGATCTTTCACTTGCACCAGAAGTTATTTCTCCTTCTTGATCCAAATATTCTTTAAGAGTTATAGTTCCTTCTTGATATGCAAGATTTAACAAAGCTCTTGCTTCGGCTTCTTTTGCAAGTGCTGAAGCATTTGCTGAACTTATTTTATCTATCGAAAAAGTTTGAACAAAAGACTCTTGTCCACCTTTAAAGAATTGAACAAATTTTTCTCCAGGATTTAATGAGTCAAATGCTCCTTGTGCATCTTTTTGAATTTTTGTAGCATCAATTTTTGGACTAATTTCTGCCGTAATTTCTATAACATTGTCTAATATTTTTTCTCCATTTGGACCTATTAATGAAGTAAGTTCTCCTGAAACCTGAACACCAAGAGTTGCACTCCCAAGTTCTTTTCCAACATCTAAAGCAATTGCTCTTGCTTCTTCTGGACTAATTACTCCTGCAACAATTGAAGAAGCTAGTTGATTTCTTAATGCTAATACTGCATTTTCTCCAGATTTTTCAACAAGTTTTATATCTTCTATAATTCCCTTTGCTGCATCGCTTTTCATAAATTCACTATAAGCTGCTACTGCCTCTTGAGTTATTTCTTGTCCACCAGCTCTTTCTGCTGCTTTTCTTCTAGCAGTGGTTGCATAAGTTTCTCTTCCAAATGCATCAGCCATTGCTTTTGTTGTTTTTGCAGATCCATACATTGCATCTGAAAGAGCTGCGCCAGACTTTTCTGCATTAACTAAGCTTTTATTTAACTTATACAATGTAAATCCAACTGCTGCTAAAGCAACTCCTGCTCCAGTTAAAGGGGCAGCAAATTTTAAAATATTAGGGCTTAATTTAGATAAATGAGGAAATAGTTTTTTAAATCCTTCTCCAACTTGTCCAGTAGAATCTACAGCCTTTAAACTTACTTTTTCAAACTTCATTAAAACTGCTTTTACAGATTTTTGAGCTGCTGTAAAAGCTACCGTACTTGCAGCAATTTGCCCAAACATACCCATTTCTGGAGCCATTGTCATTGGAAGCATTGAAGCTCCAAGTCCAGCTGCCATTGGAGCAAGACCTGCAATCATTCCTCCAACTCCAAGGTATTGAACTCCAGCCATTCCACCCTTATTTAATTTTTCAGATCCATTTATTTGATGCAAGAGTCCTAAATTATTTTTTGTAGCTTCTTTATTAACAACAAATTCTCCAGGAGTAAGCATTGCAGGAACTGTGTCAGTATTCCCAACTCCTGGAACAATATTTCCTTTATTATATTTTGCAATCATTCCACCATTGTTATAGGCTTCTGTTCCAGATCTTGTAATTAAAACTGGTAACTTAGTTCTTAAATCACTTGCTACTCCAGTTATTTGAGATGTTCTATCTCCAACAAGTAGCTCTTGCTCTTTTGCACGAATATTTTTTACTCTATTATTTCTATCAGACATCACACGATGTTTATAAGAAGCTCTTCGCATGTCAAGGGCAAGAACTCCAGATCCAACCATTTCATCAATCAACAACTGTTGAATTTTTCTATCTGGAAAATTCTTCTTTAATCTAGTTTTTGACTTATTGTAGCTTATCATTAAATGCTCTATAACTTGTTCAAAAGTCCAATCACTACCTATCGTAGGGTTAGCCCCAGGTCTCCAAGAGCGAGCAGGACTCCATCCAGCCATTCCAAGTGCTCTTGCATATTCTGCAGTTCCAGGTGTAAGTTTTTTAACTTCTGGAGATTTCATTGCTTTTCTTAATTCATCAATTTGTCTTTTATCTACTTCTAGCTGCCTAAATCCGCTTCCAAATGCTGACAAAGTTGGATTGCTATAGTCTCCAATAAATGGAGCAAAGTCTAAATTTCTATTAGTTGTATAAGATCCTGCTCCGCCCTTGAAAGTTAAATTCATTCCAAATAGATCTTCATATCTTCCTTCTTTAATTGCAGCAACAATTCTTTTTTGCTGTGCATAAGGCAATTCTTTATTTGCTGTTGATCCTAAAACGGTTGCTCTTGTTGCTCTAGTTTGTTGAGTAAGAGGGCTCATCATATCCAAGATGGTATCCATTTCTGGAGTTCCTCTTACATTTCTTGAATCAAAAGCAAACTGATGAAGGGCAGCTTGTTGGCTAAGTCTTTCTTCTTTTCCTGGTCTCCTTCTTCTTCTAAGAGATCCCGATATTCTTTCTGATACTCCTCTAACTATTCTTTGCTTATTGTTAGCAGCAAAATATTGAACACCTGGAACTTGTCCACCAGAGTTAAGGTATAGGAGGGCTGCATCTTCTGCCTCTTGTTGAATTCTTCCCCAATTAACCTCTGTTATAGTATCATATTTAGATATTAATTTCTTTTTATTAGAGGCAACTCTTCCAGCAATTTCTCTTATTTTTACTGTTGGAATATTTTCTTGTTTTAAAAATTCAATTAATTCTAATTCATCATACCATTTAGGATTTCCAAATGATTCTTTACTAGCACCTATTCCTCTTGACATAGGGGTGTTAGCTGGTCTTGGAATAATCGCTCCAGTTTTTGGAAGAACGTCTAGAATTAAATCTCTTTCTATGTCTGTATTTGAAAAATTAAACAGTTTTTCTTGTAATTGACTCACTGTTCCTCTAGGATAAGCTCTTCTGCCTTCTGGCATTTCTAGACCTATCCTTCTTGCATGTTCATAATATTCTGGAGTTCCTGCGTGTCCAAATACATATGAGCTATTATCCTGTCCAGGTTGTTTTTTTAATTTTAAAAGTAGATCTTGTCTAGCAGATTCTCCTCCAAATCTATCAAATTCTGGACCAATTATTCTATTTATATCAGGCTCTTCGTATGGAACATAACCCCTTACACCTGGAGCTGGACCGATGGCTGGTTTATTTCCAGACCCACTTCTTGTGCCTGGTACATAAGGAGTACGGGCTCCTCCAAATCCTGATCTTTTTAATTTTCTTTTAAGTATTATTTGATTTCTAAAACTTATAGGAAGTCTTAAACCTGTTTTTGAAACTTTTCTAGTAGCAATTTTAGAAACATTTTCTATTATTTGTGAAGATAATCCCAGACTTGCAAATCCTCCTGGTATGTTATCAAACATTCCTTTTACAATTTTTCCAGCCATTAAGTATTGAATACCCTTTGCTTTTCCACCAACATTTAATCCTTGAGGCTTTTTACTATCATTGATGTTATAAAGTAGTCCAAGATTGTTTTTAGTAGCTTCTTTATTTACTACAAATTCCCCTGGAGTAAGCATAGCTGGAACAGTATCAGTATTTCCAGTTCCTGGAACAGTTGTTCCATTTGACATAAAGATTGGTCCACCAGAGTTTCTTCTTTGTATTCTTCTTACTCTAACTTGACTAGTTTTTGCAGCTTCTCCAGATGCTCCAGCAAGACCAAATACTTCTGGAAACCTTGAAGCTGCAGCACCTTGAGTAGCAATCATTGCAGAATATGCTTTTGTTAAATTTCCAATTGCAGCAGCAGCAGCATTTGAACTTCCAACCTGTTCAACCAAAGTTGCGTTTAATATTTCGTTAGCACCAGCAAGTTGTTGAGCAGCCATAGCTGCATCCATTTCTGCAAGACTTAGATACTTTGAACTTTGTGTAAGTGCTTTCATTGCACCAATTGGACCACCTGTAATAAGTCCCTTTGCAAATAAAGTTGCACCTTGTGTCATTTTTGCAAGTGTTCCAACAAGGTTTAAAAATAAACCAGTTAACATTGTTACCGCTGGAACAACAACACCAATTACAACTGCACCAATAGCAGCAAATCTCTTCTGACCATCTGATAATCCATTAAAAGCTTCTGCAAATTTTGTTGCAAGATTAACAAGTGGAATAGCTAGTTTAACAAATATTTCTCCAATAGGAGCAATTGCTAATTTAAATCTTTCTACTGCTCCAGTTAATTGCACACCAAAAGATTCTTCAATTGTTTTTAACTCTTTGTCTGCAGTTGAAGCAAGTTGTTCTGTGGTATATCCCAATGTTGCAATAACTTGTTGAGCCTGAGATCCTTCTCTAGAAATATTTTCAAATAGTGCACCAAGTTTTGCATACTGGAATTTTCCAAAGACTTGCTCAAGAGCTTGTTGTCTTGAAAATTTATCAAGAGTTCCAAGGGCTTGTGCAAAAGATTGAACGGTTGCCATAAGGTCTCCCTTATTTGTTTGAATAATTGCTTCTAAATTAATTCCAAATCCACTAAGCATTTCTGTTGCTTGTTTTGTTGGATTAATCAAAGATGCAAGACCAGACTTTAAAGCATTAGCACCTTCAGCAGCATCTACACCACCTTCTTGCATTGCTGCAAGGAATACTGTAAGGTCTTTTACGTCTCCACCAAGACCAGAAATAACTGGAGCAACACGAGGAATTGCTGCAGCAATATCTTGCAATGATACAACGGTTTGGTTTTCAACCATATTTAAAAAGTTTATAGTATCTGCAAGATCTTGACCAGATAATCTAAATGCAGATTGCAAAGATATTGTAGTTTCTAATGCTGCATTTTGATCCATTTGACCAAGTGTTGCAAGTCTTGTTGCCTGAGAAACTGAATCAGTCAGGTCTGCATTTTTTCTACCAGCAGCAGCAGCTTGAGCAGCAAGACCAATTGTATCCTTTACTGCAATACCATATTTTGTATACTCTGAAGCAAGACCTTTTACTGCCTCAAGATTTTGATTTAATTCTGCTGGAGTTGTAAATAAATCTCCATAAACTTTTTTAAATGAAACAACTTGTTTTTCAAGTTCCATAAATGTTTTACCAGCTACTGCACCAAAAATTGTAAGTGGTACTGTAAATCCAACCATAAGCTGACGACCAGCCCATTGAACATTTTTACCAAAGTTAATCAGTTGGGTAGTTCCTTGCTTAAACATTGCAGACATAATTTCTGCTCTCTGTCCTGCAACTGCCACTTCTGTAGAAAAGGCAGCAAGTGGTCTAACTGCTAAGGCATCTTGAAATCCACCTACTGCACCAGATGTTGCTATAAACTGTGTTTGCAATCTTCTTGCACGTTCTGAAGCAAGAGCCATTGTCTCTGCTGCAATAGCACCATCTTTATTAAACCTTGCACTAAAATATTGTCCAAGAGAAGTTTTTCCTTTAGACAGTGTTCTATCTAGTGTTGCTGCTGCAGTTTCAAGCCTTATAGTTTCTGCTGTAAAAAGACCAGTTTTATTTATTGCTTCTTGAAGTTTTTTTGAATACTCTGTAGTAAATTGTAATTGCTGCTTATTTCCTTTGTTTAGGGCTAGATTAAAAGCATTAATTTGTGCTTGAAAAGCTTGAAGTTGAGACGCAGCACTACCTGTGTTAATCTCAATATCAATAATGCCTTTTGCTACCTCAGCCATTATTCAGTAATCACCTCATAATCCAAACCGTGTCCAATGCCAAAGCCAGCTCTTCTAGCTGCAGCACCTTGCAAGGCAAGGATGTCGTTAGGATTAGACGTAGCACCTTTGCTATAAGCTCTAGCCTTTATCTCTTCCCACTTATTTTCAGACGAAGAAGAATCTATATTAACACCTTGTAATGCAGCTAAAAATTTCTTGTTTTCATAGTCTTGCTCATTTTTAGCTCCTAGTATTGCTACTAGTTCGGGCATTGATATACTTTCCTCCATTTCAGAATAATTCTTCCAGAAGCCCAGAAGAAATACTCTTGATTCTAACTCAGCAAGATCTAGTTCGTCCCAACTAGAGCCGCTGCCAGTGCGTTTGGGTCATTTAACTGAATCCCTGCAGCTACTTCAATAACCTTGTAAACTGTTGGCAAGTCAATAAGCTCTTCTAATTGTTCTTTAGTTGCCAGTTCTGGCTTGTATTGCTTCATAGCAATTACAGCACAATTTAACAAAAGATCCATTGATTTAATATTATCTTCTGCAATTTTTGGATCACCAATTTTTTGAAACTCTTTCATAAAATCTCTCAATAAAGAAATTTTTAGTGGTTTCATAGAAATAGCAGAACCATCTAATAGTTCTACTTCTACAACTTCATATACGCTAGTTGCCATTTATTCCTCCTATAGAATATATCTAATTATAGCATAAAAGCCCTCTATAAAAGAAATTACCCACCCCCAAATTAATGAGAGTGGGCACTTTCTATTATTAAATTATATTAGGTTATGCACCCTTTACACGGTCAACAATCTTACCGTATGAACCGTTAGAAGTTGGAAGCAAACGGAATGATACTTCATACAT
>Ga0315903_10004449_pt1 | contig 18781 bp, 19 predicted proteins | sample LakEriMetagenome_7_FD_203524 | JGI IMG/M metagenome (GOLD analysis project Ga0315903, IMG submission 203524) | Freshwater fungal communities from buoy surface, Lake Erie, Ohio, United States - Buoy 2 MA119 | ecosystem: Environmental > Aquatic > Freshwater > Lake | place: USA: Lake Erie, Ohio...
CTGTTTTGTAATCAGCCAATGTAACAGGTTGCTGTAACTCAGTGGAAAGTGAGGTTATGCCCTTTCCGATTAATCCACAAGGAATTATTTTGTAGAAGTAGGTCAAGTCCGTATTAATATTAAACGCTAATCCGTGCATAGTTATGTGTCGAGAGGCGCGAACACCAATGGCGCAAATTTTTCGGTCTTCAGGATGTTTTTCATCTGCTAAAAGCCAAATGCCCGCTGCTCCGTCAAGGCGTGTAGCAGAAAGGTTAAAGGTACGTAATGAATGAATGATAACCTCTTCGAGTTGGTGGATATATTCAGCTAAGCCAATGTGAAAAGTATCTAAGTCAAAAATGGGATACACAACTAATTGCCCCGGACCATGAAAGGTCACATCACCCCCACGGTTTACGTGGTAGTACTCGGCTTGCATTTCTTCATCACTCACTAAAATGTTGGAGCGTTTACCGCTTTTCCCTAGCGTAAACACAGGCGGATGCTCACAAAGCAACAAATAGTTTTTAGTGTTTTGCTCAAGTTCTTTTGCCGTGAGGTTTTTTTGAAACAATTCTTCTTGACGAGCCAACACACTTTGATAAGGCAATTCGCCCAAGTCAATAATCTCTACCGAGGTCATCCTTTTTTTAACTTTTTAATTTCTTGTTTCATCGTGGAGTTAATATAGAATTTATGTAAGCCACGATTAAATTTTTCTACAGCTTTGTTGTAATTATCTAAGTAAACCGTCTCATAAAAAGGGAATGGTTCTTTCAATTGTGCATTTGACGTGTCTAGCATCACCAATGCACTTTGTCCAACCACACTGCTGCTTTCTTGGGTGGTGTACACGCCTTTATAGTGATATTCATCCACTCGTTCATTGGCCATTACACTGCCATACTCTGCTAATAAATAGAAACTTTCCTTAATGTAAATACTTGTGTCAACAGCAAGTGTATCGTTCAAGAAAATACCATTTTTGCCGGCTTTTAAATCATCTGTATTTTTGGTGTATATGAAATAAACCGGACAAAAGTCGAGGAACGAGCGAAATGCAGAAATGATTTTTCTATTCATTGTCGCTCTATCAGCTATCATTCTGTCAGCAATTTCATTTCGCCCCGATTGGCGATAAGCAAGCACTGATTTATCGTTTGTTTTTAGACGAACCACTAAGGCACCTGTTTTTAAATCTTTGATTTGTTGATAGGCAATCGTGCGGTTGTATTGTGCTATGCTTGTGGCTGCACTTAGGCAAAAAAGAATAGAGAGAAAAGTAGATTTCATTTAGTTAAAGTCTTTAGCAATTTCTTTAGGCACAAACTTGCTGACGTGCCCTTTTCCACGAATAATTTCGCGTACGATGGTAGAAGATATGGAGCTCAATTCAGGTCTAGAGAGAATAAGAATAGTTTCCAAGCCGGGCAACATATCGTGATTTAAGTGGGCAATCGTTTTTTCGTATTCAAAATCGGCAGCGCTTCGTATGCCGCGCAATAGATACTTTGCTTTTTTCTTTTTACAAAAGTTGACGGTTAATCCTTCATAGCTTTCTACGCGCACTTTCTTTTTATTTTTAAACACGCGGTTAATCCACTCAATGCGTTGCTCCAAAGAATACAGCGATTGTTTTTGTGAGTTGCTACCAATGGCAATAATGATTTCATCAAATAATGGCAAAGCTCTTTTAACCACATCAGCGTGGCCCGTGGTGATAGGGTCGAACGAACCCGGAAAAACAGCAATTTTTTTCATGAATGCTTATTTGTATTCGTCAAATATCGTGCAAGAAAAGGATTTTAGTGATTATTATGGTTTTCTGAATGTCATAATTGAGTAATTTTAATACTCTTCATACCAGTGAAAGTTTTGTGCCATAATTTTCTGTTTATTGCTTCGGAGGTGGTTGAGGTAGGCTAATGCTACCGGAGATAGTTTTTTGCCTTTTAACCAAATCAAACTCCACATAGTTTTAATTGGTAAGCCGCTAACTGGAATTATTTTCAACTCATTATTCTGCAATTCATTTTTAATTCCGATGAGTGGCATCACCGAATAGCCCAACCCGGCAATCACCGCTTGTTTCACCGCTTCGTTTGAGGTGAGTTCCATTTTTTTGTAAATCGAAATCCCTTTTTTTTCAACGAAAGCCTCCATGGTATGCCTCGTTGCAGAACCTTTTTCACGTAAGATTAACGGTAGGTCTTCAAACAGATTTTTTCCTTTAGTTTCGGTGATAGGTTTAGACTTCGCATTGCCTACTAGGTAAAGTTTGTTTTGCAATAGGTCAATTTTTTCAATATTGAGTTTGGCAGGTAAAACGGAAACTAATGCAAAATCAACCTCATTGTTTTCCATACTCTCAATGACCTTTAGTTTATTCGTTACATCCATCACTAAATCAACACCTGTGTTTTTTTGAATAAACTCGGATAGGAAAAAAGGCATAACGTATTTGCCTGTAGATACTACAGATAGTTTTAACTTGCCCCATATTTGTCCTTTGAAAGCTAGAGATTTGTTGTTGATGGCATTCACTTGGTTGATGATGGCCTCCGCAGCTTCGGCTATTTCCCTTCCAAAATCGGTGATGAATATTTTTCGCCCCACTACCTCAGTCAAAGGAATGTCAAATTGCTCTTGAAAATTTCTCAATTGAATCGATACTGCAGGTTGAGTAAGGTGCAGCTCCTCTGCTGCTTTAGTGACGCTTTCTGTCTTAACTACTCTCAGAAATATTTGTAACTGATTTAAGGTGTAATTCATAATTTAATTTTATGTATTCTATTACAATAATAAATATTTAAAATGATTTGTAAACTACATTTTTGCACGGTTAAATTTTAAAAACATAAACTCATGAAAAAAATAACAGTTGCAAAAGGGGATGGCATCGGCCCGGAGATAATGGATGCTACATTAGAAATCATTTTAGCTGCAGGCGCTAAAATTGAAATTGAAGAAATAGAAGTTGGTGAAAAGGTTTACTTGGCCGGAAACACAGCCGGTATCGCACCTGAGTCATGGGACATCATTCGCAGAAACAAAGTTTTCTTGAAAGCCCCTATCACTACCCCTCAAGGCGGAGGCTACAAGAGTTTGAACGTAACAACCCGTAAGTTTTTGGGTTTGTACTCTAACGTGCGTCCTTGTATGAGCTTACATCCATTTGTGCGCACTAAACATCCGGTGATGGACATGGTGATTGTTCGCGAAAATGAAGAGGACTTATATGCCGGTATCGAACATCAGCAAACCGATGAAGTGGTGCAATGTTTAAAGTTAATTAGCCGTCCTGGTTGCGAAAAAATTGTACGCTATGCTTTTGAATATGCTAAACAGCAAAATCGCAAGAAAGTAACTTGCTTTACAAAAGATAATATCATGAAGCAGACCGATGGTTTGTTTCACCAAGTTTTTGATGAAATCGCTAAGGAATATCCGGAGATTGAAAATGAGCACTGGATTATTGACATAGGTGCTGCTAAGATGGCAGATACACCAGAAGCATTTGATGTAATTGTGATGCCAAACTTATATGGCGATGTGTTGAGCGATGTGGCTGCTCAAATTGCAGGTTCAGTTGGGTTAGCGGGTTCGGCAAACATTGGAGAAGAGTGCGCGATGTTTGAAGCTATTCACGGTTCTGCACCACGTAGAGCGGGACAAAATTTGGCTAATCCATCCGGTTTATTGCAAGGAGCCATCATGATGCTTAATCACATCGGACAATCAGATGTGGCAGAGCGCGTTCAAAATGCTTGGTTGACTACCATCGAAAATGGAATACACACCTATGATGTATTTAAGGAAGGAATAAGCAAGCAAAAAGTTGGTACAAAGGAGTTTGCACAAGCTGTTATTGCCAATTTAGGTAAATCGCCTGTTACTTTATCTCCGGTGAAATATGCAACTGACGCTCCTTTGAACTTGCCAAAGTATGTTCGTAAAGCACCGGCTAAAAAAGTATTGGTAGGTGTAGATGTGTTTGTACACTGGGCAGGAACAGATCCTAACGAGTTAGCTGCTAAAATCAAGCAATTGAACTTTGGTCAGGTGGAACTAAGCATGATAACAAACCGTGGTATCAAAGTGTGGCCGGAAGGGTTCAAAGAAACATTTTGCACAGACCACTGGAGATGTCGCTTTAAGCCGGGTAAAGGGTATCAACTGACAAAAGGAGACATTATTAATTTGCTTAGCAGTGCTGAAAATTTAGGAATTGATACCATCAAGACTGAAAATCTCTACTCTTTTGATGGCAAAGATGCTTACTCATTGGGTCAAGGACAATAAGTTGACGCAGATGAATAATCAAGTCTTTAAACTGATAGATGGCGATTTTTTGCCGCAAGATGCTAAAGAAGTTCTCGTGAAGCTGTTTCTAAACAAGATACAGTTTCATGAAATGAAAAATTTTAGCACCAACGAGCGAAGTGGAGAAGATGATCTTGTCGCCATCAAACGAATTCCTGAGTTGAAAGAAAGCCTAGCTAAAATCAAAGATATTTTAGAGAGCGAAAATGCTATCGGCAAACGAGTTACCATCAAAACGTATGTAGAGATTAGCGTAAATGACTAACGCAAAAAAATATTTTGAAGGACGTCAGCTACTAATAGCCACAAAACACAACAAGGAGCGAGTAATCGCTCCTTTGTTTGAAAAGGCATTAGGGGTAACATGTATTGTACCTGATAATTTTGATACTGATTTGTTAGGTACATTCTCCGGAGAGGTGGAGCGAGAACAAGATCCATTGTCTACGGCTAGGCGTAAATGTTTGCTAGCCATGCAGCAAGCAAATTGTGATTTAGTGATAGCCAGCGAAGGCTCTTTTGGTCCTCATCCTTCACTTTATTTTATCTCCGCTGATGATGAAGTATTATTTCTCGTTGATGCGAAGCATGACTTGGAAGTTTTTGCTAGAGAATTGAGCACTGACACCAACTTGAACGCTGCGGAAATTCGTACTGTCGAGGAATTGGAGCAATTTGCCAAAGCAGTTCATTTTCCTACGCATGGTTTAATTATTCGAAAGGCGAAAGATGATTATACCCAATTGGCAAAAGGAATACATGATTGGGAACAATTGTATATCACATTTCAATCATTGATTAAAGATGGTGAGCACGTGTATGTAGAAACAGATATGCGGGCGATGCATAATCCCACAAGAATGAAAGTGATTGAAGCAGCAGCATTAAAATTAATCGCTAAACTAAATACCACTTGTGCTAAGTGCGGTACACCCGGTTTTGATGTGGTTGAAGTACAATCCGGTTTGCCATGCAGTCTTTGTTCTTCGCCCACGCGTTCTACGTTGAGCTTGATTTATGCTTGCAGAAAATGCAATTTTAGAGAAGAGAAGTGGCATCCTAACGGTAAGAAAAATGAAGACCCTATGTTTTGTGATTATTGTAATCCGTAGCTAGTATCTTTGTTTTGATGCTTAACACTCCGGTAAGTTGAGCGGTATGTTAGTGGCTAGTCCGCCATCGGCTGTTTCTTTGTATTTGGCGCTCATATCCAAGGCGGTTTCCCACATGGTTTTTATCACCGCATCTAGCGAAACTTTCATCCGATCTTCATCACTTTGTAGCGCCAATTGCGCTGCAGTGATGGCTTTAATAGCACCCATCGAATTGCGTTCGATGCACGGGATTTGCACTAAACCACCAATAGGGTCACAAGTCATGCCGAGGTGATGTTCCATTGCTATCTCTGCGGCTTGCATAGCTTGTGCGGGGGTGCCGCCAAGTCCTTCGGCCAATGCACCTGCTGCCATCGCGCTAGAAACTCCTATCTCGGCTTGGCAACCGCCCATCGCGGCTGAAATAGTAGACCCTTTTTTAAATAAACTTCCAATCTCTGATGCCGTGAGTAAAAAGTCTATGATTTGTCGGTCGGACTTGCCACCACAAAACAGATGGTAATAAAACAACACAGCCGGGATTACACCCGCAGCGCCATTAGTGGGAGCCGTCACAACCCTGCCGAAAGACGCATTTTGCTCGTTGACTGCCAACGCGAAGCAACTAATCCAGTTCATCACGTTCGTGAAAGTGGGAGAGGTGCTTTGAATGGCTGCCGTCCATTCGTCAAAATTTTGATAAGAAATGTTTTTAAGTAACTGCTTGTTCATTTTTTGCGCACGTCTTGCCACATTCAAGCCACCCGGCAGCGTGCCTTCGGGCGCATGCACTCCCTGAAAAATACATTCTTTCATCACTTCCCAAATTCGCAAAACTCCCGCCTCGGTTTCGGCTTTGGTTCGCCATGCTTTTTCGTTTTCCATCACCAACTGCGCCACGTTTAAACCCGCGCGCATACAGTTTTGCAGTAGTTCATCCGCATCGTGTACATCAAAGCGAAGGTTTACGCTCGTCTTGTCGGTTTGGCTTTCGCCTTCTTCTTCCACAAATCCTCCGCCAATGGAGAAGTAAGTGCCACTAATTGTTGTTTGGTCATTAAGCGTGGCGGTGAACCGCAAAGCATTCGGATGTTGCGGCAAGGTTTCGTTTTTTAGAAACCGAATGTCGGTTTCATACACAAACGCTATGGGATGAGTGCCATTTAGCAACAACACTTTATCCGTTTTTATCTGTTGAATTTTATTGTTCAGTTGGGTGACATCAAATGTTACCGGGTCTTCGCCACTCAAGCCGAGCATCACGGCTATGTCGGTGCCGTGGCCTTTGCCCGTTTTGGCCAGAGAACCGTAGAGGTCAATGTGAGCGGAAACTACTTTTTCCGGTGCATGTAATTTCTTCAAAAATCGCTCTGCTGCTCGCCAAGGACCAAGCGTGTGTGAGCTCGATGGGCCTACGCCAATTTTAAATATATCAAATACACTTAATGCTTCTCTGTTCATAGGGTTGGGTTACTATCGGTAAATAAAGTGAACATTTGGTAGCATAGCCAAACATAGTAAACAACCGCTATTGCGGAAAGCATAGCAGAATGGACACTTTGCTTTAATGGCCACTTTAATTTAACTTTTACACGCTTAAGAGAGATTAGGTTTTGATTATGGCTGGAATTGGCAATTTTTGTACATAAAATTAATGCAATGAAAAAGGGATTACTTTCTGTAAGCATGTTATTGGCCGTGTGGTTTAGTGTAGCGCAACAAGGGCAAACCTTGAGTTTGGAGCAAGCGGTGGAGTATGCCATGCAGCACCAGCCAAGTTTTCAAAACTACAAAGTGGATCAGCAGATTGCAGGCGCAAAGAGTTTGGAAGCTACGTCAAAGTACTTGCCGAAAGTGAGCGGTTCTGCTGACTTGCGCGATAACCTCAAACTAGGCCAAATCGTAGTTGAATTACCCAATCCGCTAACAGGAGAGAAGATAAGTCAGCAAATTCAGCAAGGAACAAAGTACTCGATGAATGCAGGCGTAGATTTGACCCAGCCTTTGCTCGATGTGATCGCTATCTCCGACATGAAAGCCGCCAAAACCCAAGGGCAGTTGAGTGCCATACAACTGCAACAGGCGGTGGTAGATTTAAAAGTAAATGTGGCAAGAGCTTATTACTTAGTATTACTAAACCAAGAGCGCTTGGGTAAAGCGGAAAAAAGTGTGCAACGATTTCAAAAAGCGAGTGAAGACGCCAAAGTGAAGTTCGATAACCAAAACGCATTGAAGTCGGAGGTGAACCGTTCATATTTGAACCTTTCTAATGCAAAGTATAGCTTGCAAGTGGCGCAAGATAGTGTGAAAACATCTATGGCTAGTTTAGCTTTTCTCATCGGATTTCCTGCAGATGCGAGTCTCACGCTCAGCGACCAATTGCCCCGCGAGGTAAAAGAAATTACCTTGCCGGAATATCCCGACTTCACCGCTGCCGAGCAACTGCGCAATGAGCTAAAAGCCGAAACCATGCAACAACTTTTGGCGCGTCAACAATTGAACAAAATCAATAATCAATATATCCCTACGCTCAACGGTTATGCGTTTATAGGCGGCACGGGTTTAGACAACAAAAATATTTTCACCGAAAACAAATGGTTTTGGACGAGCTACATTGGTTTGCGCTTGAACGTGCCCATCTTTGACGGACTGCAAAAAATGGCATTGGGCAAACAGCAAAAATTGCAAGTGACTAAGTCGGACAACAACTTGGCGCAAATTCGCAACAACATCCGCTACCAACTCGTGCAGTCGGCTGTGAACTATGCTAACTCAGCTAAGAACTTACAACTTATCAAGTCCAATGTTACTTTGGCGGAAGAAATCGTACAAGAAGCCACCGTGCGCTACCAAAACGGGATGGCGACTTTTCAAGAAGTGCTGGACGCTGAAACAACGCTGAAAGAGACCGAGTTTAATTACCTGCAAGCCATGTATGCGTTCTTGCTTAGCGAACTTGATTGGAAGAAAGCCAACGGGAAGTTGTAATATTCTACAGCAAGATCTACACCTGATGATGCCCAACGTGTCCTTTCGACAGACGGTCATACATCACAATAGAGCCCGCAGACGCCACGTTCAGACTTTGATTGCCCGGCAGCTGCACATAGTGATGACAGCGCTTGAGGGCAGGGGCCGACAAGCCGTTGTTTTCTGCTCCAAGAAGGTATATACATCTTTCGGGGTGCTCGTAAGCCACGATGGGCGTTGACTTTTCCAGCATCTCTACACCCACCAAAAAACAATCGCGGGGCATAGACCCATAGAAGTGGTCAAAGTCTTTATAGTTATAGAGCGGAATGTATTTCCACGACTGGAGCACATCGGTGCTTTGCTCTTTATATTGCTTATCTATCGTAAAAATAAAACTCGCACCAAGAATAGCCGCAGAGCGCCAAAGTGTACCCATATTGTGAGCGGTGGTGGGGTGGTCTATGCCGATGCCGAAATAGCCTTTGCTGGAGAGGTCATTCATAAGTTTGCGTTTCGTGGTTTGCCTGCTGCGGCAACATAAGCAAATTTTCCATACACCGCCTTTAATCTAGTTTACTCCGTCCGTGGATTTGACGTTCATCAAAACTCATAAGGTAAAAAGAAGTGATCTTGATTTTCCCTCATACATTCTATTCTATCTTCTTCTAATCCAGATAATAAAAAAATAGTATCTTATTTATAGTGGCTTCAGGGTCTTGATAATACACCTTATGTAAGCACCCCATTTTTAGGACAGGTCTTTGTTAGACTCATGCGAGCAATTCGGTCGGCTGAAACCTTTCCGTGAAACTCACGGAAGCAAAAGACTGGAATAATTTACGTATATGTAAACCACGGAAGCGAAAGGCTGTAATGATTTACGTCCGTGGATACTACCAACGGATAAAAAAGTAAGGAAACAGGTATAGGGTTACTCCATCAAGCCGCGGCCGGTTTTTTTGATGGCACCGCTGGCTAAGAGTTGGTTTTTGACTTTGTCGAGCACTCCGTTCACAAAATCTTTGCTTTTCGGTGTGCTATACATTTTCGAAATGTCAATATACTCGTTGATGGTCACTTTTATAGGCACCGTAGGGAAATAGAGCAACTCGCAAACCGCTTGTTTCATCAAAATAAGGTCGAGAATAGCCACGCGATCCATATCCCAATTCTTGAGGTTTGGTTCTATGGAGGTGTTCAATTCATCGTTGTAGGCAATGGATTTGGTCAGGAGCTCGAGCGCAAATTTTTTCTCCTCGGCCCACACGTCCAGTGTGCTGAGAAATTGGTTTTTATCTTCGCTAAATCCTTCAATAAACTTACTGATAACGTGTTGAAGCAAAGAGTTGTCATCATCAAAGTTGGGGAAAAGCTCTTCGAGATGATGTTCAAAAGACTTATTGCCCGAAAACACTTTTTTCATCATAAAATTGACAATGTCCTTGTCTTGCTCGAGGTCCGGCTCGGTCAGTGCCGCATACTGATTGTAGCGCTCTTTGGCCGAAAGTTCTTGAAAAAGTGTTTTGACAATATCTTCGTCTATGTTGTGGTGAATACCTTCTTTTTTGAGAATAGCCGCCAATACGTTGTTGTTTTGTAGATAAACAATCACTCGATTGGCCGCAATGGTAGTGCTGGCCTTAGCATCGGCTTCGGTTTGTATGTATTTCGCCAACCGCTTGGCTTTGTCCACCATCGAGTAGTTACACACTTCCATTAAGTATTGCAGATTGGTGAGGTAAAGCAGCACCGAGCGCTGGATTTGGGTTTCTAATTGACCTTGCAGTTTGTTAGTCGGAAGGTCTCTATCCATCTCCCAGGCATATAAGGTTTGCATTACTTTTACTCTCAGATTTCTTCTGCCTAACATCCGTGATTGATTTTAAGAACGATTAAAATATAAATTTGGGTTTAGTGTTTTTTAGCTTCATCAATTCGCTCCATCGCCATGCTGATAGCCGCCTCTTGGGTCGGAATTTTCTCTGCGATTGATTTCGCAAATATAGCCAACGAGCGGTCATATATGTTGTCAATTAGATGCATAGTTTCAGTTTCGCTCAAAGAATGTATTTCGCGGTAGCAATTAATCACTCCACCGGCATTGATAAGGAAGTCGGGTGCATAAATAATGTCTCTGTCCAACAGCATTTGTCCGTGCAATGGTTCGTTCGCCAATTGGTTATTAGCTGCTCCGGCAATGATGGCGCATTTCAAGTGAGGAATGGTTTCACTGTTCACCGATGCTCCCAAGGCGCAAGGGGCATATACATCAGCCGCCACGCTGTAAATTTCGCTTGGGTCAATCACAGTCACCGGATGATGGCTCACCACGCGAGCTAAGTTGGCTTCGTTGATGTCGGTCACCAACACCTTAGCTCCGGCTTTGCAGAGATGCCCCACCAAGTAAAAGCCCACGCTGCCTACGCCTTGAACGGCCACGGTCTTGCCCGTCATGTCATCGCTGCCCGTCCATTGTTTGATGCTGGCTTTAATGCCTAAGAAAACACCATAAGCCGTGAACGGAGAAGGGTCGCCCGCACCGCCCGCGCTAATCGGTTTGCCGGTCACGTGCTTTGTTTCTTGCATCACGATGCTCATCACCTCGATAGAGGTGCCTACGTCTTCAGCAGTGATGTATTTGCCGTTGAGGCTATCCACAAATTTTCCAAATCTGCGCCAAAAGGCTTCATCGCGTTTTACTTTTGGGTTGCCGATAATCACCGCCTTGCCACCGCCCAAGTTGATGCCGCTGATGGCCGACTTGAAGGTCATGCCGCGCGACAGGCGCAATACATCCCATAGCGCTTCGCTTTCGTTTTCGTAATTCCAGATGCGACAACCGCCTAACGATGGGCCAAGCACCGTGTTGTGTACACCAATAATGCCTTTGAGCCCGGTTTCGGCATCGTTAAAAAACATCACTTGCTCATGGTCCATGGCGCTCACCATGTCAAAAACGTGGGAAGGTTGTTTTTCTACGGTCTTGTATATTTCGTTCGCTGTATGCATAGCGTTGGTTAATTAGGGTTAAGGTGTTAACTTCTTCTCGGTCGCGCAGTGGTTGAAATGTGCTGACAATTCTTTATTTCGTGACGTCAAAAAAGTGGGGGCAAAGTTTACACTTTATTCGTAATCGCCAAATTTGGTTTAGCTGTTGTAAAACTAAGTTCCGCTCCATGCTGTTAAAAGATAATTAAGTGAAAGAATTAGCCTACCTTAATAAATATTTCTACAAGTACAAATGGCGTCTGTTAGCGGGTGTGCTGTTTGTCATCACAGCCAATGCGCTGAGTAGCTACACGCCCTACATCACAGGCCAAGCTGTTAACTTGATTGCGAAACAACTCTCCGACATGGGCGAAGCCGGAGCCAATTCTGCTGCCATCGAAACCTCTGTTACCTCGGCTGTGCTGTGGTTGTTTCTCAAATACATGTTAGTAGCGCTCCTAGCAGGCGGCTGCACGTTTATGATGCGTCAAATGATTATAGTTGTTTCTCGCCTTATCGAAGCTGACCTCAAAAACGAAATCTACGAACACTATCAACGCCTCGACTTGGCTTTTTATCGCAAAAACAACACGGGTGACCTCATGAACCGCATCACCGAAGATGTAAGCCGCGTGCGGATGTACATCGGCCCCGCTTTGATGTACACGGTCAACTTGTTTTTTACTATCTTTTTCTCGGTGTCGTTTATGCTTTATCTAGATAAAGAATTGACGCTCTATGTGCTCATTCCTTTGCCGTTGCTTTCTATCATCATTTATTTTGTCAACGAAAAAATTGAAAAGGCAAGCACAGAAATTCAAGCCAAACTCTCTGACCTCACCACCGATGCACAAGAAACTTATTCGGGAATTAGAGTAGTGCAGGCCTACAACCGCGAAGCGGCTATGTTGGCACACTTTGAAACCCAAGCCGAAGACTATAAGAACAAGCAAGTGAAGATGGCGAAAATCGATGCCATCTATTTTCCGGTCATGTCCTTATTGGTTGGCGTGAGCATCATTATTGTGGTGTGTATTGGTGGCATTCATGTTGGCAATAAACTAATAAACCCAGGTACTTTGGCGGCATTCTTAGAGTATGTTAACAAGTTGATGTGGCCGGTGAGCTCTTTGGGCTGGACGGCCTCGCTTATTCAGCGCGCAGCTGCTTCGCAAAAAAGGATTAACACATTCTTGAGAGAACAACCAAGTGTGCAAGTCGGAATTGGCGAACCCACTCAGCTAAAAGGTGAAATCAAGTTTGATGATGTTTCTTTTACTTATTCCGACACGGGTATCCAAGCCCTAAAGAACGTGTCGTTTAGCATCAAGGCAGGACAAAGTTTGGCTATCATCGGACGCACGGGTTCGGGCAAAACCACCATTGCCGATTTGTTACTGCGGATGTATGATGCCACTTCGGGTAGTATTCTGCTGGATGGTAAAAACATTAAGCAACTCGAAGCGGGAAGTCTACGCCAGCAGATTGGTTTTGTGCCACAGGATGTGTTCCTTTTTTCAGAGACTATTGCCGATAACATCACCTTCGGCTTGCCCGAGTCGAACCTCGCCAAGGCAAAAGAGTTTGCGAACTATGCGTCTATCGGCAGAGAAATCGAAGCTTTCCCCGAGGGGTTCGAAACGATGGTGGGCGAACGCGGAGTCACACTTTCAGGAGGCCAAAAGCAACGGATTAGCATCGCGCGCGCTCTTATTAAGCAACCGAACGTTCTTTTGCTTGACGACAGCTTGAGTGCAGTAGACACCGCCACCGAAAAAGCTATTCAACAAAATTTGGATAAAGTATTGAAAGGGAAATCGGCCATTGTAATTACGCACCGCATCTTGGCCATGATCCAATTTGACCACATCATCGTTTTGGACGAAGGACGTGTTGTAGAGCAAGGCACACATGAAGAATTGTTGAACAAAAAAGGATTGTATTTGTCTATTTATGAGCGGCAGATGAACGAGCAACAAGTTGAAACCGGAGAAGTATAAACAATTTTTAACCTTTGTAAAAGATTACTATAAATTTGTAAAAATATATTAGCAGTATTAATTTTCATTCATTCATCTAAAAAACGGAAATAGTGGAGAAAAACAACGAAGGAAAGCACAGTGGCTTTTTTAGCAAGAAATTGAAAGCAGGGAAGAAGAGAACCTATTTTTTTGATGTGCGTAACACCAAGCAAGGTGATTACTTTTTAACCATCACAGAGAGCAAGAAGAAGTTTGATGGCGAAGGCTACGACAGCCACAAAATATTTTTGTACAAGGAAGACTTCAAGAAATTTGTGGAGGCTTTGGAAGAAACGGTAAATTACGTGAAGAAGGAATTGATGCCCGATTTTGACTATGATGCCGAGCGTCCGGTGCGCAGTGATGATAACCAATCGGAGCGCCCTGCCCGCAGCGAAAATCAAGCTCCGAAAGAGAAGAGTTTTATTCTGCCAAAGGAAAATAAACCTAAGTCAATCATTGACAAAGAAGACACCGAAAATACCACCAGCAATGTCACCCCGCCCATCACGGACGATGAAGAAATTGATTGGAATTGATAGCAGAGAAGTCCCGTTTTATCGGGACTTTTTTATGTCCTTAAACTATCCAATTGACGCAGATAGTCGTACTCCAAATCTTCGTGAAAGTTTTTAATCAGCTTCTCCAGCTTTTTGATTTGCGAAAGATAGATGTTCGTCAACGCAGTGCTTTTGTATAAGGGTATCTTAGCTGTGCGAAATGCCTCGCAATAGTGCATTAATAATTCTACCTCCGTAGTTTCTACGGACGTGTAGCGAATGTATTTATTCGTTTGGCGGAGAATTTTCCGACAGCTCTTTTTCAGCAAGTAAGGGCTGTTGCTCACTTTCACTACCGCAAACTCATCGTCAATCATTGTTTTTACACTCGCCACATAGCCTTGCTCATCATGCTCCTCAAAAAGCAAATAGCTCAGCAACTCTTTGTTTTCCTTTTTAAATCGCGCCAGGCGGAGGCAAATCTCCGTCAGCTTGGCAGCAGAAAGGTGTTGCAATTCTTTTTTTATTTCTTGACTGGTAGCGGTTTTCATAGCAGGTTACTTTACAGTGTTTACCTCTTGTTTTTGGGTATGTTGAGCGGTATATTGTTTTTAAGCAAGGGCTTTAGCAACTCCTCCAAACCATTGATTTTTATTTCGTGCATGGTGGCGAGCAATGTGCCTAATCTTCCTTTAGGGAAACCTTTAGCATAAAACCACTCTAAGTAGGACACCGGCAGCTGGCAGATGAGCCGGTCTTTAAACCGCCCAAATGGCATTTTGACGCTCACTAAATCGGTGAGAATGGTCGGGTCAGGGAGTAGAGGTGGTTCCTTCATGGTTGTTTTTGTCGCAAAAATCTGCCATTTCTATACCTAAAATGGACAGTTTTTCATGTTCTGTCTGCCAAAAAATCCATTTCAACGGTATGGCACAAAGTCTGCTATACATCAGTGAAACTTATTATTAACAAACCCAAAAATAAAAAACCAAAACTATGGCAGATGTAAAAATCAGACCTTTAGCAGACCGCGTATTAGTAAAACCGGCAGAGGCTGAAACTAAAACAGCGGGTGGAATCATTATTCCTGATTCAGCAAAAGAAAAACCACAACGTGGCACAGTAGTCGCAGCCGGCCCAGGCAAAAAAGACGAACCGACTACAGTAAAAGTAGGTGACACTATCCTTTACGGAAAATATTCCGGCACCGAACTTCAAGTAGAAGGGGAAGACTTTTTGATTATGCGCGAGAGCGATATCTTCGCTATCCTTTAATTGATTTCAAGCAGTAAACATTAATTAAACCAAACATTAAATCGTAAAAAATATGGCAAAGCTTATATTATTTGAGAAAGACGCTCGCGACAAATTAAAAGCAGGAGTAGACAAGTTGGCTGATGCAGTGAAAGTAACTCTCGGCCCTAAAGGAAGAAACGTAATTATTGACAAAAAATATGGTGCCCCATCAGTAACCAAAGACGGTGTGTCTGTGGCCAAAGAAATCGAACTGGAAGATCCGGTGGAAAACATGGGCGCGCAGATGTGCAAAGAAGTGGCTTCTAAAACAGCTGACTTAGCCGGTGACGGTACGACCACAGCTACTGTATTGGCACAAGCTATCGTTGGTCCGGGCTTAAAAGCTTTGGCTTCTGGCGCTAACCCAATGGATTTGAAACGCGGTATTGATAAAGCGGTTCGCGTAGTAGTTGAAAGTTTGAAAAAACAATCAGAGACCGTGGGCAGCGACTTCGACAAAATTGAACAAGTAGCGTCTATTTCTGCTAATAACGACAACGAAATCGGAAAAATGATTGCCGATGCTATGAAGAAAGTGGGCACCGGTGGAGTTATTACAGTAGAAGAAGCAAAAGGAACAGAAACTGAAGTGAAAACTGTGGAAGGTATGCAGTTTGACCGTGGTTATTTGTCACCTTACTTTGTTACTAACTCAGAAAATATGGAAGCGGAATTAGACAACGCTTTGCTATTGATTTACGACAAGAAGATTTCTAATATGCGTGAGTTGTTGCCAATCTTAGAAAAAACAGCTCAAGCAGGTCGTCCGTTGTTGATTATTGCCGAAGAAGTAGAAGGCGAAGCCTTAGCTACATTGGTAGTAAACAAATTGCGTGGCACCATTAAAGTGGCTGCTGTTAAAGCTCCGGGCTTTGGTGATCGCAGAAAAGAAATGTTGAAAGACATTGCTATCCTTACGGGTGGTATCTGCATCAGCGAAGAAATGGGTTATAAACTAGAGAACGCAGATTTCTCATACCTTGGTCAAGCCGAGAAAGTAGTAGTGGACAAAGACAACACGACTATCGTAAACGGTAAAGGCGACACAGAGCAAATCAAAGCACGTGTAGAAGAAATCAAAGCACAAATCGAGAAAACAACTTCAGACTACGATCGCGAGAAATTGCAAGAGCGTTTGGCTAAGTTGAGCGGTGGTGTGGCGGTTCTTTACATCGGTGCCCCTACCGAAGTAGAAATGAAAGAGAAAAAAGACCGTGTTGACGATGCATTACATGCTACTCGCGCTGCCGTAGCCGAAGGTATCATTGCCGGTGGTGGTGTAGCTTACATCCGTGCACAAGCCGGTTTAGAAAAACTAAAGGGCGACAATGATGATGAAACTACTGGTATCTCTATCGTGCGCAGAGCCATCGAAGAGCCTTTGCGTCAAATCGTGGTAAACAGCGGTTTGGAAGGTTCTATCGTGGTACAAAAAGTGCGCGAAGGCAAAGATGACTACGGTTACAATGCCCGCATTGACGAATACCAAAACTTGAAAAAAGCAGGAGTTATTGACCCAACTAAAGTTACTCGTATAGCTTTGGAAAACGCAGCTTCTATTGCATCAATGTTGTTGACTACAGAAGTAGTTATTGTAGACAAACCATCCGAAAAAGGTGGAATGGATATGAGCGGCATGGGCGGTGGAATGCCGGGTGGAATGGGTGGTATGATGTAATCAACGCCTCGCTTGCTTAACCTTACAAAGGCTGCTCTCTAAAAGAGCAGCCTTTTTTTATGTAGTGTTGGAGATTGTGTTTAAATTCGAAATAGTAATTCATTCACTAAACCATTCCTAAATCATGAAAAAAACGAACATCACTGCTTTAATCACTTTTGTCCTTATGTTTGCTTCAGCTGCGCTTTTCGCGCAGAAAAATCAAATAGAGCGTGTGTGGTTTAACCAAGAAAAGACCAGTAAAATACAAGTTTATTTGGCTAAAGACGGTAAGTATTATGGCAAAATAGTATGGCTCGATGAACCCAACGAGAAGGACGGCAAACCTAAAGTAGATAAAGAAAATCCCGAATCTTCACTTAAAGAAAAACCGCTCAACGGATTATTGATTTTGAAAGGATTTTCGATAGATGCTAATGATAAAAATCTTTATACCGGTGGAACGGTTTACGACCCTAAAAATGGTAAAACTTATTGCGGGAAATTGACCTTTAAAGGTACTGTGTTAGACCTTAGGGGGTTTATCTGTTCCATGTCTTTCTTGGGTAGAACTTCTTCTTGGACTTTGGCAGAGTAACTTTCTTTTATCATCACGTTTATAAACGCTCCAATATTCTTGGGGCGTTTTTCGTTTAGGTTAGTGTCTTTTCGATTGAACGCCAATGCGCTAAATGTGGTTAATAAGCACCTTAGTTGCTGTAGTTTTTTGAAGAGGCTTTTGTACTATTGAAACTGAAAACGGAGAAAAATGATAAAACCAAAATATATAGTTGTAGTGGCGGCATTGGTGCTGAGCTTAGTGTTAGGTTATAAAGCCATTGTTTGGCTATCGCCTGTAATGAGGGAGTTGCCGGCTTATGCCAAGAGCAAGGTGGAGAAAGTGGACATAAAGTATGGTATCAACATCAGCGATTTTAGCGTGGTGAATCATGTGATTAAACCCGGAGAAATCTTTGCCGATATTTTGACTAAGCACAACGTGGCTTACCAGTCTATACATTTCTTGGCACAAGAGTCGGAGAATATATTTAGCTTGAATAAAATCAAGGCGGGTAAAAACTGCACGGTGCTGTGTGAACCGAGCGACTCAGGTTTGGTGGCTAAGAAGTTAATTTATGAAGAAAATAAGATTGACTATGTAGTGTTCAATCTCGAAGACTCGCTCTATATCTATCGCGGGAAGAACAAAGTGGACCGCAGCACCAAAGAAGTAAGTGGTGTTATTAAATCATCACTTTATGAAACTTTAGCTGAAAACGACATTAACCCGGCTTTGGCGGTGCGTATGTCAGAGATTTTTGCTTGGACAGTCGATTTCTATAAGATACAAAAGGGCGATAAGTTTAAGGTGATTTATACCGAAGACGTGGTGGAAGGTGAAAGTGCGGGCATTGGCGAAGTGAGCGCGGTGATGTTTAATAGCGGAGGCAAAGAGTATTATGCTTACTACTATGAGAAAGACGCTTCGCACGTGGGGGAATATTTAGATGAGCAAGGTAACACCATGAAGAAGATGTTTTTAAAATCTCCGGTTAAGTTTTCACGTATCTCTTCAAAATTCTCTGGACGTAGATTTCATCCGGTCACAAAAAAGTGGAAAGCGCACTTAGGTACCGATTATGCGGCACCTTATGGCACGCCTATTTTGGCTACGGCCGATGGAGTGGTTGAAGCAGCTTGTTTCAAGCAGTTTAACGGTAACTATGTGAAATTGCGCCACAACGGGCAATATAAAACTCAATATTTACACATGAGCAAGATTGCAAAGGGTATTCGTCCCGGAGCAAGAGTAAGACAAGGCGATGTGATTGGTTATGTAGGCAGCACTGGACTAGCCACTGGGCCGCACGTGTGTTATCGTTTTTGGAAAGATGGGGCGCAAGTAGACCCATTGAAGCAGAAGTTGGTATTTGCAGACCCGCTGCC
>Ga0315903_10004451_pt1 | contig 18779 bp, 40 predicted proteins | sample LakEriMetagenome_7_FD_203524 | JGI IMG/M metagenome (GOLD analysis project Ga0315903, IMG submission 203524) | Freshwater fungal communities from buoy surface, Lake Erie, Ohio, United States - Buoy 2 MA119 | ecosystem: Environmental > Aquatic > Freshwater > Lake | place: USA: Lake Erie, Ohio...
CCAGCATCGAGGAGGCCATTACGGCCAGCGCCCCACGTCAGAACCTCGGCGGATTCGGTGGCGGGTTCGGCGGGTTCGGAACATTCGGCGGAGGCTCACCCGCTCCTAAGGGACGGGACAAGAATCTCAAAAAGGCCACGTGCGGATGTGGGTCTACGATTCGCACGAGCATGACCGCTCTACTCAAAGGCATCACGTGCGGGGGATGCGGGGAGGCGTTCACCATCTAAGCGGGAGGGGGGGGAGTCGATCGAGAAGGCTCCCCCGTTCCCCCCTCATCTTCGGCCGAGGTCGGAGGCGGGAGGGGAGCGCCAAGGCTCCACACTTAAGACAGGAATCGAAAGGGGATTACATGTCAAAGAAATACACAATCACGGTGCTAGTGGGCACTGTCTACACTGCGGAGGTGGAGGCCGAGAACCTTGACCACGCTCGACAGATAGCGGAGGCGTTCGACCCGTACGAGGCTCCCGAGTGGGACGAGGTCGAGGCCGATAGGACGGTCATCATTGGCCACCACTACGGGCGAACCGCTTTCGGGTTCGGTATTGAGACCGCCATCCTAGGAGTGAGGTCTTAAGACATGAAACTAGATTCATCACTTACGCTCGAACAAGTGTTCGAGGTTGCACGGGCGCAAGTACACGAGCGATTCGGGGCACCGTTCACCGCTTGCAAGTACGGCCACTTAGATTGCTCGACCACTCGGGGCGGTGTCTGCCTCAATGAGGAGACCGACAAGGTCACGGCCGAACTACTCGCCACTATCACCGAACTAATGAAGGGCTAGGTCTTAAGACATGAAAACACGACAAGGATATCCAGCCGTGGCCGTGCTCAAGGTGCTCCACAAGGCAACGCTCAAGGTGGCCGAGTACGACTATCCGACCTACGCCGAGGCCGTGACCGCTTTTAAGGCGATGAAGGCGAGCCACCCCGAGGAAATCTATTTCCTCCATATCAACATCGTGGAGGTGCAGTCTTAAGACAGGACAGGGTAAGCGAGTCGGTCGCTCTTCGGGTTCGAGTCCCGACTATCCACGGGGATACACCAATCCCCCCCGCAAGTGTGATACACTTCGGGGAGCACTAACAGAAGGGAAATTAAAGTGAGTGCATACATGGTAAGCAATGACCACCTAGACCTATTGGTCTCGGCGGGATTTATAGGAGCGGGGTACGAGGCCACGCTGGACGTCTATCACGGCGACAGGTGGCACAACTTCACCCGCTACGAGCACGCCGACATGGTGAAGGGGCTCCTCCATCAGGCCAACCTCGACAGCGTGAACTACCGATATAAAGAGTTCACCACCGAGACACCCGCACCATATAGCGGGGCAGACATCGCCCAATATCTCGGCGGGGTAGTCATCCCGTGGGGGCATGTGCTCGGCGCTCTTCGATGCTTCGAGTATCAAGCGTGTGAGCATCCCGAGTGGAGCACCTCGCTCGCCAAGGCCATCGTCGAAAAGATCCGCTTCAAGGTTTGCCAGCGCATCACCGAGGAGGCGGGCGGAATGTGGGAATGGAACCGCTCCGACGCCCAAGAAATCATGCAAGGAATCAGAGAAGGAATGAGGGCTTAAGACATGAAAACTATCGTCACTATCACCATCGAACACCCGACACCATCGGCGGGGTTGTTCATTGACAGCGCCATTCGGCCATTCATCTCGGACATGGAGACCGACCTACCCGATGACTGGAATGTCAGTCTTAAGGTCGAACCCGCCAAAGAAATGGAGGCTTAAGACATGAATACATCATCGCTCTACTGGTTCGCTGAAGACGGCTCATACGGGGGAGGTCTACCACTTGTGACCGTCACCGACAGATGGACGGAGGAGGATTGGAGCAAGGTGCAAGACGCCACCGACTCGACCCGCCTTGACATCGCCCGTCAAATCACCGACCGCCTCGCCATCGAAGACTACTTAGAGGGTCTTAAGGCAGACCTCGAAGTGGAGGTAGACCTACACGGCGGACGTACCCAACTGGCCTACGACCTCCGAACCGCAATCATCAAGACAGAAAAAGAACTAGCAGAAATCAAGGAGTCTTAAGACATGAAACATCAACTAACAATCATCTGGAGAGAGAGCGACGGGCGGACGTACTGGCGCACAGGGCAGGCGTTCGAGTCGATCGACTGGGCAGACGGCATAGCCCGAGAGATTGCATACTGCACAGCGGGAGACGAGGGTGCCGAGATACTGGCGGTGTTCCCTAACGCTTCAGAGCGGACACTACGAAACATGAGTGCCATCTATGAGGCGGTGGAATCACTGTCTTAAGACAAGGGGCGGGGCTAGGCCTTAGTCGGGAGCGACACCCGACCGTCCACCATGCGAGCCACAACGGTGAGCAGTAGACAACACTCCGAAGGGGAGAACAATGAAAGAGACAGAAGAGATGCAGAAGGTGCGAGAGGGCACCAAGGTTCACGAAGGTGGAGGCTTCAGCCTCGACAACGAGAACAGCATCGAACACTACCGAGTGATGGTTGCTATCACGGAACTGTCATTCCGAATCAATACGGGAGCGAAGATAACCCGAGCGAACGTGATTCAGTTCTGCCGAGAGAACTACGGCACCAAAGGCAAGAACAATAAGACGGTACTTAAGGAAATGATCGACTACTACACGGAGACCTATGGCCGTGAGTTGGATTATGCACCAGCGAATCGTGCACTCGGAATCAGTAAGGAGTCTTAAGACATGAACACCGAATCAATTACAACATCGGCCAGATTCAGGATGCCTATCGGGGAGGTGCGCAACGGCTACAAGATGGTCGTGAACACTGACGATAGACCGAGCGAGCAACTACTCGTGACCGTGGCCGAGGTGCACTATCAACTGTATTCATTCCAAGGTTGGTATGAAATCATCGACACCGATGGCAACCACTGGCAGTTTAATAACAGCGACATCGTCGAGGTTGAGTCTTAAGACAGACGTGTGACATAGTTCACACTTGACAAACGTATAACACTTATATAAAATCTAATCATGTCATCCGACATAACAACTCCGAAGGGGAGAACAATGAAAACAGAACAACAACTACAAGAAATGGCTCAGAGTTTTTCACTGAGTCAGCACCTCACAGAATGGGACGAAAGCCTCACGTATGAAGAGGTAATCGAAATCCTCGAAGAGGGAAACCATCACAGCGATGAGCGCATCCTTGTTTGGGAAACGTACAGCGACTGGGAAGGCGTCAGCATCTCAAATGAAATCGAGAACGTGACCATGTCCGTGTTGGCACTACTCAAAGAAGTGCAGGCTTAAGACATGAAAAAGTACAACGTCACATTCCACTACTCAGTGGAGATAGAAGCGGAAGATGAAGAGATGGCAGAGGAGGAAGCGTGGTCGAAGTTCGGCAACCCTGACTTCACCAGCAACGATGACTTCGCTACCACGGTCGAGGAAAAGATCGAGATACTACCAGCGCAGACATCAACCGTCGATGACATCATGGCCAACAGTGTCGAACTAACACTTAAGGCAGAAGAACTCATCACGAAATGGGAAGACGAAGAAGATTGGTGGGAGAACGTCACAGTGGGACGGCACAACTTCGACATCAACATCTTCTACTGGAAGGATGATGAAGGGGATTCTGTGCGGATAGCCACAGCGCACCCAGTAGCACACGATGGTACGGGTTACGGCGTGACCGACATGAGTAACTTCGTCCGTCTCATCGTCAAGAAAGTCGAGGCTTAAGACATGAAGAAGTACGCACACAACCATCCAGCAGTACGTGCATGGACACCCGAACTACAACTAGAAAAAGAAAATAGAGAGACAATGGAACGTAAACAATTCCGTAAAGTAATCGCACAAAAAATTGAGACACTCATCGCAGTGACATTCCTCATCGGTTCACTACCAACCATCGCATGGCTATCAGAGAACAACGCTCCCATATTCATCACGCTAGGCTCATCATTCTCGATGATCGGTTTCGCACTTGCAATCCTCATGGAGGAGCAGAAGGGATGAGCATCTTCGCTGAGTATCGGATACGGTGCGACGAGTGCGCTCGTATCTCGATACTTACGGGGAGCCAACCACGCTGGGTATGGAAACAGGCAAAGGGGAACCAATGGCAACGGCGACTAGGAAAAGACATCTGTCCATCGTGCGCAGATATAAACGAAGACTACTGGAGCACCGAGTTCTAAGGACTCCAGTACCAGAACCTAAGAAGTACGTCATCGTCAGACTTAAGGCAGGAGGTGGGCATTACTACTTCCGCTACGACTTCGAGGAGGTCTGGCGTTGGACAACTTCAATCCACGAAGCACAAACCTTTAATACTTTAGACAGGGCAGAGTCAGAAGCAATGAACTGTTCGGTCTACTACAAATCCCGCTATGAGATAAAACAAATCGGATAAATAACTGCTAGCATCAGATCGGCTCCAGTCATGGGTTTCCCCTTCCCCGTGGCTGGAGCCTTATCCGTTCCTGAAACAACTGCTCCCGCTCCTTGGGTGTGTAGCCACCCCACATCCCGTCACGACGGCCTGACTCTTCCTCGAACTTCATCTGATACTCAAGACACTCATGTCTTACGACACAACTACGACAGATGGCACGGGCTTGATCCCAAACGTGAGGGCCAGTATGTCCACGCTCTACATCGGGAAAGAATATCGTCGGGTCTACCTTTGCTATCCCTGCACATGCGGCCTTATCAAACCAAATCATTTTCTTCTTCCCCTTTTTGCTTTCTTAAGTTCTAGTTTTGCGTTTGTTGTTTTGTGTTGGTGGCAGATACACGGACACGTATCGTGAACCGATTGTGGCCAGCGCTCGATCGCCCGTTCTACTGTCCCGCAGTGCGTACAGTCGGGGTGTGCCCGTGTAAATTGCCAGAGCCCGTCACTCAACGGTGCTCTTTCGTTCGTTAATCATGCTGAGACAGCCGAGATAACCGATGGCATCCACGACAGAATCGTGGTGCCACCGATTGTTCTCACGTGCTGTGCGCATCCGTGCAAGTTTCATAGCGAGAGGGAACAACACTGCCTCCTCAACACTTAGAGATACCCCCGACAGACTTTCAAAGATGGAAGCCACCTTTGAGTAGTCGTCATACGGGTGTGCGTAATCGTTGTTACGGTCTCCCGTAATAAGGTCATACGCCTCGATGCATATCTCAGCCCCCGCTAACGAGTGGGTTTCTCCATGTTGTTGGCGGATGGTTTTCTTCGACACTTTTCTTTTCCTCTAATGAACTGTACGGTCTTATGACATGAACACATGGATCGAATCCTTCTTCGAACTCTTGTTCTTCTTCGGCGGTGTATGGAATACCGTCATGCGTTGAACAGACGGGTGGCCCGACGAACCCTCTCATCAGGCCAATCTCCATCCATTCATCGAAGTGGATCTTCGACAAGTCCATTTAGAAATCCTCGAAGTCTGACGCTGGGCGTGCATTAGGGAAGACGTTGCCGATCTTCTGCATCACTGCATCTGTCTGGTCTTTGACCCAACGATCCCAACGTACTGACATACCGATTTCGTCAGCAACAACTTTGACAGACTTGCCTTTAGTGCCGTCCTTCTTGGTGTATTCCTCAACCTCGTAACGTCCATGGACGATAACGCTATTGCCTTTGGTTGCTGAAGCGACGAAGTTCTCTGCGAGAGATCCGAACACGATGACGTTGTGCCATGTTGTTTTCTTCTTGTCGTCTTTGCCGTAGGTGTCTGCTACTGAGAACTCAGCGATGGCCATGCCGCTTGCTGAGAACTTCAGTTCTGGGTCGGAACCCACGTTGCCGTGGATAGTGATGTGGTTCATTGGGTTTCCCCTTCTTTCTTTAGTGGTTTGGTTTTATTGACTGCCTTAGAGCAGACATGTGTTGGTGCCTGTGTTGGCGTGACATAGAGAGTAACCCTAATGCCACACCTTTCACAAGTCCAGATCGTTTTTTCCATTGACTCTTTCCCTTCTACAAGTTCTGCATTCTCGTGAATTGTCTGGTCGAGTGTAAGTGTTTTCTTCTGTGTATTCATGCCCGTATAGGCAGTGAGTTTTGTTTTTATGGAAGTGTCGTCCACGTTCCACCATGTCCTGCATGTTCTCTGATTGTGTTCCCCCTTCGAGATGGTGTGGGTTCACGCATCGGCGGTTGTCGCATTTATGTCTTACGACAGGAGGCCAGTAAAGGTTTGCGATAAAGAATGAGAAGCGATGTACTGCACGGTGTTTACCCCAGACATAGAACTGTCCGTATCCGTCACCACGTAGTCCGCCTTTCCATTCCCAGCAATCTTCAGGGTCACCTATCGAGACACGTTGCCAGAACCGTTTGGTTTCTTTGTATCCCATTGTTTCCATGCGTGATGTCCCTTGTCAAGAGAATAGTCATAGAGCGCTTTAGCGGCGGTCAGGTTGACGACTGGGTTGAGTAGATCATCGACGGTGTTAATGATTCCCTTCTGTCTTAAGTATGTAACCCAAGAGCGGTCGTTGATTTGGGTGAGCCCGAAGTCTGCTGACTTGACTGCTTTGCATTTGCGGTACTGCTTCCAAGGTTTCAGTTTGCAATCTTTATGGGTGAGGGGTTTGCGGTAGTTCCAGCCGACTGCTTTGGACTGGCACTTGGATTCTCGATACACGATTCGATCGAGGGTTTTGAGGTCTTTCTTTCGGAAGCCCACCTCTAGGGCTATACGCATAGCCTTCGGGCATTTGAAGGGCTGAGAGGCCGTCTGAGAGGCCAATGCGGGGGTTGTGGGGATAAGGGTTGCGATGAATATGAGTGGGGTCAGTATGCGTTTTCGCATGGGGCCTCCTTTGTTAGGACGATAAGGACGTGTATCTCTCTATACCTACCTCCGAAATGTGAAACGGATCAAGTTAGTCTAGCCGAAATATCTCGCACTTACCAATCGGAACAGCAATGAACTGCTCATCAGATGTGTACTTGGTTTGCTTACTTACGACAGGAACCTGCGCCAACGTCTCGCCATCAACAACGAGAACATAAGACCGATCATCATTCAACATTGTGAAGTAATGATTAGGTGCAATGAACTTCTGTTTACGAGCAGAGACGTGCACAGTTCCAAATGGAAAATCTTTCCCCTTCCAATTATGTTTCACCTCTACTTCAAAACCATAATCAGACCAGTCCTTAAATGCAAGAACATCAATCCCATATTGGTCAGGGTTAACCCAAGCGTAGAAGTTATTGGCATGTAGCCAGTCGATGATTGCGAACTTCGCATTGTCATCAGCCAGATACAAGCCAACATCGAAAGGTTTCTTCAAGTCAGTCGCCTTGGTATCTACCAGGTGGGTAAACCTTAAGCGGATCAACCTTGCCGTTGTTCATCATGTTGACTACGAAATCAACCGATTCAATTACGGATTCAACGAATGTCTTTTCTGTAACTTCTTTTTCTTCTTCATTTTCCATTAGTATCCTGCTTCCTTTAGTAGTTCAACAAATAATCCGAATGGTAAAACTGCATACCAATCCTCAACCTTTAACGTGCCACGCTTCTTAGCAACCACTGTTCCAGTGTTGGCCTCAGCGTTAGCAATCTCTTCCTTAAGTTCGGACACCCACTCGCTGAGTTTCAACGTGCCGTGATCCTTAACCTCGAAGACAACAGGCCCGCATCCTGTGATGTCGCCCTTGTCGTTGATGCCGTGGAGTGCACGACGTTCAGCGTAGGGAAAGCCATTGTCTTTCAGGTATTTCACGACTGCTGTTTCGGCAGCGGTGCCTTTCTGTTTAGCCTTGCTCATACCTGTTCTCCGTTTTTGAAATACCACACTGGTTGCGGATCAACATCGTATTTATATAAGTGTGCATCAGGCTGGCGTTCCCAGTCTGCATAGGCGGCAATCGCATACTCTCGACATTCCCAGTCGTCGGTGTATAAACCTTCGCCCATGTGTGTACCTAAACGATTAGCAATATTTCTCCAGCGTTCAATCTCATCGGCTGCTTCCGCAAAGAGAACCGTTGCCCAATATTGGTCGGCAGTCCGTAGTCGGGTCACAATGTCATCAGTCATATTTCACCCCTACGAATATGTACGTGCAAGTTCTGACGTAAGTCTCGAACACTCAGCAGACAAAACAGAAACAGTTGATTCAAGTTGAGCGACACGTTCCCACGCACGTGTGTTGTCTTTCAATGCGTTATCTAGTTTCTCCTGAACCTCTCGCACCATCTCCGATGCCGTATCGATATGTACATAGTCGGTAGCCATCAGAACGGCTCCTCAATCTGGTCACGATTCCATGCTTCGATAAGGAGGTCACGGAACAATCTGCTCCGCTTCACCCCCCTCGACTCGCACAGGTCAGAAATCTGCTTCAACTGTTTCTCTGTTACACGAAGACCAATGATACGTACCGAAGCCTCGTTTGCATCTGGATCAACTGTTCTTTTGTTAGGCATGATTACTTCCCTTCATCAGTATCTAGTAATTGTTTATATTGAGCAACATCTTTTTTTAATTGTTCCCAATTTTCAAAATCAATTTGTTCTGATACATCAGCATAAAAATCCCTGAAATTGGATTTCCACATATCACGATCCGCTTGAAGTTTGACTAAATAATCAACCATTTCAACCATCGATGAAAGTTTTTCAAAACTATTAAGCGTTCCCATTATTTACTCTCCTCGCTGAATGATTTGAGGTCTTTGAATGATTCACGCAATGCGCCAAGGTCTGCTTCCTTGATTCCTTTAGTCCAGTCAAGGCCAGCATTCTTTGCCACTACCTCTGGATCAAGGTTCGCTTTAGTGCAGGCTGTAACGAACTGGTTACGTTGCTCTTCGGAAAGTTCAGCGTTGGCTTCTTGAGCGGCCGCTTTAGCGGTAGCACGTTGTGCGATCTCCACTGCCTTACTGACACGTGGGCCAGTATCTTTCTTGTTTGGCACGGGACCGTTGGGTACATGTGCGGGGCTGTGGTCCAAGTCTTCCCATTCCTGCTTCGTCCAAAGGCTAAGACAAAACCCGAATCGCATGGCGCAGTTCCTAATGAGGTCGCTTATTAGTTCCTTCATTAAGTCAGGCTTGTTAGGCAGGCATGAGCCAATACCAAGACGGCGTACCCCATGTACTGTCATCCATCCAGCCATGTGTGCCATGCCGTTCTCTACACGGTAGGCAGGTAGACCATCAGCATCGAAGGCCACTGGCTCCCATGTCCATCCACTGTCCACTTCGAGAAGCATTTTTGTTACGTCAGCGTGGCCGACGAAGGACAACTGCTGACCACCCTTCGGCAACTTGCCAACAATCTTCGGGTCTGGTACTCCGTACTTGTTGAGGACCTCATCGAGGCCGATTGATTTCTTTTCCATTATTTGTTCCCCTTTACTAGGAATGTTCTTGTGGTTACTTGTTTGCTGAAGTTGCGTGCGATGTCTGGGTGTGCGGCTTTGAATGCCTTGATGTCTAGCGACTCTCGTGTCTGACCCTTCCATGTCGCAACAGTTACACCATTCACTGTAGCGGTGTCAGCGTCTCCCATCAACTCGCAAATCTTTGCTTTGAGTTGGTCTTCCATCTCGGCGTATGCCTTGGCTTCTGACTTGACATGACGTAACTGCTCGATGAGTTCAAGGACATCATCTGAAAGTTCTACTGTCTTAGGTTCGGAACGTGAGTAGCGTGTCGAGATGGTTTCGTATGACCACTTAACACCGACTGGTGTCATACCAAGATCGATAGCGTTCAACCATTTCTCGACAGCGGAAATATGTTCTGCCTGTTCAGCAGGTGTCACTGTCTGAACGTGGGTATACAACTTCAGTGATGGGTCGAAGATTGCCCATGTGATTTCTGTGACGTCTGCACAGATCGCTTGCTGTACGCCTTGGATGCGCCAGTAATCAGGAAGGATTCCTTCCCAGTTCTTGGTGGTTGTTTTGATTTCGAGAACCTTGCGGGTGTCTCCATCTTCGTAGAAACCGTCAAGGGTAGAGATCATTCGAGCACCACCTTTGGATTCTGCTACGAACATTTCCTCTGGTGTGATGTACGAAATACCGAGACGGTCAGATGCCCACTGCATGATGGGGTCTTCGAGACGGTTGCCTCGCTCCATCGCTTCGTTGGGTGGTACTGGTGTTGGTGGTACCTCTGACATGAGTTCAGCGGCGTAGGTGTCCATTGCTACGAATGGGTGGAGTCCGTAGATAGCGGCGGCCGCTGAGGCCGAAACCCGCTTGTTCCCTTTCTCATCCCAGAACCGTGCATTTAGCCAGTCGCCTGAACCATGTGTTGGTTTAGTTATCCGATAACGGTGAAGTGCCATAAGGCCCCCTTCTATGTTGAGTGATTGTCGGTCACTTTACATAAGGGGTGTGCCAAGGTCAAGTTCTGTTACACATTTATTTTGGATTTGTGACAAGAGTCACTTCACGTACCATTCCCGCTGGGATATGGAACGGATGAATGCCTTCACCTTCAGTGATGGTTTGCCACACAGTGAGATGATCTTTCTTTCCGCCTGGCATGTCGTGGGGAACCATGTAGCCAACAGTGGTAACAATTACTTCTCCGTCGTCTTCGTAGTCTTCTAGTTCTTGCCATCCACCATGACCGCAATGAGCATCAGCCCAACGGATAACAACAATTGGAAATTCGGTTGGTTCAATCTTCTGATCCGTCACTTGTGTCACCTTCCGTTTTGCAATGAGGACAGAATCTGCCCTCGCTAACATGCCAGCCAAAGTCGCAGGTTGGGCATGTCAGCCAGTTCTTCATTGTGGTCATGGGGCTAGATTAGCCGAGCCCTAAGCGGCCTGTTTGGGGCGGGATCTCAAGGATTGGAGCCGCTCAAAAGCCTTCAGGAAAGCCTCGTGGTCGTTTGCTGGGACTACTACCTTGCGCAGGTATTGGATGAGAATGTCAATGTCTTGCTGTGTCATAAGACAGGAAAACATACCACCATGAGGGTGTGTTTATCTTCTGTTTTACTTTTTAGGTTTGGTAATTATTTCTTCGACTTCGTTGAGTCGGCGTTCGATACGGTCGATTGCATCTCGTAGCGATGATCCACCGTTATTGTTCATGTTTTGTTCTACGGTTGATACTGCTTTTTCTATTCGTCGAGCCCACGAGACAACAGGCTTGACGAGTGTGCGAAAGATAATTCCTAGTGCGCCTACTACTGCACCAGCGGTGATGATCCATTGTGCGATAGTCATTCGTAGAACCAATCGCTTCCGTCTTCGATCTTGATAATCGCACGATAAATACTAATAACGACGGCGACAGAGGCAATGCCAATCGTCATCCATCCAGCGATTATCCACTTAATCATGTCATCCCACCGTGTAGAAAAGTACTTTAATCATAGGTCGTGGTGAACCATAGCACAGTTCAGAAGATGTCTGGGCCATCCTTCTTTTTGAACACATGAATAATTATGTAGTTCTTTTCCTGGCCTTCACTATTGCACAACTTGCAATCTTGACTGTCACATTTCTCTTGGTCGTCTCGGAAGATTATGTCAATAACCACGTCGTCAGGAGCATCAAATTCGTAGTCGTCTGGGATGTCCTCGAAGGAACCATACTCTTGAATAGCAGAGATCAAATCAACAATGAAATCGTTGAACTCATCAAGCGGATCGAACTTCTCTCCGTTCATATCCAACTCTAAACCATCTAATTCATCAATGGTTGCGGGAACAAATTCAATATCGTCATGTTCTGGGTGTGCAGTGTCGTTATAGTTCTGAACAATTTTGGCGAACTCAAAATAGATATGACGATTGTAAGCGGCGGATCTTTCGTCTTCGTTGTTTCCCATACCGTGATGGTACTACGTGTCCAGCCCTATGGACAAATTAATTGTGTCGGCCAAAACCTTCGTCGTTTGGGTTAAGCCAACGGACAAGTGGTGGCAAAACTGATGCAAGTCCAGCGGCCCACAAGGCACCAAGATCACGTTCCCCTGCGAGGTACAGGGTGAGTGATGCGGCGATAAATACACGAGCATAAGACAGGGCTATCGGTTTGATTTGTTCTACTAATTCTTTCATGGCGTCTCCTACGTGATGCTATATGAGATGTTTACTTGGGCGATACTTCTTCCAGTAAAGCGTAGTTTATATGTGACGTATGGGGTGGAAGCCACTGACCATGAACCGAATGTGCTAACACCGTAGAAACCATCGACGTAGTTCGTGAATGGTCCCTGTCGGTAGTTTCCACCGTCGTCACCAGTTCCTGATGTTGTTGATGACCCGTAAGGAATAGCGATGTCTCCACCAGCACCAGAAGGACGACGGAACGTGACACGACGAACACTGTTAGCCAAGAGGCTTGAGCCGACGGCGTCAACTTCACGGAACTCGTAAGAGTCGATGACCGTTCCGAAACCACCAGTAAAGTTAACTGTTTCACCGATTGTTTCATCGAAGCGAACTGTCTTGTTGTAGTCGAAGTTCTGTGCGGCGTTACGTGTCAACGGTCTACCAGCGTAAACAGTGTTGGTGTTTGACCATGCTCCGTAGTATGTAACACCGAGGTATGTTCTGTATGCTCTCCAACGGACATAGAACGTCTGATCCTGGTTCATACCGAAAACTAGATCTCTGTCTGCTTCGGTGCCGCCAGCAGTAGAACCATTATCGAGGGACCACTGGTAACTTGTTGCGTTTGTTACAGCAGTACAAGAAGTGTAGAACAGAATCTGTTGTCCATCCCACGTACTATTCGAATAGCCCCAGTCCCTGTTAATAGAAGTAGATGATGATGGTGTGCCGACACCCTGACTTACGCCAGCACCACAAGAAATCTTTTCTGTTTCAGTCGGGCCAGCAAAAGCAGAAACCGTATATGTATAGGTTGTCTGAAGAGCAGGCAATGTGTCCGTTGTTTGTGTCGCATTAGCGGGCACATCTTTCACGTAAACATTGTTTCGGTAAAGTTTGTATCCCTCTTGCCCCACTCCAGGTGTCCAAGAAATGGTTGCTGTCACATCAGACAAACTTGTAGATCCATTAGTGGGGGCAGTTAAACGAACCCAAACCTTCTTCCATTCTCCGTTATGTTTCATGTAAACATCGGAGGAAAGTTTCCATGTGCCGTCAAGTTTTCCTTGTACAGCATTCCAGTCTTTCCATGTGCCGCCAAGATACGCCTTGGGGACGTTTCCGTTAGCACCAGGCATTAGATCACCTTAACCCAGATGTCACCATTCTTGCCTCCAGTGGGGTCACTGGTAGAAACAGTCATCTGAGGAACCGTGGTGTAATCAATCTTGTCGTTGGTTACAGCATCGTCGGCAATCTTCGCTGTGGTTACTCCAAGGTTTTTTAACTGCAAAGCGTCCGTCTGGATTTCGATAGTTGAATCGTCGACATTGACGGCAAGTGCATCTCCAGCACCACCAACCAAACCAGATCCTGCTACCTCGGAAGCAACCTTGGCGGCAGTCACAGAGGCAGAAGCCAGTTCACTTGTTCCGACGGCACCGCTTGCAATCTTGTCTGCCGTTACAGCATCGTTAGCAATCTTGGCTGTCGTCACGTTTGCATCGAGGATCTTAACGGTAGTTACTGCATCATTAACAATCTTGGCTGTGGTTACGGAGTCACTTGCCAATCCGTTAGCGCTGACCGTTCCCCATTTAATTCCATTAGTTGCTGATGAGTCGGCTTGAAGAACATGTGCATTCGTGCCGACGGCGAGGCGGTTGATATTCGATCCATCTGTGGTAATGACATCACCCTTGGTGGTCATGGTCGAAGCAATTTCGTTTGCCTCTCCTGCTTCAGTTGCGGTGAAGACGGGGTAGCAGATAGCGCCAGAGTTGTGAGACACGGCATTTGTGTCGTCTTGGCCTCGGACCACTGTGATGGTTAAAGAAGAAACACCAGTGACTTTCATCTTTTCTTCTTTGGCTGTGCCTGGGTCAACGACGATAAAGAAGGGGTACACGTTTGGCCAGTTAGTGACAGCAGTCACAGTAAACGTGGTATCGGAGTTGGTCGGGCTTGAGGTCAGCGTCGTGCTAACGCTTGAGCCTGAATATCCTTTTCTTACTGGTAGCGTCATACTTACTCCTAGTTTTCGACCGATCTCATAGTAACAGTAGCAGTACCATCCCAGTCCCATTTCTTGCCATAGCCGTCAACGGGTGTCCATTCAAAGTCTTCGACGATGACTGTGTGGAAAGTATTGCCTATCTGAAGGGTGACAATTCCAGGGTCAGAAATCAATCTGTCGAGATTATCTAACTCTTCTTGGACGTTTATGTAATGGTCCTTTTCCCTGATTCTCATCTTGTGGTGGAGAAGAATCGGGATAACAAAAACCTGTGAGCGGAAAGGTGCGGCATAAGCCCTGGCCATCCATCGGGTAAAGATCGGCCCCGTGGTAGCGGTTGCCCTGTTGAGTACAAACTTAAATGAAGCCTCAATGGTTTTCTCATCAGACCCGTCATAGGTGTACTCGGTGCTTCCCGTTGTTGACCAGGTATCAAGCGACTCGTATCCGTTGGTATCCAACTGAAGGAACGCCGTAATAGATCCCACTAATGGTTCTGCTCGGGCGTCTACTTTGGCTACGAACTTACGGTCTGGGATACCCCAACGGTAAATTCCGCTTTCGATTTCTCCAGATGCCACAAGGTTGGCCGTGTCTTCGACAATTATTCCTATCCCTGAAATGGTAAAGATTCGTTTCCCTTGTAGTGATGTCACTGAAAGAACTGCTTCGGTGTTGGAATACATTAAGTCTGTGGCGTAAGCGGGTGTGTTCGCTGAAGTGAATTGGGAAAGATCAAGACGCCCAAGGCCAGAAGATGTTCCGTCGTAGTTCGTCCATCCGAACCATACGAACCTATCTTCGGCAGTGAAGTCATACACTGGCCCTGTTGTCGGGATGATTGATCCCGCTACGAGATTGTTATTTGCGTCTGTTGAACAGAAGCGAACACCCTTATTTGTGCCCAGCAAGATAAATCCTAAGTATCCATAGATCGAGGAAACTATTTCTCCTACTGGTAGTTCTAGAGAAACAACTGGTACGTCCAATGTGCCATCTGTTTTGATGGTGATCTTGTAGATATATGAATGTTCTCCAGAATGAGCGGCGGCGTAAACAGCATTTTGCCCTGATGCGGCACCAACCCAACGCATCGATGTATCTGGGTTGTCATAGAAAATTGTATGACCTCCAGACCCCACACCGATTGCATATAGGTCTTGGGCTACTGCCGCAAAGCCACGTCCTTTTGCGTATCCAAATGCATAATAGGTTTGGCCTGCTGTGCCACTGGTTGGGTAAAACGAAGATACAGATGCCGAACCTGGGGTGGTTATATAGATGTCGTTGTTCGTGTATGCGATATAGACATTGACACCGTTGGTTTCTAAACCAGTGATGGCGGTACCAGGAGAACCAGTGGTAACAGATGTCCACGTTGGGGATGAAGCAAATGGGTTGGTTGAGTACTTAAGTACGGAACCGTCTGCCACATATAGATACTCTGTTCCGTTGCTTGCTTTTACAACACAAGTGAAAAGGTTTGTGTTTGTGGAACCTAAAGAAAGTTTCGTTGAGTTGAGAAGTTTTACATGTCCCTTGGTCCAAGGGTTAATTCCTTTTGACTTATAGAAACGGAAGTCTTGTGCTGATGCGGCGTCGGCATATTCTTGTCCAGCCCCTAAATGCCAAGAGTCCTGGCCTCTACGCCACAGGCCGCCAGGGTTGATCGCTGATTCTCCTGGTGCTGTAGAAATGTCTTGAGAATCTCTAACACGTGGTTCGTATCCACGCTGGAATCTCCCTGATTTCATGTCGATCATGTAAGGGCGACCATCGATGGCGACAGGGTAAACATCTGGTACGAGGGCTGATGTTCCCGTACCAGAGAAGTACGGTGGGGTTCCTACAAAAGGAAGCGTAAAGGTTGGGACGGACATTTGTTACGTCCTTTGCAAGAACGTGGGGTACCTTCGAGTTAGTTTCGCCGCTTCAGCAGTGATGCGGTCACGACGTAAACGGAGAAGGTTGGTAATCGAGTTGGCTACTGCACCTGGTGGCACTTCGTCGGAGCGTCGTGTATCTCCTTGTGATTCGGTGAAGTTCCGTTTCATTTCTCGTGGAGACATCATGCGTATTTGTGCACCGATAATCAAGATGTCTTCTGCTGATTGTGGGAATCCAGCAATAAGTTGTAGGTCGTCTTGTTCGCTGTGGATGCGTGTGAATGGTGCCTTATATACGAGGCGGACATCTGATGCGGGGATGTTGCTGTCTATTTGGATTGCTAGTGACGAGCCGAAGTCTTTGGTTGGAAGGTCACGGATCAATTTGATGTCGTTGATTTTTTTGTAATCGTCCATTTTGTAGCGGTATCGGGCTTCGATGATGTCGATGACATCTGCTACAGCAGGAAGATTTGTTTGACGGTTCACGGGAGTGTACTCAATGTCCAATGTGCGAACCTGGAACAGGCCGTGCATGGGGGAACTTAAGTCAGACATTTCATCATTGATTGACTCAAGGATTTGGTTGCGGGGGAACCGTGGGTTAACAATACAGATAGTGCCCGTGGAATGAGCCACTGCTGTGGTCCCATTAAATCCACGTTCTACGGTTGCTGTCTTGGATGACTCGACAATGTCCCAAACGTACATCTGTTCCGAGCCAACCTCGATTACGGCACCACTACGAATACCACCTATGTCGTAAGACAGCACGACAGAGGTAGCGGTGGCGTTAATGCCTGAAGCGAGTTTGTTTCTCTCTTCCACCAACCCCGACAGCAACTGTCGGTGGGTGCGAGTAATCAAATGGGCGGCCGTGGTCACTTCTTTTTGTTGCCCTTCTTAGCCTTGCCAGACACCATTTTTTTACCTGATTTCTTGGCTTCTGCTTTAGCCATAGCCATACCTTTAGCGCTGTACGGAAATTCTTTTTTACCGACCTTGGGCATTTGATACTCCTTAAGACAGGGACACCCGTATCATAGCCTATTAACGATACCAGCGCAGGTTAGCCTGAAGCCTTTCATCGTCTGGGTTTAGATAGATCGCCTCAGCACCATGCTCCCACGCCATCTCTTTATCTCCAAGATGGAAGCATGCGTTAGCCATGAGGTCATGAGGTAGCCAGCCCCAGGCATCTGCTTCACATAGATAGTCCAGTGGTTTTTCTTTAACTCGGAAAGCCATCTCACAGCAGGAACGTACAGCCACCCAATCTTTTCGGTCGTAGTACAAAGAAGCCAGATAAACCCAGTTCTCTCTACGGGTTGAATCTTCTGACACTGCACGCCAAGCCCAGTATTCCTTTTTGTCTGTAGCCATCTTGGCTAGGTATCGGCAGGACGCCGAACGTTCTGGTGCCCATTTAGACAACTGGAGATGTTTCCCGAAATGTTCCGCCGCCAGCATGTAGTCATTATTGAAATACAGTTCACGTGCCAGATAGAACTGGTTACGGTCATCGTCTGGTTCTTCTTCCACCGCTAACTTAAGTAAGGGCAGATACTGGGCTCGAGATTTTGTGGGGTCTGGATGATGATGAATCTCTAACCCGTTTATCCATTCTTGGCGTTCTGTTCCATATACGGGTTTAAGAACTTCATGGACTGGGTGTTTCCATGTGTAGCCCTGGCGGGAATGGATTTTGTCACCACCGTAAACCAACCCCTCAAAACCGTCATCGTTCCAGGACCAGACATATTTATATCGGGGGCGGGTAGTAGATGGGGATACTTTTTCTAGTGCTTCACGCCATCCTGGTTGTAGCACTTCGTCCATGTCTAGCCAGATGACATAGTCAATGTATTGAGGGATAAGACTCATGGCGTAGTTTCTTGCATGGTCAAAGCGCCACGGGTCGAATACTCTGGTTTCGCAGGCAACTCCGTATCTCTCAGCAAGTTCAACAGTATTGTCCGTTGATCCAGTGTCAAGTATTAAACGATGGTCGGCGTCAACACAGGATTCAGCCCAGCGTTGAACAAATTGTGCTTCGTTTTTAGCGATGGTTACTACAGAGATTCTCATTATTTCCCCTTCCAGGATTTTTATACGTGGCAGAACTGCCAGTGCCAGGCTTCAAACTCTGGGTTTGGTTTGCCGTTCCGTAGTTTAGACGGACCCTGTAGATAAAAGCCATAGCGGGGTGCATTGTTGCACATCCAATCGTAAGTTTCTTTAGGCACCTCTATGTCCTGGGCCATCGCCCACCCATGATTCGACATCCCTGGTGTCGCACTTGGGGCCTTACCTTTACGTAACCACCACTTACGCATTTTCCAACGGCGGGTTACTTCAGGTATGCGACCAGTGGGTTTAGAGGAGTAGCGAACCATAAACATTCGTTCCTGCTCCTCGTATGACCTGTATCCCTTTGATACACCTTTGATAGAAATCCCTGCTGTGGCGGCTTCAGCGGCCATGTGGTTCCACCAAAAAGCGGCAACACCCCACATCTTTCCTCCGCCAGTAATGTCGGCAAGTTCATGTGCGGGTATACGACCGTTGCCGTATCTTTTTAGTTCTTTAGGAACTCGTAGTTTTTTTACTGGTTCGTTAATGCTCATGATTTTCTACAATTTGCTGTTGTTGTGAATCTATTAATTCCTGTGTTTGTTTAGTAATATCTGAAAAAATAGAAATTGTTTCATTGTATAAATCATATTCCCAATATTTCCAACTACTGGGTTGTGCTTTTTCTGGTGGGTTTGGTATTTCAAGCCATTCGTCAATATTTTCAATATTAACATTCTGAGTAATATCACGC
>Ga0315903_10004453_pt1 | contig 18772 bp, 19 predicted proteins | sample LakEriMetagenome_7_FD_203524 | JGI IMG/M metagenome (GOLD analysis project Ga0315903, IMG submission 203524) | Freshwater fungal communities from buoy surface, Lake Erie, Ohio, United States - Buoy 2 MA119 | ecosystem: Environmental > Aquatic > Freshwater > Lake | place: USA: Lake Erie, Ohio...
CGAGCCTGTTGCCGTGCTGGGTGCCGTGACAAAAAACGACGGTGGTGTCGCCTTGCCAGCTTTCTTCAAATTGATCGTAGTGCTTGGCAATGCTGGAATAGCGATGTTGTGCCCAGCTGATCAGGTCTGAAAGTGATTTCATGACCTGGCCGCCTGGAAAGCACATGAGAAATTCAGGGTGTAAGTGGCTTTGGGCTGTGGCCAAATCCCTGTTTTGCATGGCTTGCAAGAACGACTGAACCACTTCAGAGGCCACAGGGTGGGCTGCGCGGCCACCACTGAAGACTTTACCGTCGCGTCGGTAAGTGCTGACCTCGTTGATGAAGACCGTGGTGCCCGCTTCGGGTGTGGCAATGACGGAGCGTACCGCATTGGCCACACGGTCCACCATCCGATGCTGCGTGCTGGTTTCGTAACCGGGCAGCAGCGTGATGGAGACAACCGGCATGCTCGACGGATTGGGGCTTAAATGCCCAACCAGCCGTTGGTACGTGCAAAGTGCAACGCTTGTGTCCGGCTGTTAACGCCCAAACGACGGAACAGACGCCAGAAGTGCACCTTGACAGTGTGCTCGCTGATGTCGAGTTTCTCGGCAATTTCGCGGTTGGAAAGACCTTGGTCCAGCATCAAAATAAGTTGCTTTTGGCGCTTGGAGAGTTTGGTGGGGCCTGCCGTGGTGGTGCCCTCGTCTTCTTCCTCTTCATCGTCGCTGACCAACAGGCTGCGCAGTGCTGCAATGATTTGCGTGGGGCTGCTGGACTTTTCGATGAAAGCGTTGGCACCCGCTTCGAGACAGCGCGCTTCAAACTCGCTGGCGCTGGAGCTGGTGACCACTGCCAAAGGCACATCCGGGAATTTGGCTTTCAGGACCTGAACGCCTGACATGCCCAGTGTGTCTGGCAATTGCAAATCCAGGCAAAAAAGTTCGGGAATGCCGTTCTTTTCGACAGTGGACTCCACCACGTTCAATTTGTGGATAGGAATGATCTTGAGCCCGGGTTTGACACGATGGACCAACATGGTTAGTGCATCACGCATGAGAGGGTGATCGTCGATGACGTAAACGGTCATGATTTTGTTCTTTACAGTAGACTGAAAGTTTAATAATACACGAAATTATGAGATGTCACAATAAAAAATGATAAATGTGAAAAAAACAATTTATTTTATTACTTTTGCACTTTCCATTTTATTTAAAAGTTCAGCGATGACTTTTGCGTGGCCAGCCTGAACAGGCTCCAGTAGTGGAGCAATTTCGGGCAGACAAGACGCACCTTCAGTTTGCAGGCGGGCAATGATTTGGCCTGCCGCTTTGGGGGATTCAAAGCCCAAACTTTGCAGGACTAACTGGCCTTGTTCGTCCATCAGTTTGAAGTAAAACTGGCCATTTTTTTCGCGGTATTGCTTGAAACTGGGAACGGCAGATTTGGCTACTTTGGCGACCTTGGCGTTGCTGCCGGAGGCAAGTGCGCGAAGGCCGACCGCATGGCGCAATTCGCGCATGAAAGGGATTGCCAGTTGACGGGCTTTGTCCGCACCTTCCAACAAAATTTGGTCCACTTGTGCCGGATTGCTGACAAGCGCCTGGTACTGTTCGCGCATGGGCGCTACTTCCCGGTCAATTCGCTCAAACAGCATTTGCTTGGCATCGCCCCATGAGATGCCATCGGCATAGGCTTTGGCCATTGCCGCAGTTTCGTCTGCGTTGGCAAAGGCTTGATAGATCTGGAACAGCGCGGAACCTTCGATTGTTTTGGCCTCACCGGGCATTTTGGAGTCGGTCAGAATGCCTGCAATGTGCTTGCGCAGCTCAGTGGAGGGTGCAAATAACGGAATGGTGTTGTCGTAGCTTTTGCTCATTTTGCGACCATCCAGACCGGGCAGCAGGGCCACGGACTCTTCAATCACCGCTTCAGGCTGAACCAGATGTTCACCATAAAGGTGGTTAAAGCTGGAGGCCATGTCTCGCGCCATCTCTATGTGCTGGATTTGGTCTCGTCCCACTGGGACTTTGTGGGCCTTGAACATCAAAATATCCGCACCCATGAGCACGGGGTACATAAACAGTCCAGCCGTTACGTCGCTGTCAGGGTCGTGGCCGGTGGCGGTATTTTTGTCGACAGCCGCTTTGTAGGCGTGCGCTCGGTTGAGCAGGCCTTTGCCGGTCACGCAGGTCAATAACCAGGTGAGTTCGGGAATTTCGGGAATGTCGGACTGGCGGTAAAAAGTAACGTTTTTGGGGTCCAGACCTGATGCGATCCAGCTGGCCGCAATTTCAAGTGTGGAGCGCTGCACCCGAGCGGGTTCACCGCATTTGATGAGCGCGTGGTAGTCGGCCAAAAAATAAAAACCGTCGGTACTGCTGTCACGACTGGCTTGTACCGTGGGGCGTATGGCACCGACGTAATTGCCCAAATGGGGGGTGCCGGTGGTGGTGATGCCGGTCAGGACACGGGTGCGAGGCTTGGAGGTCATGGGAAAAAGGGTCAACGAAGCAAAAAAGACAAGGGGCTGAGTGCCAGTTTGATCAGATCAAAGGTCATGCTCATGAGGGGTTGCATCCACAGCGCACTGATGACGCCAGTGATGACCAGGGCCATGACGATGAAAAAACCAAAAGGCTCTATGCGGGAAACCATAACGGCTTGGCGCCAAGGGAGCATGCCGACCAGTATGCGTCCGCCATCCAGCGGGGGCAGTGGAAACAGATTGAAGGCAAACATGACCACATTGGTGAGCATGCCGGCCTTGCACATCTCTAAAAAGAAGCGTTCGTTGATGCCGTTGCCAGCCAACAAGTAAAGCAAGATGCCCCAAAGAAGCGCTTGCAGCAAATTGGCCGCAGGCCCGGCAAGGGCAACCCAGATCATGTCGCGCTTGGGATGTCGGAGTTGGTCAAATCGAACCGGTACGGGTTTGGCATAACCAAATAGAAACGCACCACTGGTACTGAAGTAAAGCAACAGGGGCAACAGGATGGTACCCACCGGATCGATGTGGGGAAACGGGTTGAGGGTGACGCGCCCCAGCATGGCCGCCGTGGGGTCGCCCAGGCGTTGTGCGGCATAGCCATGGGCTGCCTCGTGCAGGGTGATGGCAAAGATCACGGGCAAGGCATAAATCAGAACGGTCTGGATGAGGTCGGTCATATTCACTTGCGCATTGTCTCAGACCGAGAGGGGGGCCTGAAGATCACAAGCCCAGCAAGACGGGATCGCCTTGGCCATGCCGCAGGATTTGGACTTCAGTGCCGCTCATGTCGATCACGGTGGTGGGGTCAAGCGTGCAGGCCCCGGCATCAATAACGGCAGCGATTTGGTGTTCTAGGCGTTCCCGAATTTCCTGCGGGTCGTTCAAAGGCGTCTCTTCTCCAGGCAGGATCAGGGTCGCAGCCAGTAAGGGAGCGCCATGCAAGGCCAACAACTCTTGCAGCACCTTGTGATCGGGCAGGCGCAGACCAATGGTTTTGCGCTGAGGGTGACTGACCCGTCTAGGCACTTCTTTGGTGGCTTCCAAAATGAAGGTGAAGGGCCCGGGAGTGGCTTGTTTAATGGCTCTAAATTGCTGGTTATCTACCCGCGCGTAGTTAGACAATTCGCTCAGGTCGCGGCACAACAAAGTCAGGTGGTGTTTGTCGTCAACACCCCGAATTTTGCGCAGATGGTCAGCGGCTGTTTTGTCATCCAGATGGCAAACGAGTGCATAGCTGGAGTCGGTAGGGACCGCCAAAACATGGCCTTGGTTAAGCAGTTGCACGGATTGCTTGAGCAAGCGTGCTTGTGGGTTGTCGGGGTGAACGCTGAAAAACTGGGCCATGGAGTCGTGGGTGTGCGGGCGCTTTTCAGGATTCAGGGGGCTGGATGGCGATGCGGTTTTCTCGAACCGTTAGCCAGGCCCCCAAGGCGCCGCAAAGTGCCACCAAACCCATGCCGATGAGGGTCCATTGGTCTGGCAGGTGGTTGAAGACCAGCCAGCCGCCCAGCACGCCAAAGCCGATTTGGGTGTACATGTAGGGTGTCAGAGTTGCCGCCGGGGCGCGGCCATAGGCCAGGATCAATAAGAAATGGCCAATGGTGCCCAGCAAACCCATCAAAAAGAGTTGTAGCCAGAGGGTCCATTCGGTGGGTATTTCCCAAACAAACGGCAGGATCAGGGTGGCCATGAAAGTGCCAATCCACCCGGTGTAGAAGTGCATGGTCACGGGGTCCTCTGTCTGGGCCATTTTGCTGGTCAGGATCTGAAAGGCGGAATTGGTGGCGACCAAAATCAAAGGAAAAATCACCGTCCAGTCAAAGTGATGGCTGCCGGGCCGAATAATGACCAGCGTTCCCAAAAAGCCACCTGTCACGAGCATCCAGCGAAGGGGGCGGATTTTTTCTTTCAGCATCCGGGCCGCAAGCAATGTGATCACCAGTGGAGCCAGCAGGGCAATGGCCGTGAACTCTCCGACCGGCATGTATTTGAGGCTGTAAAAGGCCAGCATGCTGCAAACAAAGAGCAGCAAGCCACGGGCCAATTGAAAACGCGGGTGCTTCGTCATAAGGACCTTACGGCCCCGGCCCGGCCAGACGATCGCGGTGGTGATGACGGCCTGAATGGCGTAACGAAACCACAAAGCCAGCAACACGGACATGCTGGCGCTGATATGTCGCGTGGTGGTGTCCAGGGTGGCGAAGCAGGCCGTTGCCAAAACGGCAAAGCCAATACCGTGCAAAGTGTTCTTGGACGGTTTGATCACTGTATTCGGTCTGCCAAGAGTTCCCAAACCGGTTTTAACTGGCCAGGTAAATAGGGCAGGGTTCCCAGATCAATCCGGCTTTCGTCAGGGCTGTGAAAGTCGCTGCCGCGTGAGGCCGCCAAGTCGAATTCGAGCGCAGTTTCTGCATACCGAATCGCTTCTTGAGAGGAGTGACTGCCCGTTATTACCTCAACGCCACGTCCGCCGTGGGCCTTGAATTCACTAAAAAGTGCGTATTCTTCATTCGGCGTGAAGCCGTAACGCGCCGGGTGAGCGATGACGGCAATACCGCCAGCACCGTCGATCCATTGAACCGCTTCTTGCAGTCGGGCCCATCGATGGGGGACGTAACCGGGTTTGCCTTCGGTCAGGTATTTGCGAAACACTTCATAGGTGTCGTTGCAGACCCCGGACTCGACCAGATGTCGGGCAAAGTGGGTGCGTGAAATCAGTTCGGGGTTGCCCACGTATTTAAGTGCGCCTTCAAAGCAATTGAAAATGCCGACTTTCGCCAAGCCGTCAGCCATTTCTCTGGCCCTTTCACTGCGGCCACCGCGCGTGCGGCGTAAGCCTTCCTGCAGCGCTGAGTTGTGGGCATCAAAACCTAAACCCACGATGTGTACGGTTTGGTGTGCAAAAGTGACCGAAATTTCGGTGCCCGTGAGGTAAGGCAGGTTCAGTTTTTGAGCGGCAAGCATGGCGCGATCCTGACCACCTACTTCGTCGTGGTCGGTCAGCGCCCACAGTTCAACGCCGTTATTTTTGGCGCGCTCGGCCAAAGCTTCCGGGGTCAGAGTGCCGTCAGAGACAACAGAATGGCAGTGCAGGTCAGCGTTCATGATGGTTTCCAGTGCCTCATTTTAGGTGTTTGGCCATGGCGGTGCCGATCCACTTGAAAAGTCCGTTGATCTAAACAGCCCTGCCAGCGCTTGGGATGTTGCAGGTGCCCGATAATGTGTTTATGAAATTTGACGCCGACCTGCAAGGAGCCTGAAGCATGGCCCTGATGATCACCGATGAATGCATCAATTGCGATGTGTGTGAGCCCGAATGCCCCAACCAGGCTATTTATCTGGGCGAGGAGATCTATGAAATCGACCCGTCCAAATGTACCGAGTGCGTCGGACATTTTGACGAACCGCAGTGTGTTCAGGTCTGTCCTGTGGCGTGCATTCCCATCAACCCGCAGCACGTAGAAAATCAGGAATCACTGTGGGCCAAATTCCGGCGGCTTCAAGCGAAGTGATTGAAGCAAAGTTGAACCGACTCAGTCCGTGACTGGTGGCTCCGCCATTGGCGCTTTTACGGGTCTGGGGGGTTTGGGCCGGGGGGGCTTGCTGGTATGAATCAGCGCCATAGCTTTTTCAATTTCCCCATTCAATAACAAGGGCAGGGCTGTCACTGATCGGTGAATGCTTTCATCAATGGCTTTTCTGTGCTCAAGCATGGGTTTTTTCAAAACCCAGCTGACGACTTCTGCCTTGTCTCCAGGGTGGCCAACGCCTATCCGAAGGCGCCAATAGTCGGCGGTGCCCAGCTGGGCATGAATGTCGCGCAGGCCGTTGTGTCCGGCATGGCTGCCACCCCGTTTCAGCTTGGCCTCACCGGGGGGGAGGTCGAGTTCGTCATGAGCAACCAGAATTTCATCCGGCTGGATCTTGAAAAATCGGGCCAATGCACTGACAGACTTACCAGACAAGTTCATGAAGGTTTGCGGCTCGAGCAACCATAAGTTTCGTCCGTTCACGGTGCTGCGGGCTACCAGACCGTGGTAACTGCGATCAGGCACCCATGAAAGTTTGAGCTCGCGGGCGACGGCATCTACCCACCAAAAACCGGCATTGTGGCGGGTGTCTTCGTATTCGCTGCCCGGATTGCCCAGGCCGACTAGGAGTTTGATCATGGGAGGTAATTATCCTTGAGCGCCGAGTCTGTTCTGGGACGACGTGTCAAACCACAAAAAAGGCCCGCAGTGCGGGCCTTTTGCTTGGGGCGGTCAAGCCAAAGCGAGAAGATTACTTCTTACCTTTGCCCTTGCCTTTGGCGTCTGCAGGTGCGGCCACAACAGGGGCTGCCACAACTTCTTCCACAGGAGTCACCACAGCCACCAGGACAGGGTTTTTCTTGCCATGTGTCACAGGCTTGCACCCGGCAGGCAAAGTGATGTCGTTCAGGTGGAGGGACACGCCTTTGGTCAGGCCAGTCAAGTCCACCTTGATGAACTCAGGCAGGTTGGCTGGCAAGCAGGCCACTTCAATCTCGGTCATGACGTGGTTGACCAAGCACTTGTCGGTCTTGACGGCTTCAGATTCCTCTTCACCGCTGTAGTGTAAGGGCACTTTCATGTGCAAAGTGGTGTTCGCATCGACGCGTTGGAAGTCGATGTGCTGAACCAATTGCTTAAAGGGGTGCATCTGGTAGTCACGCAACAGGACTTGGCTCGACTTGCCGTCGAATTCCATCTCTAGGATAGAGGCGTGAAACGCTTCTTTTTTCAAGGCGTGCCACAAAGCGTTGTGGTCCAACTCGATCAATTGCGGGGCAATGTTTGCACCGTAAACAATGCCGGGGGTGCGGCCAGAATTGCGCAGACGGCGGCTCGCACCCGTACCTTGCTTGGAACGCTCAAAAGCGACAAATTTCATAAGATTCTCCTACTGGGGCCCACCGCGACCAGTGTGGCCCTGACTCAAAAAAGCCAGCCAGTCCAAAGGACGGCCGGCCACTGTTGGCCTGCTGCAGATCAGGTTTGATCTGAAAACAGGCTCATCACCGACTCACCGTGAGCAATCCGGTTGATCGTTTCAGCGATCAATGGTGCCACGGAAAGTTGGCGAATTTTGGAACACGCTGCCGCTTCGGCTGACAGCGGGATGGTGTTGGTGACGACGACTTCGTCCAAGGCTTCGCCTTTGGCAATTCGGTCGATGGCCGGACCCGAAAAAATCGGGTGCGTGCAATAAGCGTAAACTTTTTTAGCGCCGCGCTCTTTTAGCACTTCGGCGGCTTTGACCAAGGTGCCCGCAGTGTCGATCATGTCGTCCATGATCACGCAGTTACGGCCGTCAATCTCACCAATGACGTGCATGACTTCACTCACGTTGGCTTTGGGGCGGCGTTTGTCGATGATGGCCAGGTCGCAACCGAGCTGTTTGGCCAGAGCGCGCGCACGAACGACACCGCCGACGTCGGGGGATACGACGATCAGATCGTCGTAATTTTGCCTGCGCAGATCACCCAACAAAACGGGGGATGCATAAATGTTGTCGACCGGAATGTCGAAGAAGCCCTGAATTTGGTCGGCGTGCAGATCCATGGTCAGGACACGGTCAACACCCACAGCTTGCAACATGTTGGCCACCACCTTGGCCGAAATGGGCACACGGGTAGAGCGCGGGCGACGGTCTTGCCGAGCGTAGCCAAAGTAAGGAATGACGGCACTGATACGACCTGCCGAAGCGCGTTTGAAAGCGTCGACCATGATCAGCAATTCCATCAGGTTTTCGTTGGTGGGCGCACAAGTGGACTGGACCACAAACACTTCACGGGCACGGACGTTTTGTTTCAGCTCGACGGTGACTTCTCCGTCAGAGAATCTGCCCACATCAACTGCGCCGAGTTGGGTGCCAAGACAATGTGCAATTTCCGCCGCCAAAACGGGATTGGCGTTGCCGGTAAACAGCATGAAATCGGGTGGGAGTGAAGCAGGCTGCATGTGCATTCCAGCGATCAGAAAAAAGGGCCTGTACGAATAAACGTATTTGGCAGGGGAAGAAGGACTCGAACCTTCGAATGCCGGAATCAAAATCCGGTGCCTTAACCAACTTGGCGACTCCCCTACACGGGTTGATTGCTCAAAAAAGCAAACAACCGATTAACTATCGCTAGAAGCCCAACCTTTTAAGGGATGAACATCCAAATTACTGCATTTACGCACTTGCCAATGGTTTGGAACCGGATTGAGCGAAGCGCCCGGAGTGCAGCGAGCAAACACTGCACTTCCAGAACCTGTCATTTTGCCGTTCAGTCCTGAGTCGGCAAACACCTTAAGGGCTTGGTGAACATCAGGGCAAATTGCAGAAGCAACAGGCTGCAAATCATTGCGACCAAAGTCGTATGGCTCTGCAGCAAAGAGCGAAATTATAGCAGGCTTTGTTGAGCGGTTTAGCTCAGGATGCTTAAAAATTTGAGAGGTTTCCACCCCGCTGGGAGGTTTGATGACCCAAAATTTAGCAGGGGGTAATTGAACCGGGCTAATTTTTTCACCGATGCCCTCCACCCAAGCATTTTGGCCGCGCAAGAAAAAAGGCACATCAGCGCCCAATTGCAGGCCCAGTTTTTCCAGTGTTTGGAGTCCTAGGTTCAGGCCCCAGAGTTGGTTAAGGGCCAGCAAGCAGGTGGCTGCATCGGAAGAACCGCCCCCCATTCCCGCTTGTGCGGGTATTTGTTTTTCAACGGAAATGTGAACCCCATAAGGGCATCCGGTTTGTTCTTGAATCAGTTTGGCTGCACGGGTAATCAGGTCTTCGGGGGGCAATTGGAGCGTCAGGTCTTCTCGACTGATGCCGCCTCCCGGGCGTTTTTCAAAATGAAGTGTGTCACACCAATCAATGAGCATGAAGACCGATTGAAGCAAGTGATAACCATCGGGGCGCTGACCCGTGATGTGCAAAAACAGGTTGAGTTTGGCCGGTGCCGGGACATCAAGCAGCGATTTCATGGATGCGATTATCACCAGAGTTCATTGGCACCGAATCACTGATCTAGCAAGATGCGTAAAACAGCTTCGGGTTCTGGTGAGACTCTTTTGGCACTGAGCCGACCTTGCAGGTGCTGGGACAAGTCAACCTGCCAACCCGGTGCGTCTCCGGTTCGCCCCGCCAGCCATTCAAACATTGCGGCAATGGGCAGTTCGGTGCCCGCTAACTGTTGGCTCAAATTTTGCAAATTGCTGCTGATGGTCTGGTCTGGACCTTTCTCCAATATGGCCAATTGGGGTGTCCAACTCAGGCGAGCCAAGGTGGTGCCAATCGGGCTTAACAAAATCATTTGCCCTTGTTCAGCGGAGCCGTTCAATTCAAATGTGACACTCCAATTTTGAGGTGGCGTGGTTTGTAATTGAATCGCCAGTCGGCCTGCCCAGAACGTCCCGATGTCGGAAGATTTGGGGGTGGGGGTAGCGCACCCTGTCATATTGAGCAAGACGAGGGCGCAAAAGCCAAATAAAGCCCTTCGTTGTGCCCTGCTTGGGTTCATGGCTTGAAATTGAAGCGTTTGAGCGTTTCGACCAAAGTTTCGTTGTCTGCCTTGAGCAGCAAACCTTCGCGCCAGATCGTGCCTGCTTCACGGGTTTGCCCCAGCACCCAAAGTACTTCCCCCAAGTGGGCCGCTATTTCGGCGTCGGGTTTGGATTTGTAGGCCGCTTTCAAAATAGTCGCTGCCTCTTGGTGCTTGCCTTGGCGAAAGATCACCCATCCGAGGCTGTCCTGAATGTAGGCGTCTTGAGGGGCCAGTTGAACAGCTTTTTCTATCAACTCACGGGCCTCGTCTAGGCGAATATTTCGGTCTGCCAGTGAGTAACCCAGTGCATTAAATGGGTGTGCATCTTGTGGTGTCTTGAGTATGAGTTGGCGCAGCAAGACCTCCATTTCATCAAAGCGTTTGAGCTTTTCGCAGACCAGGGCCAGTTCTGACATCAATTCATTGTCATCAGGCTGCTTGTCCAAGGCGGCTTTGGTCAGGGTGTAGGCGGCTTGGGCTTCGCGATGTTCGCGCAGCCACTGCGATTGGGCCAAAGTTTTCCGCCGCATTTGCTCGGCGTTGGTCGGAATCACCTGAGCCAGTACGCTGCGTGCTTCATCCATGCGTCCTTGTCGGGCCAGCAAGTCGGCTTTGCGACTGGCTACTTTAATGGGGTCTGCGCCAGCAGGCATTTGGGCCAACCATTGGTTGGCACGCTCTAATTGCCCCTTTCTTTGGCTGATTTGCGCAAGCGCCATCAATGCCTCGGCCAAACCAGCGCGTTGCTCGGCTGTTTTAGCTTGATTCACCAGCTGGACATATGTTTCCAGTCGTTTTTCAGATTCGGCCAGTTGGGCGGTTTCTTGTAAAACCAAGCCATGAATCAGCCAGCCCTCTGCAAACTCGGGGTGTTTGGCATTGAGTTGGGTCAGTTGTTCAAGTGCCTCGGGGTAAATCTGCAGGGAAAGCAGTGTTTGGGCGTATCCCAAGCGCAATTCGGGCGAAACATCGGTTTTCATGGCGGCATCCACCATGGGTTTGAGCGTACTTTTATTCGAGACCATCAGGCTGAGTGCCAATACCAAAGGTCCAGCGGCCTTAGGGTCGGCGGCGTGCCCCTTTTGTGCAGCGCTGACAGCGAGGGTGATTTGACCGGCATCGCGGCGCATGCGTCCCACGGTGGTCCAAGCTGAGGCCGAGGTTTGGGCTTTCGCAAGGGCTTGGGTGAGGGCTTTGGTGACCACGTCGGCCGCCAGAGTTTTATCCTGAATTGGAGCGAACAACCGAGGAATGGAGCCGATAGCGGCCGATTGCTCATCGTTTGGCAATTCGTTGATGGAGGTGGCGAGGGCTTTGCCAGCTTCTTCTACCTTATTGAGTGCCAGCAAAATTTGAAGCACGTATCGATTGGCTTCCTTCGCACCAGGAATTTCCCTTTTCCAGGTTTGGGCGGCCTGTAAAGCAGCCTCGCCGGAGCGCGCTTGCAAAGCGATGTCAACGGCGCGCTGAAACAATGTCGGGTCGCGTGTTTTACGTGCGGCATCCAGCAAAATAGAGAACCCACTGCCGGGCGAACCCTGGCCAGCGTTCAGTTCGCCGAGCAGGATTTGGTAAAAAAGGACGGCATCCAGTGCAGATTTACCCGGCGTGCTGTCGGCTTTTGGGGCCGAAGTTTGGGCCCAAGCACCGATGACACACGAGGACAAGACAGCAAGTCGAAACCAGTATTTCATGTAGGCCATCATAATCCAGCCAATTTTTTAATAAGTGCTGATGGGTTGGATTCCCACCTTTCCGCCTGATAAATGCATGCCTGAACTACCGGAAGTTGAAGTCACCCGCCGCAGTTTTGCCGATCGCATCGCCTCGGCAAAAATTATGGCCTTGCATATGGGCAAGCCTCTGCGCTGGCCTTTGGGGACAGCTCCTCAAAGTTTGGTGGGCAGGCAAGTTTGGGGGGTACGTCGGCGCGGAAAATATTTGCTGCTTGATCTGGATCAGGGGCTTTTATTGGTGCATTTGGGGATGTCCGGCAGCCTGAACTTTGCTCCTTCACAAGCTGCGGCCGGGCCCCATGACCACATGGATTTGGTCACTGATCGTGGTGTTTTGCGGCTTCACGATCCGCGCCGATTTGGTGCTGTGGTTTGGGCCCCGTCAGAAGATTCCCCCGAGGCGCAAAAACTCTTGGGGCGGCTGGGGGTTGAGCCATTGAATGGCCAATTTGATGTGCTCAGCTTTGGTCAGGCCCTAAAAAAGCGCCAGTCGGCGATCAAGCAGGTCTTGCTGGCCGGGGACGTGGTGGTGGGCGTTGGCAACATTTATGCATCGGAAGCCTTGTTCATGGCCGGAATTCGCCCGACAACCCGGGCTGCGCATTTATCCAAACCCCGTGTTGCCAGGTTACACACCGCCATCGTTCAAGTGTTGACCCGTGCTGTTGAACAGGGCGGGAGCTCCCTGAGAGACTTTGTCAGTGCCGAAGGCCGCACAGGCTACTTTCAGCTCGAAGCAGCAGTTTATGGCCGCGAAGGCGAGCCTTGCCGCGCGTGCGGCGGCCCCATCAAGTCGATGCTTCAGGGGCAGAGAACCACTTTTTATTGTCCAAAATGTCAGAAACCCTGACTCCATTACCTGTTGGATTCTCTCAACACATGGTGACATGGCAGCGTGAGCATGGGCGGCAATCCTTGCCTTGGCAAAACACCCGGGACCCTTACCGTGTTTGGTTGTCAGAGATCATGTTGCAGCAAACGCAGGTGACCACGGTCCTAGATTACTTTGCAAGGTTTTTAGGACGATTTCCCAATGTTGCCTCTTTGGCTGAGGCCCAACAAGACGATGTGCTCGCTTTATGGAGTGGTTTGGGTTACTACAGCCGTGCGCGCAATTTGCACAAGTGCGCGCAGCAGGTCATGGCACGTTTTGGGGGCTCATTTCCTGACCGTGCGGAAGACCTGCAGACTTTGCCGGGCATAGGTCGCTCAACTGCGGCGGCCATCGCAGCGTTTTGCTTTGATGAGCGGGCCGCCATTTTGGATGGCAATGTCAAGCGGGTTCTGACCCGTGTATTGGCCTTTGGAGCCGATATGGCGGTTGCCAAAAATGAACGGGCACTGTGGGATTTAGCGCAAGCTTTGCTACCAGAACAGGCCGCAGACATGCCGCGTTACACGCAGGCCCTCATGGATTTGGGAGCCACGGTGTGCTTACCCCGCAAAGTACAGTGCGACCACTGTCCTGTTAATGCCTTGTGTCAGGCCAAAAGCGCTGGAGAAGCCTTGGCCTACCCAGTGAAGACCCGAAAGCTCAAACGCACCAGTGCCACCTTGTGGCTGCTTTGGGCAGTCAATGAAAAGGGACAGGTTTGGTTGCAAAAGCGGCCCGAAAAAGGCATTTGGGCGGGTTTGTTCAGTTTGCCCGTGTTTGAGTCCGAGCAAGATTTGTTGGCAGCCGGGGGCCAGGGGCAAAAGGTCGAGTACATCGCGTCTTGGAAACATGTATTGACGCATCGCGACCTCTACCTGCACCCGGTGAAACTGACAACCAAATTTGCTGCCCCAACTCCCGCGTGTGAGGGGCAATGGGTGGATGCCTGTGATTGGCCTGATCTGGGTTTGCCAGCGCCGGTCAGGACTTTGTTGGTCAACGGTGGGCTCACACAGGCCAATGGTCAACAGACCTCTTGAAGGGCGGGTTGACCTGCAGATTAAAGAGCGTCGAGTTCGCGGTGGCGCTTGAGCGTGAGCCAGCGTGCGGCGAAGTTGTGCGCCAATTGCTCCACCATGAAAACAGAGCGGTGTTGGCCCCCCGTGCATCCGATCGCAACGGTCACATAGCTCCGGTGATCGCGTTCAATGGCGGGAATCCACTGCTTCAGGAAACCCTCTATTTGCAATTGCATTTGCACGAACTCTTCGGATTGCCGCAAGTAGTCTTGCACTGGGCCATCCCGGCCAGTCAAGGCCTTTAGGGCGCTTTCGTAATGTGGGTTGGGCAGCATACGGATGTCAAAAACGTAATCCGCATCGGTGGGAATGCCGCGTTTGAAGGCGAAAGACTCGAAAACCAGCGTCAGCTGGGCCAATGGGGCGCTGACCAAGGTCTTGATGTAGGTTTGCAATTGAGCCGAGCGCAGCAGGCTGGTGTCGATGACGTGTGCCTGTTCACGCAAGTCGGCCAAGAGCGCGCGTTCAAACTGGATGGTTTCCAGCAAGGCTTTATCACCTTGAGGTTTGGAGCCGCCCGACAAGGGGTGTTTACGACGCGTTTCTGAGTAGCGACGTTGCAAAGTGTCTGAGGTGGCATCCAGGAATACCGACTTGACCGTCATGCCCATGTCGCGCAGCAGGGTCATCTGCTCCGGCATCAGGTGCAAGGAGTTGGCGCTGCGCACATCAATGGCAATTGCCAGTCGTTGTTCTTTTTGCTGTTCTTCGAGCTTGACGAACGAGATCAGCAATTCGGGGGGCAAGTTGTCTACACAGTAATAACCGGCGTCCTCGAGTGCGTGCAGTGCAACCGATTTGCCGGAGCCGGACATGCCGGTAATCAGGATAATGTCCATGCTCAATTAGGTGTTGTGATGCGGGCGAGGGGAGGTTTAGCAGTGTCGCCCAGCATTTCTCTGGCATGGGCCAAGGTGGTAGCGGACAGTTTTTCGCCGCCCAGCATGCGGGCAATTTCACTGATACGTTCTTCGCCAAGCACGGCACGCACCTGGCTACTGACTTGCCCCTTGGAGGCCGCTTTGCTCACCAGCAAGTGTCTGTCTGCACAAGCGGCCACTTGGGGCAGATGGGTCACCGCGAGCACTTGTCGGTGCTGGCCGAGCTGCTTCATCAAGCGCCCCACTGTTTCGGCCACAGCCCCGCCAACGCCAGAATCCACCTCATCAAAAATAAGTGTGCCAGCTTGTCCCAGTTCACTGGTGGTGACCGCAATGGCTAACGCAATGCGCGACAGCTCGCCACCCGAGGCCACTTTGCCCACCGGGCGCGGGGTGCTGCCCTCGTGTCCTGCCACCAAAAAACTGACTTCTTCTAGCCCGTGTTGTGCAGGGTGTTCGAGGGGCTGAAGTTGGACTTCAAACCGACCGCCTTGCATGCCAAGTTGTTGCATGGCGGCGCTGACCGCTTTCGCAAGGGGCTTGGCGGCCTGCTGGCGCTGCCGGGAGACTTGTTTGGCCGCCTGTAAGCAGGTGGCCTGTGCGGCCTGGGCAGCTTTTTGCAGGCTTTCTAGATCAGCAGCGGCGTCCAGTTGGGTCAATTCATGGCGCCAGTCCCACAGTATTTGCGGCAATTCATCGGGTGTTTTCTTGAAGCGGCGTGCCAACGAAAGCCACAGGCCCATGCGCTCGTCGAGCTGAGCCAGGTGTTGCGGGTCAAGGTCCGTTTTTCGCAAATAACTGTGCAGGCTGTGGGCAACGTCTTGGGCTTGGGCTTGGGCAGAGGCCAGAACCTCGGCCAGCTCATTGAACTCAGGTTCAAACTGACCCAGCGATTGAAGTGTTTGAATCGCCCGGGACAACTGCCTCAGCGCGCCCCCGTCGTCCTCGCCTTCAAGCAAAACGCAAGTCAGGTTGGCGCCATCCATCAGGGCCTGTGCGTTGGCCAGGCGGCTGTGCTGGGTGCTCAGGTCTTGCCATTCATCGGGTAATGGGTTGAGTTTTTCGAGCTCGCTGATTTGCCAGGCCAAGCGCTCACGCTCGATGGACAGGGTATTTTGGGCTTGGCGTGCATCGGTCAGGGTTTGTTCCGCTTGTCGCCAGGTCATCCAGGCGGCTTTGAGCGGTCGGGTGTCTGTGCCTGCATAAGCGTCCAGTAAACCTCTCACAGCGTCAGGCCGGGTCAGACTTTGCCAAGCATGTTGGCCGTGAATGTCGAGCAATTGCTCACCCAGTTCGCGCAGTTGTGTGGCGGTGGCTTGGCTGCCATTGATCCAGGCACGGCTTTTGCCCGATGTGTCCACGGTTCGGCGCAGCAACAATTCGGGACTGGCTTCAAAACCGGCCTCTTCGAGCCAAGCCAGAATGGCCGGTGTGGGTTCGAATTCGGTACAAACCTCACAACGCGCGGCACCCTCACGCACCACGCCCGACTCTGCTCGCGCGCCCAATGCCAACTGCAGGGCATCGATCAGAATGGATTTACCCGCCCCGGTTTCTCCGGTCAGCACGCTAAAACCGCTGTCCAGATCAAGGTCCAGTTCATGCACGATCACAAAGTCGCGCAGGGTCATGTGCGTCAGTGCCACGGCTTAAACGCCCCCTTCATTCCAGTGCATTTTTTTGCGTAAAGTGTCAAAATAATTCCAGCCAGCGGGATGCAAAAACCGCACCCTATGCTCTGAGCGCTGGACCGTGATGCGGTCTCCGAGAGTCAGATCGGCCATGGATTGCATGTCGAAATTGGCACTCACGTATCGCCCGGCAACGATTTCGATGCTGATTTCGGACGTTTCAGGCAGCACGATAGGTCGATTTGACAAAGTATGCGGCGCAATTGGGGCCATGACCCAGCCCCCAATCGAGGGGTGCATCAGGGGGCCACCCACAGAAAGTGAGTAGGCGGTTGAGCCCGTGGGGGTGGCAATGATCAGACCGTCAGCACGCTGATTGGCTACAAATCGGCCATCAACCTCGACCCGCAACTCCACCATGCCCGAAGTGCCGCCACGGTTCACCACCACATCGTTCATGGCCAAAGCGCTGAAAACGCTGCGTTGGTCACGCAAAACGTGGGCTTGCAGTACGCTCCGGTCTTCGGTTTGGTAATGGCCTTGCAGCATGGGCAGCAGCACATCCCGATAGCTTTGGATAGGAATGTCGGTAATAAATCCCAGCCGACCTTGATTGATTCCAATAAGCGGGAGGGCGTAGCGGGCCATTTGGCGGCCAATGCCCAGCATGGTCCCGTCGCCCCCAATCACCAAACCCAGGTCGCATCGTGTGCCAATCTCGGCGGGGTCCAGCATGGGGTATTGGTTCAGGCCCGTGTGTACAGCGGTGTCTTTGTCCAGCACGACTTCGCAGCCTTGACGGGTGAGGAACTGGGCAACATCGTCCAAAACCAGGCGTGAACTCTCCAAAGCCCCCCCCTGGGTGGTGGCATGGTATTTGCCAAAAAGCGCGACATGACGAAATTTGGATCTCATGTGCAAATTACATCATTAAAATGGCTCGATGCTAGATGATCGTGCCAAGTTATTGCTCAAAGCGCTGGTTGAACGCTACATCGCCGACGGACAGCCCGTGGGCTCACGCACGCTCTCTAAGGCCTCGGGGCTGGATCTCTCACCGGCCACCATCCGTAACGTGATGTCCGACTTGGAGGAACTGGGTTTGATCGCCAGCCCCCATACCTCCGCCGGACGGATACCGACCAGTCGGGGTTACCGTTTGTTTGTGGACACCATGCTGACCGTCCAAAGAGACGGTTTTGAGACCCCGGCGCTGATGCCCGACCAGCCGCAAAAAGTGATTGCCAGCGCAGCCAACCTTTTGTCTAACTTGTCGCATTTTGTCGGGGTGGTCATGACCCCCCGCAGGGCTTCGGTGTTCCGGCACATCGAGTTTTTGAGATTGTCCGAGCGGCGCTTGCTGGTCATCATTGTCTCCCCTGAGGGCGATGTGCAAAACCGGATTTTGTTCACCGAAACGGACTATTCGCAAAGTCAGCTGATCGAAACCTCCAATTTTCTGAACTCCCACTATGCGGGCATGGCCATTGAGCAAGTGCGCAGCAGGGTTCAGCAAGAACTTGTCAGCTTGCAAACTGAAATTGCCACCCTCATGCAAGCAGCTGTCCAGGTCAGCACTGAAGCGCTGGCAGATGACCAAAACGAAGTGGTGATCGCAGGGGAGCGTAATTTGCTCTCGGTCAGCGACTTTTCCAGTGACATGGGCCATTTGCGCCGGGCATTTGAGCTGTTTGAACAAAAGACGCAGCTCATGCGCTTGCTCGATGTGTCTAGCCAAGCAGAAGGTGTGCGTATCTATATAGGAGGCGAAAGCCAGATCGTCCCCATGCAGGAGTTGTCGGTGGTGAGCTCGCCATATGAGGTGGATGGCCAGATTGTTGGCACTTTGGGAGTCATAGGCCCCACCCGCATGCCCTACGACCGCATGATCCAGATTGTGAACATTACCTCTCGTTTGGTCAGCAACGCATTAAGCCAGTCCAAGTAAAACACCCCCTCCGTGCCACTACAATCAACGCTTCGGTTGGGGCGTTAGCTCAGTTGGTTAGAGCAGAGGACTCATAAACGATTTTAATACTGTTGTTTATGAAAATTCTTCAATTAAATCAACATGTTACATCGCCACAGTTGTCAAAATTTGCTTCCACACCGCTTCCACACTTTGCTGAAAATTTAAGCAGCATTTTGGGGGTCAAAAAGGGGCAAAGTACAATCAGTTTTTCGGGCCTATAGCTCAGTTGGTTAGAGCAGAGGACTCATATTTTTCAAATGTGCCTTACGCGTGGAAACTGTGTAAGGGATGGTGTCAAAGTCGGAGAAAGCTAAGTGCAGCGATGCATATGCCAACGCCGAGCCAAGCTTGGTGAGCAATCACCTTGAAGGTGTAGAGACTTGACGGCACCCACCTACGGCGCAAGCTATGGTGAAGGCAAAGTCCAGGGAGTAGTGAAAGCTGCACAAACCGGAATCCTTTGGTCCCAGGTTCAAGTCCTGGTGGGCCCACCAATAGTGAAAAAGCCACTGATTTTTGAAGTCAGTGGCTTTTTTCATTGAACACTCAATTGCTTATATGGAAACTGTTTCACCAAGTAA
>Ga0315903_10004454_pt1 | contig 18767 bp, 14 predicted proteins | sample LakEriMetagenome_7_FD_203524 | JGI IMG/M metagenome (GOLD analysis project Ga0315903, IMG submission 203524) | Freshwater fungal communities from buoy surface, Lake Erie, Ohio, United States - Buoy 2 MA119 | ecosystem: Environmental > Aquatic > Freshwater > Lake | place: USA: Lake Erie, Ohio...
GGCTCAGCGGCCGGTGCGGCCGGATCTTGGCTCAAACCCACCCCAGGGGCCGCACTGAACGCCCAAAAGGCACAACTGCCGACCAAAAACATTGACTTCGCTGATTTAAAAGTTCGCATGTTCGGTAATTCGAAGGTGATAGGATTGCGTCGCATTATTTCTTGATACCTTTTTGCTGACGAAGCTGTTCCAATCGGCTCAGGGGTTTGTCAGCAGGTGCGGCCGGGGCCGGGGCCGGCGTCGGCATCGGAGCAGCAGCCGCAGGGGCAGGGGGTGGAGCTACGGGCACATCGATCTGTACCTCAGCGTTCCCATTGGTCTGTGAGATCAAGCCCTTGTCGCTCGTGACGGTTCCTCGGCATACCAAGGTTTTATAATTTCCAGCTCGGGTCTCGGCTGGAATCGTCAGAGGGAAGACCAACTGCTTGGCATCTGCGGCCACCGCTATTTTCGCCGTTGCGCAAGTCGTCCCGGGTGGGAGTCCCAGCAGCTCGACTTCGACGGTTCCCTCAGCGGGTCGCGTAAGTTCGATCCCTACGACGACATCGGCGGGCTTACCTTGCTCGGCCATCGTCTTGGCAAATTTGAATTTGAACAGCGCGTCTTGCACGTCCAACTCGACAAACTCTGATGCGATCGTCACGGGCCCAAAACCGCTGTCGGTTGTCGCCAAAACCAATATCGGTGACTTGCGAATCGCCGCACCGTTGTTGGCTGTAATATTCATCTGCACGGTCGATTGATCGCCGGGGATCGTCACCGGCGATGCTCCGATCCCTGCAGGAGCCGTGAGGATCCTTAAGTTGATCGGCTTGTCGAACCCTGGATTCCGCTTGGCATTGATCGTCAAACTCATCGATCCGTTGCGAACGATCGGGACCTGTGGCTGAACGAGTTCGATATCAAAGGGGACTGCATCGACAATATTGACGGCCAATCGATCGTGCCACATCCCCCAAACATCGACGTTGTTCTGTCCTCGGATTAGCTGAGTTCGTTGATTTAAAAAACCGGTCAAAGTGCGTTCTGGGGATACGACCAAGCTGGCCGATAGATCGACGAGTTTCGAGGCGTTGGCCGCATCGGCTGGAGCTCGGAATATCATCTGGATCAAACTCTGATCGGCGACGACTAAGCTGTCGGAATGGGTGGCTCCCGGGGGCAGATCCGGAACGCTGATGCGACCCTCACCCCCGACGTTCTTGCGGGCCAAGTTCGCTTCGATCGCCATTCGTGCGCCCTTGGGGATATTGACCACCTGGGAAATGTAACGCTCCTGTTCGTTGACGGTCGTTCCGATCTCTGGCTCGGCCGGGGCGACTTCCACTCGGTAGACAAAGTGCTTGCCTCCGCGCCCGAGGTGATCCGAAACACAAACGGCATACTTGCCGTCCTCGGGAACTTTGAAACTCAGGTAACTATCTGGGCCTCCTTGATCATCATTGGAAGCCAACCCGCCGCCACCGACTTTGAAGATCTGCAGTACGGGGTCGACTTGGGATCGCAAGGGAGTCCTCGCGTGGACCGAGATGTCGAGTTGCTGATCCTTTTTGGCTTCGATGATCCAATAGTCCCGGTCTTGCTCGGTTTCAAGAATCCCGTTGAAGGCTACCGGAACGGGGTGGGAGGTGGGAATGGCGTTGTAGTCGGAGTTCGGTTCGGTCTCTAAGACGTTGGGCAGCGAGTTGACCCGAAGCATATTCGGCGAGGGGGCGATCAGACCGCCTTGTTGCGACCAAACCCCTGCGGATTTGGTTCGAGCATCGGCAGGGATATCAAAGGTCTCTTGCCACGTGTTTCCCAACAAATCGATGCATGTTGCGGCCAATGGCTGCCCGGCAGGACCACCTGACGGGAGGATCGCAACAGGTCTTGGATAACTACCCACGTGCAAGCGGTACTTGCACTGATCGTTCCCACCAAAACTGCTTTCGCGAACCTCGATGATGTAACGGCCCTTGGCCGGCGCGACCATCGAACAGAGACAATCCTGCTGCAAAAAGACCGAGTCGTCACTCGCGGTGATCTCGAAGCGATTCGCATCGTAGATCGCAACGTATGGATCGAAGAAGTTGTTCAGGTAGGCATGCCGCAACCCTTCGAGTTCGACGTTCAGGCGTTGGCCTGCTTCGAGCTCAACCGAGTAGTAATCGACATCTTCATTGAGGACCACTCCGTTGATCGTCGCGTTGATAGCGATCTCCTGAGCCTTGGTAAATTCGCTGTTTGGCTCGGTCTCGGCCAAAGTTGGCAAAGCCGAGACACCAAAGAGCCGCAGATTGCTCGTTCCGCTTGCGGTGATGACTCGAAATGGATGCAACTGGGGCTTGGCATCGGCAGCCGCGGTGATCGTGACCTTGATGTTGTTGTCGTCAACCTTGGTGATGTTGCTGGCCGTCAGTCCCGGGGTGTAAAAGAGCAACTCGCGAGCATCGCCAAGGCGAGCCCCGGAGATCTGCACCTCGACGGATTGACCACGCTGTACTCCTACGACCGACAACGCGTTGGCTTCGGGTTGTGAAGCCCAAGCGACATGGGCAACTGGAGCTAGCATCGCCAAGAAGGCAAATACTGCGGACATACCGATGGCTCTCGACCAAATCATCACTAGGACCTCGTCGTTGAAATCTTGGAGTCAAACTATACAAATCAGAAGCGGTCTGATTCGCTATGCGATCAAGTCGGTCACCACGCGGCCGCCGTCACAGATCTCGATGGGACGATCGCCTGGAGCCATGAGCTCTTTGTCGGCGACGATGCCCATCAGGTGGTACATCGTCGTCGCCAAATCCTCGGGAGAAACCGCATCGAACTCGGGCTCCGTAGCCGTCGCATCCGAAGATCCGTAAACCAGCCCACCCTTGATGCCACCACCGGCCAAGAGAACGCTGAATACCTTCGGCCAGTGATCTCGACCACCGTCGTTATTGATCTTGGGAGTGCGTCCAAATTCACTGCTGACCATCACCAAGGTCTTGCTCAAGAGGCCTCGTGATTCGAGGTCCTCGATAAGCGTCGCAAGGGCTTGGTCCAAGGGAGGCATGTCCCGTCGCATACTTCCTGCAATCTGAGCATGCATGTCCCAGCCACCATAAGTCACCGAGACCATGCGGGAACCGGCTTCTACCAACCGACGGGCCATGAGCAATCGCTGACCGGCAGCGTTGCGACCGTATTTGTCTCTCAGCGCATTGTCTTCGGCTTCGATATTGAATGCCTCTCGGGCCGAATCGCTGCTGATGAGCGAGTAGGCTCGTTCGTAAAACGTGTCCATCGCCGTCAGGTTGTCCGACTTTTGCTTGGATTCAAAGTACTCATTGACCGCCTGGAGTGCCGAACGGCGGCGGCCGAAGCGGGCCATGTCGACGTCACCTTGGAGATTCAAATCCTGAACCTTGAAACCTTTATTCGCAGGATCCGCACCCAGGCTGAACGGGCCGTAGGAGGAACTCAAGTACCCAGATCCGGAAAACTCATTGGGATTGCTAGGGATCGCAATGTAAGGTGGCAGGTTGTTGCGAGGCCCATACTCGTGGCTGACAACCGACCCGAAACTCGGATAGGACAACGCTGGCGAAGGCTTGTAGCCGGTGAACATATTGTGCGTGCCGCGCTCGTGGGCCGCCTCGCCGTGCGAAAGCGATCGGATCACGGTGAACTTGTCGGAGATACTCGCCAAACGGGGAACCGTCTCGCAAAAAACATCCCCAGTCTTGGTCTTGATCGTCTTCATCTCTCCGCGATACTCGAGCGGACTGTAAGGCTTGGGATCGAAAGTTTCCTGGTGGGCAATCCCGCCGGGTAGGAAAATGTGGATCACACTCTCGGCCTTGGCTTCGATGAAGTCGTAGTGCTTCTTGTCGGCTCGAGCTTGCAGGCGAAACATATCGCCGAGCGTCAGGCCCAAGCCACCAACGGCACCTACAGTAAGAAATCCACGACGATCCATGGGGTTACCTAAGCATCTCATCATCGAACTCCTACGGGCATTGAAAAACGGGTTAAACAGATTAACGATGGATTCTCTGAGAACTTGGTCGGTTCTCGCAGAAATAAAGGTGGGATGTAGTTTGTGGCCACGGATCGGATCGATCTCGGGGAATTGCGTGTCCACAGACCAGGAGGGGTATCCCCTATTGTAGTACATGGGAAATATGATTGTACCCTCAAGTTTTTCGATTCTAGCGGGTGAATCGACATTATTTTTTCAGTGTCATCACAATAACACCGCGCGCGGCTGAATCGATACGCCCAGGACCACCAAGTCATTTCGAGCCCGATCTACCCCGTACCCCCTATCAAACCGGCAATAAAGGCAAAATTTCCGCCTTTAGCGATTGAATTGGCTCTAACGCATTTCTTGGAACTGGACACTCCCCTACAATGCCGCACACCTGCAACTTCACAGTTCTGCATTCGAACAGCGAACGCAAAAAATACCGGAAAGCGTCGAGTTACCTCGACCTCGAGAAATGGGCCACTGGGAAAAACTTCGACTGCCAGCCGATTTTGACGGCACCGTGCGGCTTTTTCCGCTCCCGAATTTGATCATGTTCCCGCATGTGGTCCAAGCCCTCCACATCTTCGAACCCCGCTACTGCGAAATGCTCAGCGAAGCTCTTGAATCAGACCATTTGATTACCATGGCGGTCCTCGAACCGGGTTGGGAACAGCACTTCGAACTCCAACCAAAACTCGCTCGGTTCGTTTGCATCGGGAGGATCGTCTCGCACACTCCACTCGGAGATGGTCGTCACAACATCCTTCTGGCCGGTATTCATCGAGCCCGCATTCTCGAGGAGATATCCGAAGATGTGCCTTTTCGTAAAGCCAGAGTCGAGATCCTCGAAGACCAACCGATGGATGACCCCATTGCTGAAGAAGCCGCCCGAGTGGAACTCCTGCGGCTCTTTCGTCCCGCGCTGCCAGAGGACCTCTCGGAAGCCTCCGCGCTGTCGGAGTTGCTGACCCAGCGAGTCCCGCTCGGGATCCTTACCGACGTGGTCGCCTATGCTCTGAACTTTCCGGTTGGGATCAAACAGAACTTGCTGAGCCAAAACCGCGTCGAGGCTCGCTACCAGATCCTCGTCGAGCAACTCTCCCACTGGCCAACCTCGAGCAAATCACCGGCGGGCAATCCAGAGCAACCGACTCGCTCGACGATCGGTCAGGTTCCCCCGTTTAGCGCCAACTGAGGGTCTATGGTTGGCTTGTCGATCCGTCCGACATTCCAAATCCCGATCGCGTGTTCGAAATCCGAAGCGGTCGAACGTTTTGGCGCTGCGATGTGTAGGCAATCCCCTAGCTCGCTGTATCTGGCCCACGGTGAGTACTGCGAGTTCCACCTCGAAGAACACTTGCACAGACTCTGGTCGCCTCATCTGTCGGTGTACTTCATCGACTCGGACCGAGCGCAGAGTCACGCGACTTCCACCAACCTCGATGGAGCTAGCACCTCGAAGCAATGCATCCTGATCGGGCGCTTTGCTCCGCGACCAAACCTCTGGACCTTGATCTGGATCTTTTACCTTGCGCTCTTTTGCAGCATCTTCTTTGCGACCCTCCTGGGTGGCTCGCAATGGATGATTGGCCATTTTCCTTGGGGATGGGTTATCGCGATTGCCACAGCGTTGCTTTACGCCTCGCTGTGGATCGCAAGCCAAATAGGTCAATCGCTGTGCCATGACCAGATGGATCTGTTGAGAAACAGGCTCAGTAGTGTGCTCCTGCAGGCGGACTTGCACCCGATCAACTCAGCACCCCGTGAATGACCTCACCGTGCACGTTGGTCAGCCGCCGATGGATCCCATTGTGATAGTAGGTCAACTCGGTGTGATCGATCCCGAATAAATGCAGAACTGTCGCGTGAAAGTCCTGCCAAGTCACCGGATTGGAAACCACCTTCCATCCGATGTCGTCGGACTCCCCATAGGCAATACCGGGTTTTAGACCCGCACCGGCCATCCAACAACTGAATGCGTAGCGGTTATGGTCTCGACCCGGTCCTGCCACATCCGATGCGGACTGCGAAAAAGGAGTTCGTCCGAACTCGGTCGTAAAGAGGACCAACGTATCCTCGAGCATCCCGCGCGCCTCTAAATCCTCGAGCAATGCGGCGATGGGCTGATCGATTCGCCGGGCCTCGGCCGCATGGTTCTCCAACACATTCTCGTGCGCATCCCAACTGGTCCTCGGCGTCCCCGCGATGGGGCCTCCTGAATACAACTGCACAAACCGGACCCCTTGTTCGAGCAACCGGCGACCGAGTAAGCATCGGCGCGCCATATCGGCCGTCTCGGCTCGATCCATCCCATAGCGATGCTGGGTCGATTCGGTCTCTTGCTCTAGTTCGGCGACCCTGGGTACCGACATCTGCATCTTGGCCGCTAACGCATAACTCTCGATCCGAGCCGACAACAAATCCTCTGTCCCATGCTCGGCCTGATGCTTGCGATTGAGAAAGTCGACCATCTGCCAAGTGTCCCGGTCCTCTTGCTCGCTCAGAGCCCGGGCCGGTCGCAAGTCCCTGACGGGCTGACCGCTGCTCTGAAATACAACACCTTGATACTGACCAGGCAAAAAACCATGGGTCCAATTCGAAGACCCTCCATTGGGGCCACCGCGACCGTCGGGCAAGACGACATAGGCCGGTAGGTCCTGGGCGATCGATCCGAGGCCATAGGACAACCAACTGCCCATCGACGGAAAACCATTGAACTCGAAACCGCTGTTCTCAAAGAACAACGCGGGTGTGTGGTTGGCCGACTGGGTGACCATCGATCGCAGGATCGTCAATCGATCGGCCTGCGCGGCGATCTGTGGAAACAGCTCGGAGATCTCAAGTCCGCTCTGGCCCCGGGCGCGAAACTCCCAATCGCTCTTGCGCAGCAATCCCATCTGCCCGAAAAAAATATCAGGCTTCTCCTCGGTCTGCAACGTCTTGCCATGTAGCCGCTCAAGCTCCGGTTTGTAGTCGAAGGAATCCAGATGGCTCAAGCCCCCGACCAAACAGATCTGAATCGCGCGCTTGGCCTTGGCCTGAGGTCTAGCTTGGATCCTGGGCATCGCAGATGCCTTGCCCAGCGAGCCCTCTTGGGCGAGCAACGCCAAAACGGCTGTCGCCCCGAGTCCTCGCTGAGACCATTGCAACCAACCTCTTCGACTCCAAAGATCCGGTCCGTTCATGCTTCTCAATCCAGTACTAAAAATTCGCTTGAGTTCCATAACGCTCTGGCCAATGCCTTGATCCCGTGCTTGGCAACCAACTGCTGGCATTGAGCCTGCTCCTCCGCAGTGGGATCTCGCAACAGAACGCTGCGAAACAACTTGCTGATCGTCGTATCGGCCTGCTGCGAAACCTCCATCCGATCGACCAGTGCATCGCTCATCTGAAACACAAAATCGCTATTGAGCAAACTCAGTGCCTGAAGTGGCGTGGTGGTCATGGCCCGTTTCGGGGCCGTTGCCGAGGGGTCTGGGCAATCCAACACATCCAGCATCGAGGTCCGCTCGCATCGCGGATTGAATCGGTAGACGGTCCTTCGAAAACACTCAGGGGGCTCCTGCGATTTAGGGACATAATACGTCGTTCCATTGGTGTCCTTGTAGTCGACATCGACGTACCCAGGACCACCGATCGTTCGATCCAAGACCCCGGCAATCATCAGCATCGCATCGCGCGCCGATTCGCCATCGAGCCTTCGGACTGGATAACGCCAGAGCAAACGATTCGAGGAGTCCTTAGCTAACCCATCCTTGCCGGGCCGACTCGATTGACGATAGACGCTCGAGGTGACGATCCTACGATGAAGCGATTTGAGCTTCATCCCATCCTCCAAAAACGCTTGAGCCAACGCATCGAGAAGCTCGGGATGCGTTGGCCGAGCTCCGTTGAAACCCAAGTCGTTCGGGGTATCGACGATCCCTACTCCAAAATGGTAATGCCATACGCGATTGACGATCACACGCGAGAGCAACGCGCGATTGGCTTGGGTGATCCACTGAGCAAGTGCCACTCGACGCTGTGCATCCGACGCATCTGCTGCCAAACCGAAATCGCCGCGGGGGCCTCCGACCGAGTCGATCCCACCGGATCGGACCTCGGCTCCCTCCTGATAGACATCTCCCCGCAAGAGCACTTTCGTAGGCCCGACCCCTGGGTTGGATACAACGCTATAAATTTTCTTTCGGACCGACGCCTTCAAATCGACCAACTCTCGATCGATCCGCTCAAGCTCGCTTCGATAAGCTTGCCGCTGCTTGACAAAGGACTCGCCGAGCTTCGTCCAAGCCTCCTGGAGGTTCCATCCGAGCCGAGGCTCGCGAGCCAATTCCCCAATCGCCTCGTCGCTCAAGGCTTGGTCGAAACACACAGCCTTGTAGATCACTCCCGTGAGCCAGCGATTCCCACCGGCTGGCCCATGACGCAATCCAAAAAGGAACTGCGACTTGCCCGCCTCAAAACGCTGCAAGCCCCTTCGGTAACCTCGGCCATAGAGAAGCCCATTTCGAAACGCTTCGATCGTCCCGTCGGCTCGATAGCGAATCGCAATATGAACCCTCGGATCCGACTCCTGCTGGCCACCGAACGATACGGACCTAACAAAACCATTGCTCCCTGCCATCCACTGCCGCGACTCGCGCTCCGCATAGACAATCGCATCGAAGACCGAGCCGTCGAGACTCTGCAAACTCAAAACCCCACCCCCCGATTGATCCAATGGATCGATCTTAACCCAAGCGGCCAGCGTTTTCTCCTCGACCCCAAAGTCGATCGGATCGGTCTCAAGATACGATCTGCCGTCGAGCACTAAGCCACCGCCCAGGCCCGCTCGAGAAGCCTGCTGGTCCCCTCGCCAATGTCCGGCAAGTCCTCGCACCGTATCGTAAAAAATTCGCCCGTTGGATTCTTGAGCATCCGATTTCTCCGCACCTGCTGGCCCAACCCCCGAGGATTCAAAATCCCAAGCCGCCACCGGTAGCGGAATCGAACCACCCGCAGGAAGCTTAGCGTCGGACGCTTTCTCCATGGCACCTTGCTCGAACTCCCGAAGCTCCGACAAGACCCGGGCTCGCTCGATCTCCAAGCCCCGTTCTAGCCGTTCGAGCTCCTCGTCGATGACCTCGCGCTCCCCATGCGAGAACCCCTGAAGCGAGGCCGCAAGACGATAATACGACTCCGAGCTGATCGGATCAAACTTGTGCTCATGGCACCGGGCGCACTGGGCCGTTAAACCCAGGAAAGCTTGGGACATCGTTCCAATCTTTTCCTCCAACTCGTCCTGGACGGCGATTCGCTTCATCCGATCGCTCGAGCCTACTACCGTGTTGTGAACCCCAGAGACCAAGAAACCCGCCGCTGCAATGCCAGCGGCGCCGGCCTGCATCTGATCCCCAGCAATCTGCATCTGGACAAAACGATCATAAGGCATGTCTTGATTGAGGGACTCGATGACCCAATCCCGATAAGGCCAACTGTGCAGCCTCGGGAAGTTCCTCTCGAAGCCATCGCTCTCCCCGAAGCGAACCACGTCGAGCCAATGCCTTCCCCATCGCTCACCATAAGCAGGGGAGTTCAAAAGCTCATCGACCAACACCCCATAAGCCTCATCGCTTGGATTGCGTTCAAATGCCTCAATCTGTTCGAAGCTCGGAGGCAAGCCGATCAAGTCATTGAAGACCCGTCGTAGAAGGGACCTGGGAGATGCCCCCGGATTGGGCTTCAATCCATTCGAGCGAAGTTTCGCCAAAACATACGAGTCGACCATGTTTCTTACAGGCCAACCTTCCTCGATATCGGGTTGAACCTCCCCGATTCGGATCGGCAATGGACTCGGTGCGAGTTCGCGAAGCGACCACCAATCGTATCCGGCACGGTAGTCCGAGCTGATCCCGAGCCGATCGATGGGCTCGGCGGGCAAGCGGGCTCCTTGAGAGACCCATTGGCCCAAGAGTTCTTTCTCCTTGTTGGTCAATTTGACCTTCGGGGGCATCTGCTCGGTCGAAATAACCTCCCATAGCTTGCCGGTCTCCCAGGTCTTTCCCAAAACATCGCCGGAATCCGAACCCCGCTGCAACCCACCGCTGGACGTCAGGTCCAGTCCCCCGGCAGGGTCGCTCTGGCCATGGCATTCGAGGCAACGGCCCGCCAGCAATGAAATAATCGCTTGGTCGGACTTCTGCGGACTCTCCTGAGCAAGTTGCTGGGCGGCTTGCTGGGCAAAGAGCCCACTCGAGAAGAGTCCACTCAACAAGAGTCCAATAGATCCAATAGATAGGTGTCCACGGATAACGAAAATCAAACCCAGTGTCCAAAAGGCTCGCATCGGCGTCATTGGTCTTGTCCGTCTGTTCGAGGGCATCTGGGTGAAGAAATCAGGGGAAATTCGTGTCCGCGGAAGTTCCTCAGCGAAACCTCTTCGCACAAAAAACAACCGTCGCCCGGGACCATCCAGTATACTGCTTTTGAAGACTTGCCGCTAACAAAACGCCACCTATCGATGCAAAGGCGATCTGATGAACCAATCCCCTTCGGTCCACCCTCTGGATCGCGACGACGACGAATCCGAATCCAAAAGCCAATCGACCCAACCGCGATCTTTCAAGCAAACGCTCTTGTTGATCATCGGGATCGCAGGTGCCTTGAGTTTCACAATCACCCTCTGCGGTGCGGTACTGATCAGCAACGCAGAGAACTCCTCGGGTGAGGCACTCGGCACATTCCTTCGGATCCTCGGTGGCGTCGGTTTGATCAGCTCCTGTATTTCCCTGGTCGCAGTGACCCGAGGGGCTCAAATCCATCGATTCGTGGGGAAACGGCCAAAATCTAAACCCAGAGGCCAATCCGATTGGATGTTGCTTCTGAAGTGGAACATCTTGGCCTTCTTCCTGTCGATACCGCTTTTGCTATTGGCCTACCTGATCCTCGGAACGAACAGAACCTTCTGGCTACAAACAGTCCTCTGGCCCTTCGAAGCGGCCCTGATTGTGACCCTAGCTGTGGTCTCCCAACGGGAGTACCGCGCCTACTGGATCGGGTTTGCAATCATGATCGCCTTCTTTGTCATGGGATACGACATGAATGCCTACCTGATGTCCTTTCTCGATGGAACGGGCAACTCTTCCTTTTACACAACAAACGGCGTGTCGAACTACCAAAACCCATTCCGAACCTTCAACCCCCAACGCACCATCACTCCCATGCCGCGAGGTGTCGCAGGAGGCAATGGCTCGGTAGACAAATTGGCTTTTTACCACATCTCCAGGCTCGCTTGGGCCATGCTCTCGGGACTTCTGTGCAGCAGCATCGTGTCCTTCATCCTGCCGCCCTCCAAAGCCACAAGCGAAAAGCCCGGCGAGGATCCAACGAAATCCGAAGGCCAACTGCTATCGACCAATCAGGAAATGCTATGATACGATCGAATAGAATTTCACCGCACGCCATCGGCTTGCAAAGGATCCTTTTCCACAACGCGCCGGCTCATGCCTCAATCCATCCTCAGAAGCACCCTCTTGCTCGGCCTGTTGGTCATGACGCTCGCAGGTACCTACGCGATTGCTCAGAAGACCATCCGTAAACCCGATCGAGCCAAGCCCCCTCAGTTCCAATCGAATGAATTCTCCGGCGTCTTTTTCGCCGATGCCCGCTCCCAACTCCAAGGCCAACCCTCGCTCGGGTCCGGAGCCCAAGCATCCTCGACAGACTCAGCGATGGCCACCGCCGACGATCCGAGCCAAGCCGAACCGACGGCCAAGGGAAACGATGTCTGGAAGCAACTCATCAGCGGCCCGTCGATCGAGGACCTTGTCAAGGAATCCAAATCCCGCCTCGATGGGATCATCACGACCCCCGCGAAATTCGCAAGCGGTGGCTATGGCGATGCTCGCCGCGAATTCACCCTGCTGGGCTCCTTGATGGGAATCATCGCTCAGTACCCCGAGGAGATCCGCTGGAAAGCCTCCGCACCCTACGCCAGGACCGCCTTTGCTCGCATCGCAGCAAACTCCAAAGTCGGAACGCAGCCGGTCTACAACGAAGCCAAACTCCGGCAACAAGACCTTCAGGACCTTCTCAAGGGAACCAAACTCAACGGCACGGCCGAAGAAACCCCTTGGGCCGATACCGCAGACCGCGGCCCCACCATGCAGATCCTCGAATGGGCTCTGCGCGAGAACCTCGCTCCCCATACGAGCAACGAAGACAACTTTACTAACAACCTCGACGAAATCACCAAATACGCCGAACTTGTCGCCGCCTACGGTCAGATCCTTGGGCTCGAAGGAATGACCGATGCCGACGATGAAACCTACGCCCAATTCGCCGCCGCCATGCTCGCAGCCGCCAAAGAAACACTTCAAGCCGTCAAAAATAAGGACCCCGATTTGGCCCGATCCGCCGTCGCCAAAATCGACCAGTCCTGCAACAAATGCCACGAGACCTATCGCTAAAACCATGGGCATTCGATTCAGTTGCCACCTCTGCAACCATCCCTTGCACGTCAAGGACTACCAAGCCAGCAAAAGGGGCAAATGCCCCAAATGCCAAGGTGCCTTCAGAGTCCCACCCAAAGACGCCGACTTCTCCCTTGCCATCGATGAATCGGCAAGCTCCATCAAACCGACGAACCTTGGCAAACCCCTCTCCCCATCCGACTCGCAGATCGCACCCCCGACGGCCAAGCCTAAGGCTGCTGTAGAGCCTAAGTCACAGGTCCAGGCAAAAGCCAAAAATCCACCTGCAAGTCTCCCGAAGCCAGCCCCAGAGGCCAACGGCCATCCGAGCATGCCGCCGAGCCTATTGCCCCTGATCGACTCGCGATGGTACGTCCGGCCCCCGAGCGGTGGGCAATATGGACCGGCCACCACCCAAATGCTCCTGGACTGGATCGCCGAAAAACGAGTCACCGCCGATGCTCTCCTATGGCGAGAGGGACTCGATAGCTGGCTCTCAGCCCGCGAACTCGTACCCGAGTCCTTCGGCGGTTCCTCGGCGATGGCACTCAGCGATCCCCCCCCAGCTCCCGTCGCTAAGCCCACACCCCCGACGAAGAAAACATCGGGCAATATCGCAACGACCGGGCCTGCAAAAGCGCCTGCAAACGCGCCTGCAAATCCAGTAGCCAGCGACCCGGTGCAGCCGGCTGTACCCCTTGCAAAAAACCAAGTAGCCATCGCCGCGAAAAAGAAAAAACAAGTCAAGCGTCAATGGATGGTCCTGGGCTTTTTGGCAACCATGGCACTCTGCTTGGCCTCGGCACTGATCGTCATCCTGACGCGCGGACTATGAGCAAACTCTTCCCCCATCGCCCCAACGATTCGCAACGCTATGCGATCCTCGGCGCTACGGCGATTCTTCCAGATCGATGCATTGAAAACGCCTACGTCGAGTGGTCCGAAGGGTTCTTGACCCGAATCGGTCCTATGCCCAAAAGGATCCCCAAGTCGATCGAGTCGATCGAGGCAAGCGGATCCTACATCGCCCCTGGGTGGATCGATATCCACGTCCACGGCGGTGCAGGGGCCGATTTCATGGACGGAACGCTCGAAGCGATCCAGACGGCTTGCCGATCCCACCTCAAGCACGGCACGACCACGATTTTCCCAACCACCACGACCGGTTCGCACGAGTCGATTCTTCGCATGATCCAAGCGGTCGAGGCGGCCAAGCGCTCAGCCGATGCAAGCCTGCCATCGATCGAAGGGGTCCACCTCTATGGACCTTACTTCACCCCGGAAAAGTCCGGTTGCCACCGCAAGGAAGCATGCAGGGCTCCAGTACGCTCAGAGTTCGAAGAGTATTTCCGAGCAGGTTCCATCGCGATTGCAACCTGCGCGGCCGAACTCGATGGCTGCGCTAACTTCTACCGCTACGCGAAAAAACAAGGCTGTTTGGTCACCTGCGGACACTCCAACTCAAGCTGGAACGAGATGGCCGCTGCCCACAAATGCGGAATGTCCCACGTCGATCACTTCTGGTGCGCGATGTCCTCGGTCGCCTCAGTCCGCACCCGACTTGGAACCCCCATGCAAGGCAGCATGCTCGAATTCGTCCTGGCTCACCCGACGATGAGCACCGAAGTCATCGCCGACGGATACCATCTTGCACCCGAGCTCCTCGAGTTCGCTTGGCAGATGAAAAAATCGTCGATGCTCTGCCTCGTGAGCGATACGAGCAGAGCCTTGGACATGCCTCCAGGCAAATACGCCTTTGGGCATCCGGAAGAAAACGTTTGGATCGAAAGCACGGGCAAAGTAGGACTCAGCCCCACCGGGGGACTTGCAAGCTCCGTCGTCGCCTTGGACCACTGCGTGCGTCACATGGTGAAAGTCACCAAAATCCCGCTCTGGGAGATCGTCCGCATGGCGACCCTGACTCCCGCCGAAAGGACCGGAATCGCCGAAGACCGCGGAAGCCTCGAGGCGGGCAAACGGGCCGATCTGCTCTTGCTCGACAAACGGCTCCAAGTCCAAAAAGTCTTCTACACTAGAACTGCACAATAGCCCTAGGACATTCATTCCGCCCGAGGCGATCGCCTACCGCCGGACCACATTCCGCCGCATCGCCTCGGCAACCTCTTCGAGGATCGTCAAGCGACCGCCGTAAGTCCGTTTGAGATTCTCCTCGCTGAAGACCTGCTCGATGGGCCCCCAGGCTACTGCGTGAACATTGATCAATAGAACGTGATCGAAGTACTGAGGCACCGTATGCAAATCATGATGCACGACCAAGATCGTCTTGCCAAGATCGCGTTGCTGGCCGAGCACCTGAATAATCGACTGCTCGGTCGCAGCGTCGACGGCCGCGAAGGGTTCATCCAAGAGCATGATATCCGAAGATTGGACCAAGGCCCGGGCAAGAAACGTTCGTTGCTGCTGGCCACCGGACAATTGGCTAATCTGCCGATCCTTCAGATCCGCAATCCCGACGCGTTCAAGTGCTTCGATCGCTCGCTGGCGATGCTCGCGCCTAGTCCTGCGAAACCAACCGATCTCACGATACATCCCCATCAGTACCACATCCAGAACTGTCGATGGGAAATCCCAGTCGACACTCTCGCGCTGAGGGACATAGGCGATGCGATGACGCTGAGGCCCGATAGGCTCTCCAAGGACCTGGATCGACCCACTGACCCTAGGCACCAACTCCAAAATCGCTTTGATCAACGTGCTCTTGCCAGCACCGTTGGGACCTACGATCCCGCCCAAGACCCCTCGGGCAACCGACAAATTGATCTCCCATAACACCGGCTTACGTTCGTAGGCCACCGTAAGATCCGAAATTTCAATCGCAGGTTCTGTATTCATATCGAGCCATTTTAGGCTATTCGGAGATTTGAGTGGGCAATCACTGATTTCCTGCTTTTTCGTACTCAGTCCGCCGCGGCGGACGGTACTCGTACTCGATTGCTTGAATCGACTAGCGTCGAACGCCCTATTCAAAGCACGTCCGAAAATTGGCAGTCGGGACATTGACCGGATCGGTCTCGGAGACGCTTTTCGAGTACGAGTACCACTTCGTTGAGTACGAGTACGATCAAGAGCATCCATTTTTGGATGGTATAATACCTGAAGAAACCTACTTTACGTTACTATTTAGTATAAGTTTTTCGGGCTCGGTACCCCCGAAATTCGCCAACCCGCAGGAATCGATCGCCTTGTCTAAGCTGTACTTCTACTACTCGACGATGAACGCAGGCAAATCCACAATCCTGCTGCAATCTAGCTACAACTATCGCGAACGGGGAATGCGCACGTTGGTTTTCGGACCGGAAATCGACGATCGGTTCGGAAAAGGAAAAGTCAGCTCGCGGATTGGACTCTCCTCCGATGCGATCCCCTTCAGACCCGCCGATAACCTCTTTCGAGTCACCCAACGCGAACACTCCGCCTCCTGCATCCACTGCGTCTTGGTCGACGAAGCCCAATTCTTGACCAAGGCCCAGGTGCGCCAACTCGGCGATATCGCCGATCGACTCTCCATCCCGGTGCTCGCCTATGGCCTTCGGACCGACTTCCAAGGCAACTTGTTCGAGGGCAGCCAGTACCTGTTGGCTTGGGCCGATAGCCTTACGGAAATCAAAACCATCTGCCACTGCGGCCGTAAAGCGACCATGGTCCTGAGGATCGACCCCGAAGGCCGCCCGGTCCGCGACGGCGAACAAATCCAAATCGGTGGAAACGATCGATACGTCACCGTTTGCCGAAGGCACTTCTACGAAGGCCTCATCGAACGATCCTCCGACCAACTCCCTTTCGAAGACCTCGGCAATTGAAACACGGAATATGACCAACCTAACTCGCATTCTTCTTTTGCTTTCGGCACTCTCCGGTGCGATCAGCGTGGGCATCGGCGCCATGGGGGCCCATAGCTTGCCCAAGCGACTCCAAGCCCAAGGCTTTTCGCAAGAGCAGGTCGACAAGAAGCTCGATCAATGCGATCTGGCCACACGGTACCAAATGTTCCATGCCTTGGCGGTTCTGGTCCTGACCTTGAGCGGCCATGCCTCGCGTTCGAAACTGGCGTTAGCCGCCTCGGTCCTGATGCTCCTGGGCACCCTAGGCTTCTCGGGGGGACTCTACAGCATGGTTTTTGCCGACGAAATCATCCACTGGAGCATCGTCCCGATCGGTGGCTCGCTTTTCATTCTAGGCTGGCTGCATCTTGGAGCCTCGGCGCTCGGAAGCAGCTCAGTTACGGCTCCGCCGGGACAAGTCCGAATATAGGCTCTTGGCCTCCGTCGGCTTTACGCCAGCCGTAACATCTCTCATGTTTTTAGACTGGAATAAGGCAATATCCCGTTTTTCTTAACCACAGAACACACCGAATACACGGAAACAACTGCCGCCGAGGGCTTTGGCTCGCAGGTGAGCGTATGGGGACAGGGCAGGTGAGTCTCACCGCAAAGGCACAAAGGTCGCAAAGGAAACAGCCAAGGGAGAAAATCGCTGCCAGTGTTCGATAGGCTCTGATTCCGATCCTTTGGCGAGCTCGGCCCCAAACGCAGCATTCTGGCGGGCCTATTGAAGTTCCTCGCCGTTGGCTGCGGGTCAAACGAAATTACGCCTCGAGCGAACTCAAGTGGCACTAGCCACCTGTCGTTGACTAAACTAAGGCAAAGCGAAGACCGTTCCGGTTACGAAAGCGGCTTGGGTGACCGCACCTCGCATGCTCAAGGGAACCGGTCCGATCGACCATGGCGCACATGTCCCCGGTCGGTAATACCCCAAGGGATGTTGGCATTCGTTGGGCGGATGAATCCCCATCTTGTAAGGCAACATGGCCAAGTCTCCAAAGAATCGAACCGTCGAGACGACCGGCGTGACGACCGGGCTCCACTCATGCCCATACCGCTCTAAGGCTACATCCTCAAAGTACAGCGGCTTATTGCAAGCTCCCGATGCCTTCCACGTGAACGTCGAATCCGCAAAGAACCTCGGTGCAAAACCCTGATCACCCAACGGACAGGTCACCGGAACTCCCCATGCCTCAGATACAAACACCTGGTCGGCATCGCTGAGCTTACGCTGCAAGTAAGAGACCCGTTTGCCATCGCTCTGCTCGAGAACCACCGTCCCGTAGACGTAGTCGACGAGCTTACCCTCGGCAATGTACTCCCCTTGCTCGCCTCGCCACGTCCGAATCGGTGACTTGCTGACGAAGTTCTCTTTGGTCAAAGCTCCTGTGCGATCGGCGTTTTGGTAGACTTGAACATACTCCGGTGACGAGTCGAGACGGAAATTCCGGATGTCTGCCCCGGCCGCAAAGGCTCGCACCAAATCGCAATTGGCGACCGACTGATTCGCCCTCTTAGGCGGTTCTGGTGGCGAATCCTCATCGAGTTTGGCTGGCTCTCGCAACGTTCGATCCGACGGAGAGCTCAAGTCCTCTTGAGTCCCGGATGACTTGGGAAACGGATTGGGCAGGGCACTCGATGGGTCGGGTAGGACACTCTCGGGTGGGTCAGGGAGTTTCCTGGGCACCGGTGGGATCGATAGCGCCGGAGGTTCCGATGGGATCGTAAGCGGCGCAGGTGCCGGCGGGATCGTAAGCGCCGGAGGTTCCGTTGGGATCGTAAGCGGCGCAGGGGCCGGTGGGATCGTAAGCGCCGGAGGAGCTTGAGGGATCGACTGCGGCGGGGACACTGGCAGGACGATGGGTTCGGAGGGTTGCTGGATCAGTAGACTCGAGCGAGGAGGCTGCGGACGATTAGCGCTGGGGTCTTGATACGCTGCCTGGGTCACCTCCGGTGCACCGGTCGGTTCGGACTTCGAGGCGACGCCACGTCGGATCGAGGGCTGAAGTCGGTTCGTTGGCTGGTCGACTTTCCGCCAACGCAGGACCTCGGATGGCTTGGTCGACGCACTTGTGCCGCCCTGCGGAGGACTGGTACTCTCTAGACGAGCTTCGAATGATTTAGCAGGCGTGAGATTTTCCCGAAGCGGGTTGGTTTGGAAGGGTGTCGGTGACCAGCTCGGAGCTCGATTGGCCCTCTGGAGACTCGGTGGGCTCTGGATCGAATGGCTTTGGGCCGAGGCTCGGTTCGATTCGCAAGGCAGGAGCGAGCCGAGCGACATCAGGCCGACGGGAAGGGATAAACCCCAGCGGAGTAGCCCAGCGAGCGAGTTCCTCGGTTGGCAAGGACGATCAGTTCTCGCCTGCTTGATGGACCTCCGGACTGTAGTTGGGTGCTTCTTGCGTGATGGCAATGTCATGTGGATGGTTCTCCCTAACCGTCGCCGCCGATACTTTGATAAATCGAGCTAAGGAC
>Ga0315903_10004455_pt1 | contig 18763 bp, 22 predicted proteins | sample LakEriMetagenome_7_FD_203524 | JGI IMG/M metagenome (GOLD analysis project Ga0315903, IMG submission 203524) | Freshwater fungal communities from buoy surface, Lake Erie, Ohio, United States - Buoy 2 MA119 | ecosystem: Environmental > Aquatic > Freshwater > Lake | place: USA: Lake Erie, Ohio...
GGCGTACTTGTTTTGGCTTTGCTCACTTTCATCTATGTAATCATAAATTACTGATTCAAGTGTAATAAAATTTCTTTTTTCCTCTGCCATTAGTTAGCATTTGTGAGATATGCCAATATATCGCAATCTCTTATTATGTAATGTGGTTCGCCACCAATGATTATTTCTTGTCCTGCTTCTTTGATATGAATAATCGTATCTCCGGGCTGCGCCTTGCTGTTTTTACCACTACTTACTACTCCTGCCATGCTATTCCTTGTTCTTGCGGATTCGGGTATATAAAGACCTCCTTCGCTTATTTCATCTGCTATAAGTGGTTTTACCAGCAACAAATCTCTTAACATTTCCATATTTATTAGTTTGGTGTGTCTACTCCATCGTTTGCTTGTTCAATCGGTCTTTGCTTGTTTGCTATAAGCAATTTCATATACTCTACAATAACGGGGATATAATCATCTGGAACATTCAATTCGGAGTTCAAATCTGTTGAAGCCCCTCCGCTTATCATTCTCACTTTTGCCTTGTAATTTGTGATAATTGTTCCTGCCTTTATGTATAATTTATTTCCCTCATACCAATATACATATTTGTTTTGAATTGGTCTAATTTGAGATTGATAAACTGATTGAGATGTGCTTAATGGAACTCCTGCTTTTGACAAATTATTTTGATACACCTGCAATGCTGCAACACCTTCTGTTACTCCTATACCCAATGGAACTTGCGGAAGTGTTACCAAATACAGGTCTGGTTCTGCTTGTGTAATTGTAAGGTTTGTAAATGTTGTGTAAAAGGAATTATTTATTGAAGCTATGCCCTCAAATTGCAGGTTATCTGCATAATTCTTTTTTACCGCCAATCCAATTCCGTCATTAAGCCACTCATTAACCAAATTGATAGTTATAGATGAATCATCTGTTGGCTGGTCGTTATAAATCAACCTTAATATTCTTTCAATTAGTTTTGCTCTTGTCATTGTCCTTGTTGGATTATAGAATTAGCGTATTGAAGAACATCTCCGTCTTTTAGGTTCACTCCTGTAAGCTTGAGTATTCTGGCTATAATTTCAAGCAAGTCCAAGTCCGACCATTTCGGTTGTTCGCTTAATGCAGGTGAATAAACTTTTCTTCCATTTCCATCAATAGTAAATCCCCAATATATCCTTGTTGGCTTTTTTATGTAAGACATTCTTGCTGCAGCGATATTGTTTGGGAAAAACCTCATTCCATTGTCCTCAATCATAAATATAGGATTGCTTTGAACGGGGTCTATTTGAGAATTATACATTGAGTACAACTTGTCTTGTGCTGTCCATCTAATTCTTTGAAATCCGTACATAGTCCACATTGCATCGTACTGCAAATAATCGCCAGGGTACTGAACAAAACCATTTACGTCAACAGTCAAATTTGTATTGTATATAAATGGTTGTAATCTTTGTCTTACATTGCTATTTTGACCATAACTAACTCTTGATTGCGCCCTTTGGTATTGATATTGCTGAAACTCTCCAATAAGATAATCTGCCCAAGAATTTTGTGCTTGTTCTACAAGTAGATTGAACTCTGATGGTGTTAATGAGCCGTTTTGCGCCTTGTTGATAGCGTATTGGCATATTTTATACATATCATCAACGGTCATACATCGTGTTTGATACAATATTAATGTAGAAAAAATTAAAATAATAAAAAACCCCCCGATACATTTTGACCGGGGGGGCTGCTGTAACCTAAACGGCTACTTTTTGGGCTTGGGGCGCATAGGCGAACAAGAAGTACCTTTTTTCATTGTTAAAAGTTTCAACTAATTTAGGACAATTTTTTTAATTGCTCCAAAAAAGCTTTGCTTTCATCTTGCTGAAACAATGCGAAATCAACCAAGTATTCGTGTGGGGTTCTTTCTGGTGGTATCTTACAGATAAAGCCGCCGTCATTTGACCAATAGGCGGTTCCGGGCTTGCTTGTCAAGTCAATCTTGCTGTCAATGATTGCTTTTTTAACAACGTAGGCAACGTCAACTTCTTTGCTTCCGAATGATTTAATAAACTTATTGGGCTGCATTTCCGCATACATTTCATAGTCGTTGCGAAGCGCATCAACTGATTTAGGGAAGCTCATTTCATCAACGAAACTAATGTTCAAATAGTTTGCGTGTTTTCTCATTTCTTCTTCGGAAGCACTTCCAGCAAGTTTAATTGCTTCAATTCTTACCATACGTTTTTGGCGGTCAATTTCTGCTTGTCTTAACGGATTCCACTCATAGAAGGTGTTTCTTTTAAAGCCCTTTCTGTTTGGGTTGTCAAGATTTGCATTACACTTTTCCAAAAATTCAATAGCGGCTGTGTCGTAAGAAGGCACTCTCAATACCCTGCGCTGAAAAATTAAACTACGCCTGTTTGCTTTAATAAAATCTTCGGTAAGGGTTTTTTGGTCTTCCAAATAAATGCTTGGAAATCCTCTTAAAAGACGAATACGTTCCATTCTTTTCTTTTCTGGATTCCAGACATCATCAATACCTTCCATGTGAAAATCTCCGTTTTTGGAAACATCGGAAAGCTTGTAGACTTTAAAATTGGTTTGTGTTTGAGGTGTTGCTGCAGTTGCTGCTGCCGATTCCTCGTGTTGAGTGTCAATTACAGGTGCAAATTCCTGTGAAGCTTGGGTTACATCTTGAAGTGATGCTGATTTTCTTGCCATAAATGGTGAATTTTACACAAACAAAATCAATAGTAGTTTCGTTTGCTTGGTTATTAATAATCAAATTTACAATATTTTTTTTAAATCCTACTTTTTGGACTTGTTATCTTGTATATTATACCCATAAAAAAGTAGCACCCTGTTTTGGCAGAGTGCTACAAAGATAACAAAATTTGATTTACAGCGCAAATATTAGTCTTGAACTATAATAAATTGATTTGCGGCGCAAACTCTCGAACTTCTATAGGTCAACATCGCAATTTGATTGGTCATTGTGCCATCAGTGGGGTTAGGAGAGCCACCACCGTACTGCCATACACGAATACCATTTCCAACAGTACCGCCTTTTGGAGGTTCTTGGTACATAATGGTGATGTTTTTGTAGGTAGCACCAGAACGGCTATCTTTTGTTTCACCCATTGGGTAAATCATACCGAAGTTGCGGAAATAGTCAGTAGTAGGAGTATATCCAGTAAGTACTTCTGTGTTAAATGCTCCGTATTTTTTAACTTGGAACATATAACCATCAATGTAGATTGATTGGAAGCCGTAATTTACGGATGCTTCTTGTGACTTTTCGTTAGTGCCATATACGAAAGCACCAGCGGGGTAAGCGGAGAAGATTCCATCAGAGAAATCTTGGCGCTGAAAAATGTCTGCCAACCAAGCGCATTGTTTTGCTGCTCCGTTAACATCCATTACTCGGGTAATTTCGTGAAGTTTAGAAATATCCAAGTTGCCGGGTGTGTAGCCAACGCTTACGCCATCTGCAATAGCTTTAGGGATAATACCTTGTGCGCCTACGGAGTTGGTAGAAAGACCAGTGTTTGTAAGAACATCACCACGCATCAACTTGTTTTCAATGTTGTTTTTGTAGCGAACCAGGGTCTTATACATTCCCTTGTAGGTAAAGGCAGTTACACCATTTGCAGCCATATCTGCAGAAACAGGGTATTCATAGTAGGTATCAGCCATTTGAGCCAAGTCGGTATTGCTCCAGCCATCACGAATTTCGGTGATGTTGTTCTCATACCTTTGGTCAAGCGGAATCAACGGGTCTACTTGAGTTGAAGCCTCACCTGCTTCTGAAATACCACCAAAAATCAAAATTTCACCTGCTAACAATGAGGTAGAACCTGCGGAAGCAAAGCGGTCAGTTGATTTCAATGGGCGAACAGTAAAGGTAAATGCACTTGGAGTAGTGGTGTTGATTGTCAGAATTTTACCTTCAATGTTTGAAGATGCAACGCGAACAATTTCACCTACACGAAGGGGCGATTGCGTACCAGAATTGTAGTGGTCACCTGCTGCAAGAGTGAGGGTCAAAGTAGCACCGGGAGTTGCTGCAACAGTACCGTTGTTGGTAACGGCTGGCATCAATTTACCACGATTCTCAAACCAAAAGAAGTTTCTGTTTTTCACTTCTTCCATTCCGGCATGGGCGGCTAACCACCAAGTAAAATCCTCGTTTCCGTACTTTTCAGTGTACTTTTTGTAGAATTGAGGGGTCAACAACTGAAGGTCTACCATAAGCTGCCTGTTCTGCGAAGTTTGGCTAATGCTACCGGGCTTCAGTATGTTTGAAGTAGGGATACTCATTTTTAAAAGTATTAATTGTTATGCCTGTCCGCAAAAGGCAATATTAAGAACTGAAAGCCCATTCTGCAAGACGTTCCATTGCGGCTTCATCTGACGGGGCTACAGGTCTTTGCGGAGTTGTGCCAACGCTTACATTACCTGAATCTTTGATTTGCTGAAGTAGCCGTTGACTTGCTGCTTCGTTACCAATCTTTTGAAGAATTTTGCTTTGATTTTGAAGCAAATAAACATCTGACATCATTTGCTTTACAAGCGGCTTTCCATCCTCTGAAAACCATCTTTTATACAAAAATTCATCAGGGTTAAAATCGCTTAACATTTCTTTCAGCGATTGCTTTTCTTCATCAGAAACACTAAAGGAAACAGGCATTTCTTTTTCTCCATCTGTGATGGTTACGGAAAAGCCATTGAAATCCTTATAGTAGGTATTCAAAGACTGCTCGTAAACTTCTCTTGCTTTTTTTAGTTCTTCGGATTCCTTCTCTGAACCATATTGGAAATCTACGTCAGGCAATTTTATTTCTTCTTTCAATTTAGCCAAATCTGGCTTGGTAATCTTGGCATCAATTATCAACTTCTTGTTGTAATTGTCCAATTCACTTTGCCATTGGTTAAGCTTAACTTGATAATCTTCATCATCTTCAAATTCTTGCTTCTCTGGTTTTGCCGGTGCTTTATATTTCTCCGACATAAGCAAAGCTACTTCATCATCTGTTAAATCAGAATATTTTGATTTGTAGCTTTTTCTAATGATTTCAAATGCTTTTGTTTCATTGATGTCTCCATCCAAAAGTTCATTTAATTTCTTTTTCTCTTGAATTACATTTAATACTTCGTCTTCTTTTCCGGACTTAATCGCTTCGTACAAAGTTCTTGAAACTTCATTTTCAAATACAGGTTGTTTCAGTCTTTCGAACTCTTGCTTTGCTGCTTCAACAGAATCAAATCCAAATGTTTCTTTAACAAATGAATCGTAATCTACCTTTTGCTCAACGGTTTCTGCTTGAGGTTGAGGTTGAGGTTCTGCTTGCTCTGCTTGTGTTTGAGTGTTTTCCTCAAAAATGTTCAAATCTTCCATAAATGGGATTTTGGTTATATAATCTGTAAAAATTCTCCAATATTGCTAAATCTTACAATTCCTGTTGCGGAAAGAGATGTAACTGCAGTACCTGTTGTCAAGTTTGTTCCTTGAACAGAAACCCAGTTTGCAGGAACTTGCGGAACAGGCGGCAGCGTTCCCGTAACACTTCCGTTATCATTGGTTGTGTTGAAATTTATTGCTGCAGAGGGGGATACTATTTGCACCACGCAATTATCCCATCCACCTAATTCTTGAACGTACGCTTGTGCGCCTGTTGCACTAAAAACGTTTGTTACATCAATCGTTCTTGAAACTTTTGGGCTAATTTTTGATAACGTAATCAAAACTTTAGTTGCTGTTGCCATTTTTTATTTTTTTTCTTGTGATTTTATTTTGCGTTCTTGTTCCAACATTTGTTTTGTCGGCTTTTTACCTGACCCCTTGTTTGCCCGGATATTATCCCAAAGTCCGCGTCTGGAGTAACTTCCGTCTTTTCTTTTTAACATTACTTCTTTAGGGCTGTGCTTCATTTTCAATTGGTTGTTGTTGTTCCATTTCAGCTTGTTGCTGTTGTTCTTGTATTGACTGTTGAATTTGTTGGTTTTCTAATTCAACAGGCACTTGAAAGTTTTGCACCACACTTGCCACCACGCCTTTCAATTCCTCTGGTATAGGAACTTGTATTTTAGCCAAATCAAACAATCCTTGAATAACCAATTCTTTTTGCTTTGATTCGGACTTCTTCTTTTCAATCATCTCATCTGCTTGTGCCTTTAACTGAATACTTTGCTGATTTGCTTGGTTATTCATTTCGGCATTTTGCTGTGCCTTTTGCTGCTCAAATTTAATATATCTTTTTTGACCTTGTCTAAAATACATTTCCGCTAATTGCACATTTTCTTTGGCAATACGCATTATCTTGAACGGGTCTAAATATACTGTAAGTAAAGGAGTTGAACTTATCGCATTATTCATCATCGCTTCCAGTTTGTCAATTTCAAATTGAGTTGGCAGCATTTCTACTTTTGCTAAAAAGTTTCTTCCTCTTGTATCTTCTTCGCTGAACATTTCCCGGTAAGCTTTTCCAGCCATTGTAACGGAAGTATTCAACAAACAAGCTATTTTTCTTGATGTATCTTCCATTAAATACAAAAAAGCATCGTAAACGTAACCTGTGGAATTATTGCTTAATTGTTTTGAAGATTCTATGTTTTGAACTGCTACTCTTGGCGTTGCAGCTTGTTGAAGAAGATTAGGGTCGTCTCCAAGTTCATCTTTTAGAACCTGGTAATGAAATTGATACAACTGAATGAGTGCCTGTAATTGAGGCGCAAATCCAGAATTGGCAAGTTCTTTAATTGGAACAGGAATTGGCTGACCTTCGGCATCTCTACCACGATAATACAATTTACCTGTTTGTTCCCATATCTTTTGAACATCCATTGGTTTTGAAAAATCACCCAATCCCAAATCAAGTTCTTGCATGGCATCAACGTCAATAGCTGCTCCAGACGGAACCATCTTGGCTACAAGTTGCTGAATTTTCAACCTTGCCAAAATCATTTGTTCTATTGGTTCTTCAATCTTTTCTGCTATGGATACGTTTCGCATATCCTGTTGTTGGTACATATAAAACGAATACGAAAATTCCACATTGCCGATTTCTTTCGGGTCTTGTGGTCTAATCATATTATTTTTTATGTTCCACTTTATCATTTTTCTTGCCGTAGGACAATAAATTCCTTCGTATATGTTCCACCTTTTTTCTTCAAGATACTCTTGGTTATCATCAAGTTTTTCTGGCTTTTGCCCCTTTCTGATAATGGTTGAATTGTTTTTTTTTGTCTTGGTTACAATGTATCCATTTGAATCAAAAGATTTGATTTCAAAACACATTATATCTACGTTGAACTCATCGTATGGTCTTAAATAAGCTACATTCCAGTCTTGCATCCATTTTATTTTGTCTGTAAGCTGGTAGTCCTTTGAATATTGAGCAATCTGAAATATTTCTTCTTCGGTTAGCGTTCCTCCGTATTGCTTTCCGTACTTTGCTCTTAATTCGCTTATTTTTATTGACTTTATTTGCCCCCTGTAAGTTGTATCTCTAAAATCAGGGTAATCAGAATAAGAATAAAATGCGTTTTCTGGTCTTATCCAATCAACATGAATTTCACCTTCTTCATCCATCCAAGTATAAGTACCAATAAGCCCTGTTGTTGCCGAATCGTGCAATATTTTTTCTTTCAAAACTGTGTACCACCCACAAGCACTCAATACGTTATTACAGCCAAGACTGAACTTTATTTCTTCTGGAAGGTTATTGAACTCAATTACCCACCTGTCTAATTCATCTTTATCTTCTGCTACAAATTGTCCTTGTGGAATCATTGGAACACCAGACTGCTCCGATATCTCTTGTAATACTTCTTTATTTTGGAAATAATACTCTGCTTCATCTGCCTTTTCTTTCTTTTCGGCTATGCTCATAGCATCTACAGCCGTAATTTTTACCTTTTCGCTTCTTGTCATCCACTGACCTACAAGGCGTGATATAATTGTATTGCCTATCAATATTGGCTTCCAATTTATATTCACATAATTGCTTTTACCATTCATCTCTAACCTATCCAAATACACAGACATATCTATTTTTCCTGTTGCTATTTGTCTGTTTTTTCTAAATCGGTTATTGCGAATCCAAAAGTATGTTTGATTGCCGTATATTGTAGAGTAAATGCTTTCGGCTACCTTTTTACCAAATGAAATATCGGACTTGGAGGCAACATTAGTGGTAAGCTGAAAATCTTTTAATGGTTGACCTGAATATGTAGGTTCGCTATTCAACTTTTGTTAAATTTATATTCAAATATAGTTAGAATAAAATAAAATGATTTTAATTTAAATAAATTTTGTTATGATTTTTAATTTTTGACACTAAAAAATTAAATTTGGAGTATAGCTTTTTACAATAGGTTCTTGTTTTTTCTTAACAACAACCGGCTCCATCAATAAAACAATAAGCATTAAAAAAGAAACAGTAATGTCAAATTTTGTTCTGTCGTTTGGGTCAAACTTTTTGGCATCAGTTAATAATTCTTGAAAATCTATTAAATGACAGTAATTTTCAAAATACATTATTCCCGTATCGGTTTGCTTTGTTAAGCTAAATGGTGTTGTAGGAAAACCTTTGTGCCTTTCCGTTGTAGCTAATTTAACAGGGTCAATTACTGACTTTGGATATGAACCCAAATAGTTTAATTTACCTCTATCCCTAAAATAAGTGAACCAATCATCAAAATTGTGTTCAAAATATGCATGGTAGCCATAAAATTCTGCAGCAAGCATTATTTGCTCGTACAGTACTTCTTTTACTTGGGGTCTGCCGTATAACCATCCAATTGCTTTACCTGTATTTTCAGAATCCAAAAAATTGAATCTTCTACCAATCCACGCACTCGCTTTTGAACCAAACTTTCCACCTTGAACATTAGAATATCCATCAATGGCTATTGCCCCATCGTGAGTTCTTGCTGGTTTTTTCTGCTTTTGCTCTATGGTGTACTTGTTTTGGTCTTTTTCTTCTGGAAGTTGGGTTATTAACCAATGAAATTCTTCATCGTTTTTGGCTTGTCTCCATTTTACTTTTTGGTCTAAATCTCTGTAAAAAAGCACCTTCCTTTTAATTATCGGGTTTTCTTTTAATTCTTGTTCCCTTTTGGCAATATTAATTACGTTGAAAATGCAATCATCGGCATCAATGCTAAATGCCTCCTCTATTGTTAGCGGTTCTTTTCTTATCCTTGCAGATAATGCTCTTGGGTTGTTTTTAACAGCTTTTCTTTCAAGAAGAATTGTTTGAAGAGTTTTTTCTTCATCGGGAAAGCCGTATTTATTAAAATTCCTTGTCTTTTTAGCAGACATAAAGAAACGGTAAAGCCCACTGCTTGTTTCTCCGTTTTCTTGTCTTTTTTCTTGGTCGGATTCATCCCACAACAATTTAAAAGCATCTTGTATTCCGTTATTGTCGGTATCAAGTTTTTCAACTGTGGTTGTGTATAGGGCTTTTCCTATAATCTTTCCTTCATCATCTTTTAAGCAATAGCGTACTACTTCGTGCCTGTCATAAACATTTGCTTCTGTGGTTTTCCCGCACTCATCTGCAACGTACCTGTGTATTTTTTGACCATCGTAAGCTGTTTCATCGGAGCTTTGCCAGTCAATAGCGCTTCCCAATTCATCTTTGTCTACATTTTCTTCGGCTTTCTTACCCCTTACGTTTGTTTTTTGGAAACGCATTTCTGTTCTTGGGTTTACGCCCAAGCTTGTGTCGTATTCTGGTCTGAAAAATTTAGGAAGCCGCCTAAATGGATTTACAATAGTTTTAGAGAAGAATTTCTTGGCATCCGTTCCCGTTTTGGACTGAATACCTGCAAATGTCATTTTTGTTCTTGTGATATATTCCATTAAGAATATACCTGCAAAAAATGATTTACCAAAACGTCTTTTTGTTACTTCAACCATTCCAAGACACAAATCATCTTCTATGCAATACTCAATAAAATATGATTTTTCCAAGTCTGGAATACGAAACTTTGGATAGCCAACGTCTATTGACCACCATTGCATATAAAGGTAATGCAGCCCGGTAATGTATGTAGGAACCCCGTTGTTAGCAAACCAAAATCCATTTAATCTCCTATCCCATTCTTGTTTTTTGTATTCTTCAAGTCTTTCATCGTAAAAATCTGTATCTGTTTCTTTCTTGTGCTTGTCGTAATTTTCCCAATCTTTCATCACTTGAAAATACCAATCGGGTTCTTTTATTCTTTCCCAATATTGTTCTTCCTTTTTAGGAGAACGTTGGTAAACTCCCCTATATTCAAGTTCTTTGGTAAAAAAATTAAACACATACCCTGCTGGGGGGATATTGCAAATTAGCCCTTGTACATTTACCGATGTGCCATTTTCGTATGGGGTAATCATCTTTGACCAGCTTTATTTCCGTATATGTCTGCAATATTTTCTGCTGTTAATGGAGATTTTTTTTCTACCTTTTTTTCCTTTTCCGGCTCTTCTTTATTTGTAGACATTTTTAATATCTGTATGCTTTCGGATATTGTTTTTGCATCAGTCCAAACTGCTTTTAATCTTTCAAATTCTTTAGAATTTTTGTCGCCAATATCTATGTCTTGCAATTTGTATTTATTTAGCAAATCTGCCATTTCGTTTGCTTTTCTTTGCAAAGCATTAAAAAGCTTTTCAATTCCATCTCTTTCGTAAGAATCAAGTTTGCTTGAAAGAATAGTATTCTGCTCTTTCAAATCTTTAATTACGGCTAAAAGTTCTTGTTCTTTACTCATAAATTAATTTTGCATCGTTTGGATTAATACCTATCAGCAATTCGCATTTTGACAATTTATTTGTAGCATCGTGGTCTATGGCTACAACTTCGCTTCTTTCACCTGAATTTCTTATTCTTATAATCCTGTTTTCCTTGCCGTTTTTGTCTTGAAATATTAGTTCATAATCGGCAAATTTCAATGTGTTTACAACCGAACCTGCATATTCTCCTTGTGTAACGTATATTTTGTTTTTTATCAAAGTAGGTTGAATGCCTTTTATTTTACCTTTGTATGGCTGAAACAATCTGTATCCCAAAGAAAATCCATCAAAGGGCTTCCAAGTTTTATCAAAATAAACATAACACTCATCAACGGGAACAGAGTATATGCCGCAAAGCGGCTTGTGCTGGTAGTTAAATACTTTGTTGGTATCGTGGGTAGAATTGTGGTGTACAATTATTTCTGTTCCCTTTTCAAGACCGCCCCCGTTAATTACAATACCATTTACGGGGTTTGTGTATCTGCCGTTAAAGTTGTCGTAACCTCTTTCAATTCTTATTTTTTGACCAGAATCAAAAGTGTGTGAGTTTTTGTACTCCAAATCTACCTCAATAATTATCTTGCCTTCTGGTGCTATTAAATTACCTTTTTTCATAATAATAATTTATCTATGACAAAATGCTCCACAACTTGTTTCTTTTTTTAGCAATTTATACATTTCCCTTATATCTTCAAATGGAAGTGTTTGATGCTCTTGCTCAAGCATTATTTGTCTTAATGACTTTCCGTTACCCATTATTGAATAAAATTTTTTTCTTTTATCCTGTATTTCTTCTTCAAACTTCATAATATCTAAAAATTCATCTTTGGCTAAATGATACATTGCACGATATTCTTTTTCGCTTTTGAAAAAACACATTCTACAACCACCCCTGCTCATATATACGGGCATTTGTGGATGAAGATTATACTTGTTCAATATATCTTCGCAATCTTGTCTAGTTAGCCCATCTTCTATAAGTGGGTATGTGTATTTTACATTTTCTTTTAGCCCCCAATTTCCTTCTCTGCTATTTTCTTCATCTGCGTTCAATCCAATCATTAATTCACATTCGCCCTGCTTTGATAAATAATTGTCTATCGGTTCAATTTTAAATATTCTGGTGCAAAATCTTGCTTGACCGGATGGCATATATTTTTGAGCAACAATTAGTCTTTCTAAATTATCGTAATTTTCATTTTTATACTTGCAATTGCCCCTTACTTTTACAATGCTAAAGTTTGGGTGTATTTTTTTAATATCATTTTCTACTTTTTCAATTCTATCGTACATATAATAATGCTCTGCGCCTGTATCTGCCCATATTGCAGTTGCATTATTTCCATATAAAATGCACATTGTTGTACTTTCAACACCACCAGAAAATGATATAAATTTTTTCATCTTGACAATTTTTCTAAATAATATTCAAGTGCTTGTTGGTGGTAAAAATCATATCCATCTTTTCCATTTGGTATTACATTGGGCAATACAGGTGATAATTCAAGCAATCTTGGTATTTTCATACTTTCGGCTAACTGATAGCAAAAAGATTGATTACCCAAGAAAAACTTGCACGACTTCAAATATACTGCTAATTCCTTAAAATTGTTAAATTTCTTCAATGGTATATCCATACCCCAATGCTTACAAAAATGTGCGTGTTCTTCTGGCAAACCAACAAATACTATGTTTTTGTATTGCTTTAAGATGTTGTAATCTGCCAATGTGTTTCTGTATCTAAAAGTAAAGTTTATTGCAATTACATCGGATTGACCGAAAACGTCAAGTTTTTTTGGGTATATCCAAGCATTTGAAAGGTCACAAGCCATTTGAGGATAAATGTAAAATATCCACCTGTTTATTGAACCTCTTGGTTGATTGGTAAACACCTCCATTCGTGCCTTGTCAAGGTCTATTGAATATTCTTGCCCGGTGTATACTTCAAATGATTCTACATATTCCTGTGCTTCAATTAATGGTTTTAGCATATCAAACATATACCTATTCATCATTACATCATCGCCTATTTCATCTTGAAAAGGGTTAATTGCGCCTTCGTATTTTATGGCAGCAACGTCTAATCTTTGGTAAATTATTGCTTTGGTATTTTGAGATTCGCATAAGTGTTTAATTCCTGCCATCATAGCAATTAAATCACCTGCAGGAGAAGAAGTTTTTATTTTTAGCATAGGTTTTAATTTTTTTTACTATTATTTTGAACCGCCAATCAATCATTAACAATTAAAAACAATTAAAAAATGGCAAACAATCACTTTTTAGCACAGGTTTACGGGAAAAGAGTCGGCTATGGCGCACTTAAAGGTTTAAACAGTGCGCTGGGCGTTCCCGCTATTCAAGGCGTTGGTGTAAGCTTACCTTCCGCTTTATGCACGATTTCTGCTGCACCGCCCAACACAGTCGTAAATGGCGTAACGCAAGTTTCGCTTATTGAAGTTTTACCGACTGGTTTAAACCAACCGTCAGTTTTTTATTCAAGCGCACAAACTGTTGCTGCATTGAGTACCCTGGCTGTCTAATCAAGGTTTTAAAGCCCCCACTTGTTGGGGGTTTTTTATTTGTTTTTCTTTATGGAATCAAAGTAATGCAACTCCCAAGATATCCAATTTAATATTTCTGATGGCAATTTCAAAATAAAATAAATAATTGCAATAGGTATTAAAATAATACCAAAAAAAACAAATTCAAAATATTCAAATATTCTTTGCTTCATAATCTATTTTTCACCCAATCTAAAGCAATCTTGGGGTGTGTTACTGAAATTGGTTTCAAATCTTTTGTCGGGTCAAACCACAAATCGGGGTTAAATACTTCACATTCATCTAATTTTTTATCATAGTCAATCATTCCAAACACCCCTTGCTGCATATTGATAATTTTGGATTTCATTACTTCTTTTTTTCTTACAAATCCATAATGCACCAATACAATATCATCGCAAAATTCAACTTCGTGTGATGTATTTAAGCCAAGAGATTCGGCATCATCGTATGCCCTAAAGTTTGACCTTGCAAGTCTCAATACTTGCGTGTTGCAGGGTTGTCTTTCGTGTGGAACATTAAGTTCAAAATCAGGTGTTTTCCAAAGGTTCACCCTTCTTATAATTGCCGCCTCGCCACCTTTTTCTATAAACCTTCTTATTGCAGGATAACTGCTTTCGTGAACAACTTCATCTGCTTGACAAGAAAGTATGTATGGGAAGCCAAGTCTATCTGCGTGTTGGATTGCTATATTGGTTATGTAGGATAACCTATGCTTGTCTGGGTACAAATTCCAATCAGATTCCTTTAATTGAATAATGTAAATATTCGGATTGTTCAACTTGGTTAATATATCCAATGTTCCATCTTCGCTTTCTACATAAGCTACTATTACAGCATCGCATACTTCAAGCATAGAGTTGATTGATTCCTCAAAACAATAATCGTATTTAATTGCGTTTTTTACTATTTGTATTCCTGCAAGTTTCATAAATTAATTTATTTTATAAGCAAATATTGCACCCTTGTTTAATTCGGGATGAAAGTTTGGAAAGATTATGCACGAAAAGCCCATTTTTTCAAAGTCCTTTTCAGTCCATCCGCTTTTATGAGTATCCGGGTGGGTAGAGTTTTCATCAACCATATAATCTCCATAAGGCGTAAATATTACTGATGATTTTGATTTTTGTTGAATTAATGCAAGCAAATATAATCCATCCCTTTTGCTAAGATGCTCTATGCCATCCGAACATATAATAGTAGTATATCTTGTAAATTCCTTTGCAGTAAGTCTTGAAGGCTGCTGATTTTCCAAGAATTTTATGACATCTTGTTCAATAAACAAATCGCTATCCCTTAAAGGGAAATCAAGTCCACGATTTTGTATATCTACAAACGTAATGTTTTCAAATCCTAACATTGGAGTATGAGGGGCTCTATGGCACATTAAGTCAATTAAGTTTTCTTTTGGCACATTTGCCAATATATTGCTTACCACATCAACCCATAAAGCCCCACTACCTACATCGTTTCTGTAACTTACCATTATTTGCTTTTTGATTTTGTCTTTTTTTTCTTCTCTGTTTTTTTAAGATAAGCCACATAAAATCCATTCCACCAACTATCGTTGTCGTGACTTCCCTTTGATTTTAGATATTTTTCAAACAAAATTTCATATCCAGCTTCTTCAATACCTGCTGCTGTGCCTTTTTGAACTTCATCCCAATCAAAATCATCGCAAATAAAAACAAATTCATGCGCAAGTACTGGCTTGTAAAATGTCAATGCTCTTTTTTGGCTTTCTTCGCTATGGTCTCCGTCATACAAATACAAATCAATGTCGGAAGGGATTTCTTTGAGAACTTCTGGATTGAAAGAATCGGAGTGTATTAAATTGAACTTTGTAGAACCTGGCAGAAATTTGCTTGACCAATGTAAAAAATCATCTTTTGCGCCTTCGTTGGCTGTTACATCTGATTCAAAGCTATCAATAGCCGTTGCCGTTTCTAAATTTACATTTCCACCAACAGAAGCGGTAAATGTTCCTCCTCTGTGAACACCTACTTCAAGATACCTTGTACCAAGTTTCCCCAAACTATTAAGCAAGTGCCTAATTCTTAACGAAGTCAATGCGGGAACTTGATATTGCTCTGCAGGTAAACTTGAAATTAACTGGTCTGCGTTTTCCAATGCTAATTGGATAAATTCAATCTTTTCTTTTGATTTCATTTGATTTTGTTTACAATGTTAAGTATATCTACATACGAAAAGTCCGAACAAGGTGGTTCGTTTTCGTTTACTACACATTTTTTCCCCTCACACCCTACTACATCGTGCCAACAAAGAGGGGTGTCGCAAGATTTTTTGTTTAGCCAATAAATGTTTGACGCATCCGGGTGAATTAAATTCAAATCTACAGAGCCAGAGAATATAAACGAAGTTACTCCAAATGCAACAGCTATATGTGATATTCCAGAATCTATTCCAATAAAATAATCAGCACCACCAACTACATATTTCAAAAAGTCAAGCGATTTTGTACTTATTTGAAATGCTCCATAAATTGTTTCTTGTGTAGTGCCAACTTGAATAACCAAATACCCCTTGCTTTTTAGCCAATGAATCAATTCTTTAAAATCAAAGTTCCTTATGTTTCTGTATGGCTGCTCTCTTGTGTCGTTGTGTATTACAATGTATTTTTTGAATAGCTTGTTGTTCTTTACATCTGGATAATACAAACTTGGGGCTTTCAACTCTGCATTTTTAACTCCAGCAAAAGAAAAATATGAACTTAAATGCAATTCTTTTGGAAACGATTCATAAGACATATCAAGATTAAAATACTTGTGCGGAATTGAAGTGTCAAAGTTTTCGTAAAAAACAACAGGAAAATGGTGTCTGTAAAATAACTCATAAAATACAGGAGTTGTTCTTAGTACAACTTCATACCCGGCTTTATAATAATGTGCTAAAACAGGTTCAACACCAATAACATCACCCATAGCACCCATTCTTTGTATTACAACAACGGGTCTGTATGGCTTGTGGTGAAATCCATGAAATCCAAATGTGTTGTTTTTGGGTTTTATCAATTCAAAAGAAAACCTTTCAGCAACTTCATCTGGAGCCCAAAAAAATGCATATTTTTCTTCCAAATACCTTCTGTATATTCTGCAAATAGAAACATCTTCTGGAGTAAGTATTTCAATAGTATCATCTATCCCAACGGTTTCAAGCAATCTAAAAGACCGCCAAGAAAACCCTCCATTTCCGTTGTTTAGTCCGTCTTTTTCTGACCATAAAGCCCCACAATAATCATATCTGTAAAGAGATTCGTCAAAAAGTTTTCCATTAAGAACATATCCATCATGCTGAATTATCAATACAAATTCTGTTGTTATGTATTTGTATAACTCTTTAATAACAAATCTGCTGTAATCGTCTACCGAATTTATTTCATTTACCACTATGGTTTCCACTCCATCTACTTCTACATCGGTATTGGTAAAAAATAATGCCTTGTCTGGCTGAACTTCTTGTAATGTCTTTCTTAATGCTATAATCGCTTCCCCTACATTGTAGGTATCAATACATACTACTGTTACTTCTTTTAGTATCATAATTCGGGTTTGTAATTTTTCTCAAACCAATGCTCGTCAATAGTTATTGTAGGATACTTTTTCTTTAACCATTCACAAGACTTAATCCAAGAATTTAAAAATGTAGTGTAAACTTCATTGTATTTTTCTGGTGTATCAATGTATGTAAAAACCAACTGAATAAAGTTTTCGTTTATTGGTTTTAACTGATTATACACCTTGAAAGCATTTTGTTCAAAGTGCCTTCTTTGCTCTCTGTTAAGCGTTTGCTCAAATCTTATTGCATCAGACATTTGGAGAAGATACGTTTGGAGATGTGATTAATGAAAATACAGAAATTCTGACATGAAGCTGGGCTTGAAGTTCCCCATCATCTTTTTTATATGTTTTTGTTTCTGGCTTTCCTTCAATGTAACAAGTGCAACCTTTTTTAATGTATTTGGCAAGGTCTGTTTTTTCAGTCCACCAAGCACAATGTATCCAAGTTGTTTTGTCTACATAATCACCATCGCTGTTTTTGTACCTTTCGTTGTGAGCGACATTAAAATTGATAACTGTTTTTCCGTTTACTTGATTTACCACAGCATCTTTACCGACTTTTGCTATACTTTCAATTTTCATCATAACTAAAATAAATTTTCGCTTGTTTGTGTTTGTGTATTATATGTTTCTTGATTATCTTCAAAGTTAAAATTAATTTTTTGGTCTTGTAAAATTTTTTGCATAGGGTCAACAGCATTGAAAAGAAATCTTCTCTTTTTAAACAGCATTTCAAATATAAAAAATCCTTTTTTACCTACAATCTTTTGCCTTCTGATTTTTTTGCTATGAAATTCACAAGTAGGGTTCTGAGGGTCTGTTTGTGCAAATGGTCTGTGATATATCAAAATATTGTCCATTTTGTTGTTCCACATAGCCCCGTCTGTCAAGTCAAATACGTCTGGGCAGGGATAGTTCCCATCTCCAGCTTTGGTCATTTGTCTTGGGTGAGCAATTATCCAAAAGAACACATTGTTTATTTGGGCAAATCTTGAAAATACGGAAAGCACCCATTCCAAGTACTTATCCGTTCTGCCAAACTTTTGATATTCGTTTGTAAGTTGGTTGAAAGGGTCAATATCGCAACCATCAATGTTTTCCTTGATAATAAGTTCCAAAAACACCTCCATTACATATTGAGGAGTTGGGCTTACATCTTTGGGGTAAACGTAGAAAATATGCTTACAAACAAGGTCATATACATATTCGTAAGTTTCTCTTGAAGGTCTGTTTGGATTATTTGGTGAGCAATCGCATCCAAGTATAATTTCAACGTAATCGTGGTAGTATTCTTCTGGTGGATTATCTTCTGGGGCAAAAGAAGCAAACTTTTCTCCGTACATCAACATTCTCATAGCTTGATACCACTTCTTGAAAGAACTTTTTCCATAGTTCCCGATACCTGAAAGCAAAGTAATTTCTCCCCTTTTTGGCTTAAACCTTTCATCAAGTTCTGGTATGCTTACCCCTCCAATTTGTGCATATCCTTCATCATATATCCTCAATGCTTGCTCCTTTACATCAATTCCATAAACAACGTCTTTCAATTTCAGTCCATCGTCATAAACGGTATTATCTACGGGTATTTCACTTTTGGTAACCTTGTCTGTAAGAACTTCCTTGTCAAAAAATGCCGTTCCAAAATTGGAATTATTTGCTTTGTACGCTGACTTTATTGCCCTCTCCGCTTCGCTATTTGTAAAATCCGAATTGGTTACGAACTCATAATTAATTAAATTAATCGCTTTTGATTGCTCAATTCCGAACCTGCAACAAGCGGAAGCAAGTTTGAAAATGAAGTTGTTTCTCTCCCCTGTTACAAAGGCATCGTTTTTATTGGAAAGCCAAGTTAATATTTTCTTA
>Ga0315903_10004458_pt1 | contig 18760 bp, 12 predicted proteins | sample LakEriMetagenome_7_FD_203524 | JGI IMG/M metagenome (GOLD analysis project Ga0315903, IMG submission 203524) | Freshwater fungal communities from buoy surface, Lake Erie, Ohio, United States - Buoy 2 MA119 | ecosystem: Environmental > Aquatic > Freshwater > Lake | place: USA: Lake Erie, Ohio...
TGACGATGGAAAACTCCGCGGATCTGTTGTCTCTGCGTTTAGCCACTGTCAAATCAAAATTGAATAGCCGAGTTTTGCAAACCCCTGCATGGCAACTGGCTAAAGATTCGGCGGAAGCAAAAATCAAACTCATCGCCGGACTGAACTCCTCCTCGATCGAATTCAATTACCTGCGACAAAGCAACGAGGAGGTGGTATGGAAAGACCGCACCGTGATGGATTTCTTCGCTGCGTTGTGGATGGTCCGGTACTCGACAGCGGCTCAGAGGAAGACGATCTGCGAGCAAGTCCCCCGACGCGGGGAAAAACCACTTCATGAGAACCGACGCGATCTTTGGACGTTCATTGCAGGAATGCCTTCCGAAGCGCTGGAGCAGTTCGATGAGGACTTACACTACGATGCCAGATGGAATCAGCTTGTGCAGCGATTGTTCCAACCATTTTCAGACGCTAAGCGTCCGACGCAGCTTATGTATATCGCTTGGCAGGAACTTCAAAGGGGTGTCGAGGACAAGATTCGCGAGGTTTCGGTGACCGAGGTGATGAACTCGTATACCCAACAGTATGTGAATCTAAGGAGTCGAGGAGACGAGGCATCGAAGATCATTGAAGAGGATCTTGAGGGACAGTACGAGAATATCCCTGAGCCTGCGCATGGATGGAGTAAGGTTGCAGTCGGACACAAAGACTACCCTGACAATCCTCCGCACACCGTTGCGCTCAAGGGTCCCTATGCGGTATCTGCCTATCCGGTTACCCGCCGTCTGTACCGTCTGTTTGATCCGTGGCATGAGGTCGTGTTCCAAGGTGACTTACACCGCTATAGTCCCGATCCCCGTTGCCCCGCGATCGATATTACTTGGTACGATGCCATGATGTTTGCGGCGTGGGTTAGCGCACGATTGATGGACGAGTACGAGTGGGAATATTGCTGCCGATCGGATATTGGCGATGGAGATTTGCAAAAAACTCCGCTTGAGAAGTACTTTTGGAAGGATGATCTTGATGGAAGTAAATTGAAAGATCATGCATGGGTTTCTGAAAATAGCCAAGGCCGAACATGGCCGGTCGATGCGAAGCAGGATGGATTGCATACGAATGAATTTCGTCTCGTGGACACGCTAGGCAACGTATCGGAATGGACCGCAAGCACTTACGCCAAGGGTGGAGTTCCCCGGGTGTTGCGGGGCGGCTCGTTCCTTAACAATGGTCGGTACGCTTCGGCGTCGTGTCGCCATCGCCATTATCCTACGATTACGATCATCGATTTCGGGTTTCGCGTTGCCAGGGCTCCGGAAGGAAAATCTTGAGCTTTTACCCTTGACATGCTGGGTGCGCGATTTTTCTAGCATCCTGGCAAAGTGGTAGTCTTCATCGCTTGAAACGCACGGCCTCGGAGGGCCGTGGTACGCAGCTTGGTAAGCATCCCACCCCGTAGCATGGGCCTCCGAGCCCGTGCGCCGCTTCGCTAGGATTCACGCACGGCCTCGGAGGGCCATGCTACGAAGCTAGGTAAGCATCCCCCACCCGTAGCATGGGCCTCTGAGCCCGTGCGCCGCATAGCTAAGATTCACGCACGGCCTCGGAGGACCGTGGTACGGATGTATTTTGAACCGAAAAACCAATTTTTTCCACTTCGCCAGTAAAATTACAAAAAGGGGACGGTTTTTGAAAATATACGATTCAAGTACATCCTTGAGATAGGAGTTCGATTGTGCACGACAATGACACTTGGAACCTTGACCCGCCACCGGGTTTTCAAGGTTTTCGCGAAGATCTGCCGATGAGTGTCTACCTGCGGAACCTGCCCCATTGGAGGCAACAAGGAGCAACGTATTTCGTGACCTTTCGGCTCGCCGACTCCATACCCAGTGACTACCTCGAATTTCTCGTGCGGTTGCGAACCGATTGGCTAGCCAAAAATCCTCCACCCCAAAGTAAGCCGGCTTTGGATCATTTAAGTCGAATGCTCATCGAACGTATTGAATATTGGCTAGATCAGGGAATGGGAAGTTGTGTATTACAACAAGATCAAATTTCGCAAATCGTTCACGAATCACTGCAGCATTTTCATGGTATTCGCTATGAACTTGGCGCAAGCGTCATCATGTCCAATCATGTACATTGCATCCTACGCCCGCTGCAAGCATCGGAAATCGAGTTGGAGTTCATGCTCGGAAGTTGTAAAGAGTTTACCGCCAAAAAAATCAACAGGATTCTAGAGCAGTCCGGTACGGTCTGGCAACAAGAGAGTTATGACCGCATTATCCGAGATGCAGAGCACCTTTGGCGATGCTTGCAATACATCGGTAAGAATCCGTTAAAAGCGAATCGAACCTGCGAGTCCTGTCGCTTATGGGTGAACCCTGACTGGGAGAAGCTCGGTTGGCGGTTTGTTTGCTAACTTCTTGAATTCGATTGCGATACACCAATCATTCCCTCGACAGGTAGCATGGGCCTCTGAGCCCGTGCGCCGCTTAGCTAGGAATAACGCACGGCCTCGGAGGGCCGTGTTACGAAGTTAGGTGAGCATCCAAGCGTAGCATGGGCCTCTGAGCCCGTGCGCCGCTTAGCTAGGAATAACGCACGGCCTCGGAGGGCCGTGCTACGAAGTTAGGTGAGCATCCAAGCGTAGCATGGGCCTCTGAGCCCGTGCGCCGCTTAGCTAGGAATAACGCACGGCCTCGGAGGGCCATGCTACGAAGTTAGGTCAACATCCAAGCGTAGCATTGGCTTCTGAGCCCGTGCGCCGCTTAGCTAGGAATAACGCACGGCCTCGGAGGGCCATGCTACGAAGTTAGGTCAACATCCAAGCGTAGCATTGGCTTCTGAGCCCGTGCGCCGCATAGCTAGGATTCACGCACGGCCTCGGAGGGCCGTGTTACGGGTGGGAGCCGTACTACGACGGCGGGATGCTTTATTGCATCCGCACCAGTGGTGGGGAATAGACATGCAAGGTGATCAGATCGTCGTCTTGACAGTTCTCGATCTTGTGAACGTAACTTCCAGGTGTCACGGACATCGAGCCTGCAGTTCGCTCGTCGATCGCAAGTGGCACCTGCGAAACCGTACTAAAAACAGTCTCGGTCGCTTGGCCCGCAAGGACCACCACGCCGCAATTACTCGAGCGATGATCGTGCACGGAAGATCCTTGGTTTGGACGCCAACAAAGGATGAGTACCTGAGCGTGCGGCAGGTCGATCACCAAATTCCTTTTGTAGGTGTCCGGGTCGAACCGGATGAAGGCTTGCGCATCGGCGAGGATTTGGCGATGATCGATCTTCGCAAGAAGTTCGGTCATCGACTCGGTGCTAAGCGCTGTGCCATTGCGAATGAGTTCGCAGAGCTTGGCCAAATTCAGGCGGGAAACGGCAGAATTCTTCATAGGTCTATCTCCGAATCAGAGAGCATGTAGCGCGGCTTGGCCGTCTACGAAACACCTCGGAGGACGCTCCTCCGAACGTGATGCACTGCCGATTCCCCACTCGGAGAGATGTGAAAAAATTGGGAATCACAAAGTTTTTTCGGTGGTGTCTTTCTGCCTGTATCATGGGCCTGCGGCCCGTGAATGGCGGCTCAACACGCTGCACGCACGGCCTCGGAGGGCCATGCTACGGCCATGTTACAGAGTCCTTCCAGAACGGCTTGGCGAACCAATTCCCGCATCGAGTGGCGGATCTCCAGTTCCGAGCCGACTCGGACCGAGGGAGGGGAAACACGAGAGTTCATATAGACCGCACTTTCTTTCGCGTTGTTGCGAATGAAGGTCGGTGCACTTACGAAGGCACCCTGTCGGTTCCGGCACACACTGCCGAGCACGCTAGGCACTGCCGTTTCCCCGAGGCGTATTCAAGTTTTTTTGAAATGCGGCAAAAGTGTCCCGCCGTACAGCACGATTGAATGGGTGTGTGGTTTATAGCCATAGCCCGCGGCTTGCGCCTAGCGGCTCACAGGGTTGGGCCTTGGTTGGACTAGACTGCGACTTGGAACAATGCGCCGATGGCTGCTGTCGCGGTCATTGCCAACGCACCCCAGAATGTGATTCGGAAAACGGCTCTTCCGATCGGTGCTCCTCCGAGCGACGCAGATAGTCCTCCCAAGGAGGCTAAAAAGACCAAACTGAGAATAGAAACAACCCATGGAATCGCGCTCATCGGAGTTAAGAAACTGGCGATCAGCGGAAGCAATGCTCCGATGGCAAACGAAGCTGCGGACGCCAAAGCGGCTTGGATGGGTTTTGCCGTCGTCAGGTCCGAAATCCCCAGCTCGTCTCGAGCATGTGCACCAAGCGCATCGTGGTTGGTCAGTTGAACTGCGACTCGATGCGCTAGATCCTCGTCCAGTCCCCGTCCAACGTAGATCGATGCAAGCTCGGCGAGCTCAAAATCAGGTCTGGTTTCGAGCTCACTAGATTCACGAGCCAAGTCGGCTTTCTCGGTGTCCGCTTGGGAACTGACCGAGACATACTCGCCGGCAGCCATCGACATGGCTCCAGCCACCAACCCTGCGACACCTGCTATGAGCACACTGCTATGCGTCGTTTCCGCCGCTGCGACGCCCACAATAAGGCTTGCGGTCGATACGATGCCGTCGTTGGCACCCAGCACCGCGGCACGAAGCCAGCCAATGCGGTCCGTGCGGTGTAGTTCTTGGTGACGCATGAAGGCTTATCCTGATTGTGTGTAGCTTTGACCCGCGAAGCGGATCTTTCTCGAGCCTGAGTTTAGGCTTCGTCACCGCAGTCCGCCAGTCTGGGCTATCGCTCCTTTCGCTAGTCGAGCAACTTCGAATCGATCAACCACTCTTGGAGCCGTTTTGGCCATTGAGCGGCAGCATGGGTTGCATTGGCTCGGTAGCCGAATCCATGACCGGCATTCGAGTAGATATGAAGTTCGCATGGTACCCCAACCTCTTTGTACTTCAGGTAGAGCTGAGCCATCCCCAAGGCGATATCGTCGCGATCTTTGGCCCCAAGTGCAATAAATGCCGGCGGCATTCCTTGGCTAACGGTGAAGCGATGCGAACTGCCCGGATAGATGAGGACTTGAAAGTTAGGTTGGCAACTGAATCGCTCGATCGAATCCTTGTGGGTCGGGTCGCCAGCATCCGATTCCATGGCTGCGAGTGCCGCGAGCTCTCCGCCTGCAGAGAATCCAAGGATTCCAATCCGATCGGGATTGATTTTCCAGTCCGACGCGCGGCTGCGCACCAGTCTCAACGCTCGACGGGTATCGGCCATCGCATGTTCATCGACGGTGTATTTGGAACCTTCCTCTTTTGCCAATCGATACCTCAGCACAAAAGCAGCGATCCCTTGCTCAGCAAACCACTCCGCAAGCGCGTCACCTTCGTGTCCTAGGCAGAGCATACGGTGTCCACCGCCGGGAGCGATGAGGATCGCCGTTCCGGTAGCTTTCTCTGGTTTTGGTAGATAGCTCGTGATCGATGGCGCATGGATGTTGGTAACGTTGCAGGCTCCATTGGTACGATCGGTTTTCTCAGGTTCCTGTCTACGGTCTTGCGAACCAGGTGCCCCTTCGGGCCAAAGTTCGATCCGAGTAGGTTCACCGGCCAATAGGGATAGTAGGGAAGCAAGAGAGCAAAAAAGGTAGGGGATAAGTCGCTTTTGGAAAACGGAGATGTTCAATAGAGGTGTCTTCATTTTTTTCCTTGATGAGTGGTAGCTGCAAGTTCCTCCTTTCGCCGGGGCAAGCCCGACGAAAGGGTAGAGCGGCAAACGGGTCGCAGACCCAATTTACGGTGGGACTTAGGCACGGGTCGCAGCCCCATGCTACGGTGGATCAGTCTTCATCTTCGTCTTCATCTTCGTCTTCGTTGGCCTTGGTGAAGACGAATGCGGCGCGGATCGGTGGGGGCATCGGCGAGTTTGCTCCCCGGACGCTTCGCCACACAATGTCGTTGAGAATCAGATCGTCGGCCGCATCGGGGATCGAGAAGTCCATCTGCTCGGAGACCCCTGCACCCCAGGCCAATGCTTGGTTGGTCGCGGTGATGTCCACGCGAGGTGCCAAGGCTTCATAGGGGGTCGTGTCGGCTGTGGAGTCAAAGGCGTTGAACATCGGGCGAGCGGCCGCATCGAATTGCGTCATCGGTTCGAGACCGAGAATCAACTCCATGGTCCGCAGCATGCTCGAGGTCGAGTACATCGTCGAGTCGACGGATCCTCGGCGGATATAAGGACTGATCGCTAGGGCGACCGAACGGTGGGCATCGACGTGGTCGCTGCCGTTTTGGACGTCGTCCTGGATGACGAAGATCGCGCACTGAGGCCAAAACTTGCTCTTGGTGATCGCTTCGACCACCTTGCCCAAGGCGGCATCGTTTTGGGCGACCATGGCCGTCGGGGTCAATTTGCCAACTCGGGTTCCTGCGGTGTGGTCGTTGGGCAGGTGCATGGTGATGAAGCTCGGCAAATTGTCCTCGGCTTCGAATTGCTTCAAGCGTTTGGCAAACGCCTCGGCGCGGTCTAGATCGCTGTAGTCCAAATCGTAGGAACGGTAGTTCGGATCGAAATGGCCTTCGAGGACCGGGATTTTAGCCCGCGAGGCTTCGCCTGGCTTCGAACCGTTGGCGATGAACTCCCCGAAGCTAAAGTAGGACTTGCCCGCCTTGGCACATTGCCCCCACAGATAACCGCTCGAAGGTTGTCCGATCTTGGTGGCTCCTTCGGCAGGGTAAGTCAGCTTGCCTCGGCTCTTGCCGTAGGTCAAAGGCCAAGTCTTTTCGACGAAGTCGGTGGCGTAGGCGGCCATGGTCCACTCGTGGCCGTCGGCACTGACTTCGCCGTCGACATAGAGGTTATCGAGCAGCACAAACTGGTTGGCTAACGCATGCTGATTGGGGGTGACTTGCTCGCCGAAGATACACAGTGATGGCTCGCCGTTGCCCTTGGCGATGTCGCCGAAGACTTGGTCGTAAGTGCGATTTTCTTTGATGATATAAAAGCAGTGTTTGATGGGACTCGCGTCACCGACCTTCGATGGAATCGGGTTGTTTTCGCTCAGGCCTGTTGTGTCGACTTTCGAGTCGGCCTGAAGGGGCGAGGTTTGGAATGCGATCCGGGTCATCGAGGCGAGTTCATCGGGGCTCGGGGTCGGTATCGCGCTGAGTGTCCCTTGGAACAATCCGCCGATGTATTCGTTCAAGCTCTTTGGTGATGGTTTGGTGGGGTTCGGTCCATAGCGATTGTCCTTGCTGGACATCCCCTTTCCGTTGGTCACAAAAATCTGATCCCCAGCCTTCGAGAACTTGACGTTCGTAGGGTACCAACCGACAGGGATGAATCCCAAGGACCGGGATTTCTTGGGCTCGGTCAAATCGAACATGGCAAGATTGTTGTTGCACGAGTTGACGGCGACCAAAACGCGCTCATCGGGAGATACCGCGATGGCCGAAGGAGTGCTACCGTTTTTGGCGGCTGGATAAAGTGCGGTGGCCAGTACCTCTTGGAGTTCCCCGGTGGCTCGGTCAAAAATCACGACGCTGTTTTCATCCGAACAGGCCACTGCGAGCCGGTTGGTAGACTCCAGGAGAATCATCTCCGTCGGGTGGGACTTGGTCGTCCATGTCGCTTCGATTTTCCAGGTCTCCAGATCGATCACCGCGATCTGAGCCAGTCCCCACAGACTCACATAGAGCTTTTTGTTTTTGGGATCTTCCAAAAGCCCGTAAGGATAGCTTTGATTGGGTAGAGCGAGAATTTCGGCCGGAACGATATTGGCCTTCAGACTTTGAGCCTTTGATCCATCCTCTTTTGGGTCGTCGATTTTGGGCGCATCGGCTTGTTTGGCCATGCTCATCGGGTTTTTGATCCGCTTGATCGAGTTGCCTAGCAGACCCGATGCATAGAGGGTTTGGCTATCTTCGGACAACAGAACGCTCGATACGACGAACTTGTCGGTCTTGGTCGCCAAGGTCAGGACGTTCGGAGGGCCGAGGAAGCCTTGGTCGTAGGGGAAGATGTAGACCTTTTCGTCTTCGCCCCCCGATGCGATGAGGTGTTTTCCATCGGCGCTGAAGTCCAAGCCATAGAACGACTGAGGGATCGCGGTTCGGGTGATCTTGTTGAGCGTCTTGGGCTCGATGGTGATGATCTCGTGCTCTCCGTATCCGCTGTGGAGAATTGCCAGATCGTTGCCGCTAGGATGGGTCAGCAAATGGACAGGGAAATCCCCTAAGGTGGCTTGCTTGCCCTGGGCGCTAATGGTCCATCCGTTGGGAAGCAAGACACTTCCTGATGCATTCAAACCGGGCAATTTCGCAAGCGGATTATCGAGCAGTTTCGTTTGAGCCGGAGCTTCCTGGGCCAAGGCTCCTGGGAGGTTCGAGGCCAAAGCAACAAGAGTGGCCAAGAGGTTTTTTCTGAAGTTCACTGGCATTTCAAAACAGGGAAATCGAGTGGGTGCAAAGGACCTATCCAAGCGGATAACGGGCCGCCCATTGTAACGGTCCTTGGCCAGCACAACCTGCCGAAGCATGTTCAGATTGCGTTAGGGTTTCGTTTCGGCCCAGGGCCAATAGGCTCCAGGCCAAGGGCCTTGTGTTAGCGGAACGGCGCAAGCCGTCCGGTGATGAAACACTGGGAAATCGCAGGCATTCGACGAATCAACGGACGGCTTGCGCCGTTCCGCTTACAATAACTCAAATCCATTGAGGCAAAAGACATCGGAGGGCAAGCGGTCTAATTCGCCCAAAAACCATGCGGAAATGGTTTTTTGGCGGCTGAAATCCGGGGATTCTTAGAGGAAAAACGGATCTTTTGCGGCTATACTCTATGGTGCTTTTCTAGGTACCTTTGAAATGTCCCTCAAGCATTTCTGTCAAAAATCGGAGTCCTCAGGATGAGTGAAAATCAACGACAAGCGATCCTCCTGCCAGAATCCTTGGGAAAGCAACTCCAAGCCTTCCGATCGCACCTAAGACGCACCAAGGTGATGGAGAGCCTAGGGATCGCTTGCCTGGGTGTTCTTGCTGGGTACCTGGCCGTTTTCCTGCTGGATCGGGTGATCGATTTGCCGAAGTCGGGACGCTGGATCGCTTGGCTCGTGGCATTCGCAAGCGTCGCGACAATTCCTGTCTGGGTCGAACGCTGGATCTTGCGTTACCGATCCCATGCCTCGTTGGCCCGTTTGATGACCCAAAAGCTCCCCTCGCTCGGAGACTCTTTGCTCAGCGCGATCGAACTGGCTTCAGATCCTCAGGAGCAAAAGCGATCCCCGGCCCTATGCCGCGCTGCGCTCGATCAGGTCGCCCAAGTCGCTGCGAGCAAGGATCTGACGCAGGCGGCCCCTGAGTCCCGGCATCGACGCTGGTGGACCTGTGCCGCTCTTGCCGGTGCCTTGACGGTCGCTCTAGGTTGGATTTATCCGAGCGCTTCGGCCAACGCCTTTGCCCGTTTCGCCGCACCCTGGAGTTCGGTCCCTCGTTTCACTTTTACGCAGTTGGAGAAAATCCCTACCGAGTGGATCGTGCCTCACGGGGAATCCGTTTCGCTCAAAATTCCGCTGGTCGATCAATCTCCTTGGAAACCCGCTCTGGCAAACCTTTGGTTGCCGGGTCTGCCCAAGATGGAAAGCACCCGTCAATCGGACGCTTACCAGTTCGATCTGCCTCCGATGATCCAACCGACCAAACTCACCCTGCGGATCGGAGATGCAACGCCGACGATCGAAGTCATCCCCACAACGCGCCCCGAACTGGTCGCTGCAAGTGCCAACGTTCGACTCCCTGATTACCTTCAGCGCTCCGAAGCCCTGACCAAAGACATCCGCAGCGGCGGACTGACCATCGTCGAGGGGACCTCCTACTCGATCAATGGAAAAGCTTCCCGCGAACTCTCTAGCGTCACCCTCGATCGGCAAGCCATGCGCGTGGCCGACGAAAACTTCGACTCCGACGAACTCAAAGACTCAGCAACCTCGGCCCATGAAGTCCAATGGGTCGATCGCCTTGGGCTCTCTGCCAAAAGCCCCTTTCCGTTGAACATCATCGTCCGAGCCGACGAAGAGCCTACCATCTACGCCGAGGGAATGCCCCGGGCCAAAGTCCTCTTGGAAACCGAACAGATCCAATTCCAAGTCCACGCTTCGGACGACTTCGGCGTCAAACAAATCGGACTCGAATGGAAGACCGCCGAAGGGGCCGTCGCATCGAAGAAAACCCAAGGCGAACGGATCTTGATCGCCGGTGGAGCCACGGCCGAGAGACTCGATGCCGACGCGGTCTTTCAAGCCAGCTCGCTTGGCATCGAACCCCAAGCACTCGAAGTGCGACTCTTTGCCGAAGACTTCCTCCCCGGACGCAACCGCGTCTATTCCAACCCCGTCCTGTTGATGATCCTCAACCCCTCGGACCACGCTCTGTGGATCCTCCAGCAATTCAACCGCTGGCAACGCGAAGCTCTCGAGGTTCGCGATCGAGAAGTTCAATTGCTCGATACGAACAAAAAACTCTACGCGATGTCCGAGCAAGAACTCGCCACCCCCGATGCGATCAAACAAATCGAGCAACAAGCCGCTGCAGAACAAGCCAATGCAAGACGTCTCGGGAACCTCACCTCACGCGGCGAGGATCTGCTCCGCCAAGCCGCTCGCAACTCGGAAATTGGCGTAGGGCACCTCGAAAAATGGGCCGAGATGCAGAAGATCCTCAAGGATATCTCCGCATCGCGAATGCCTTCGGTGGCCAACCTGCTCAAACAAGCCGCCAAGAACGGCCAAGCTTCAGCCAACCAAGAGCCACCTAAAGATCCACCGAAAATCGCTGGTGTCAACCGCAGCGAACAAAATGGATCTGGCGAACAGAAATCCGAACAAGATCCCGACAAAAACCCGATCCCCAAAGCCCCAAGCGTTGTCGACTCGGAATCCTCGCAGCAACCTCCAAGCCAGAACCCTGAAGAGGAACAAGACCCAAAGAAAAAGAAACCGAGCACCGGACGACTCGGACTCCCAACGACGACCTTGGCCGGTGCGAAACCTTCTTCAAAGCCCCAGGAAGATACCCCTGAAGAACCTGAGGAACCACAAACTCCCGAAGCCATCCAGAAAGCCGTCGAGCAACAACTCGCCCTCCTCGAAGAATTCGACAAGGTCTCCGATGAACTCAATAAAGTGATGGCAAACCTCGAGGGAAGCACGCTGGTCAAACGCTTTAAAGCCGCTTCCCGCGAACAAATCTCGGTAGCAGACGCCGTAAGCACTTCAGTTCCGACCGCCTTCGGCATGAGAGCCAAACGCCTAAAGTCCGAAGATCGCGAAAACCTCGAACAGCTTTCTTCAAGAGAGAACGTCGCCCTGAACAACGTCGGGCAAATCATCGATGACCTAGAAGCCTTCCACGAACGCCGGCCGATGGTCAAGTTCCGAGATGTACTTGACGACATCCGCAAAGAAGATCCCCTGGCTGGCCTTCGGAAAATCACCCAGGAAGTCGTCGAACAACAAGGACTCACCATCGCCGAGGCCGAATACTGGTCCGATGCCTTCGATCGCTGGGCCGAGGATCTCGTGGATCCAGCGTCCAAAGGCCAATGCCCAGGCGGGAAGTCCAAAGGCTCGCTTCCACCGTCGATCGTCCTGGAAGTCATGCAGGTCCTCGAGGCCGAAATGAACTTGCGGGAACGAACTCGCCTTGCCGAACAAGCCAAAACTGCCGCTCCCGACGAACAGTACCAAACCTCGGTCAAAGAGCTCGTCGGGACCCAAAAAGAACTCCGCGATCGCATCGTGGTTGTCGGTGAAAAAATCGAACAGCTCCCCAACGGTTCCGAAGAGTTCGCCAAAGAAATCGAACTCATGCAAATGGTCGAATTGGCCATGAATGACGCTTGGTCAACCCTGAAACGACCCGACACTGGGAAAGCCGCAGTCGCGGCAGAAACCGAGGCGATCGAATTGCTCCTGTCGAGCAAACGGATCAACCCCAAGAGCAAGGGTGGGGGAGGGGGGGCCAACCCCGGCGGAGGCGGTTCTGGAGATACCACCGATGCGGCCATTGCAATGGTCGGACCTGGCATCAACGAAAAAGAGATCCGACAAGATCATGGAGTCGAACAAGCTACAGGAACAAGCGGATCGAGCCTTCCTGAAGAGTTCCGATACGGATTAGACCAATACTTCGAAAGGATCGATCGACGCTAATGGCGCTGTTGATTCCTACAAGCCGTTTCTTGCGAACCTTCTCAAGCAGTCCAAGGCCTCTGTCTGTCCAACTGTGTCTCCATTTGGCTCTTGCGATGTTCGGGGTTTTTGGCACAAGCACTAGGCTAAGTGCCCAAAATGCCGTTCCAGCCATCCGATTGCAAGCCATTCAAATCGCAGGTGCCAGGAACGCGCAACCGCTGAACGACCGCGAAATCACCGCCCGAAAATGGGTCCGAGGTCTGATCCAACAAGAGCTCAACGCGCTCCAATCGATTTGTAAGCTCAATCCTGCACAGGCCAAAGAGCTCGTCGATTTGATCGAAACCGAATGGAAGTCCAAGTTTGCTTCGGTTTTCCGAAGCTATTCTGAAGCCAATCAACGCGGCGGCGTGGACTTTGAATTCCGAGTTGAAACCGCCGTGAAAACTTGGATGCGCGAAGTCGATGCAATCACCGAAGAACAACGGACCAACTGGAACTTTGAACTCGAAAGCCGCAACGCCCTTCGACGTCGGATCGTCATCGGAAAAATGGTCAGCGACGCCGAACGCAAGTTCGGACTCAGCGCCAAACAAATGAAGGAAGTCGAAACCCTTCTGCAAGAACGCTGGAAGGAAGCTTGGTGGGTCATGTACCGCAACGGGACCACCCCGGAGACCAAATTCGCTTGGATCAGCACCGCTCTGAGCGACGCACAAAGAACCGCAGGGGCCGATACTTCAGCAGGCCGGCAGGAATACTACACCTCTGGCGGTTCGACCGATCTTCCTTCCAAGTCGCTTGCAGAACGGTTTCAAATCGCCGACGTTCAAAGCGATGAATCGATCCAACTTCAAACGCCTCCCGCTGCACCCGCAAAGCCTCAGCCGTGATGCAACTACCACGATCCTTTGTATCCCCAAACCCACGACCCATCCGAGCAATCGTTATTGACTCTCGGGTCGCACTGCTCGGTTGGATCGTTCTCGCGTCGGCCTACAACAGGCTCGATGCACAGCAAATCCCCGCACAGCAAATCCCCGCACAGCAAGTCCCCGCACAGCAAGTCCCCGCACAGCAAGTCCCCGCACAGCAAGTCCCCGCACAGCAAGTCCCCGCACAGCAAGTCATAGCCATCGAGGTCACTGTCAATGCCCAGGATCCCGTGGTGGTCGTGGGCGATAAGCCCGAGAAAAACAGCGAGAAACCCGATCGTTCCTCCGGACAGAACAAGTCGGATAAGCCGGATAAAGCGGATAAAACCGATAAGATCCCACGTGCGTTCGACCGCAATCGTCCCGAACCCGAGGAAGAGCCTGAAGTCCCAAAGAAGAATGCCATGGTCAATTTCGCCATGGATCCCGACCGATGGTCCGACGTCATCTACAGCCAACTCGGCGGCTCGGAAGCAACCTTCGAACAACAGCAACGCAGACGCGTCCGATCGACCGTCAACCGCATCGAGCTGATCTGCGGGATCGATGAGGCCACGCGGGAGAAAGTACAAGCGACTGCGGAACTAGAAATCCAAAGGTTCAAGACCGAGGTCATGGCTCTGGCAGCGCAGGGGCCACGCAACCCAACCCAGGAAGAGTACTCCGAATTCTACAACAAGGTGTTCAAGCTGACCGAGCGTTTTCGGGTGCAAGGCCAACCGCCAAACACCAAGAAATTGCCCCTCTGGCAAAAAGTCCTATTCAGCAACCTGAGCGAACAGCACAAAAAAGAAATCGAAAAGGACAACCAAAAAAGAGCCGAGTATCGACAGCAAGTCGCTCGGATCGAAGTGCTCATGCGCATCTCACGCCGATTGGGATTGACCTCCAAGCAACGCGATAAACTCGAACCCTATACCGCTTCGAATACCGAAGCTTGGAAGTCGCTCGATCAAGCTTGGCAGGCGCTCCAGCAATTCCCCGAAAAAGAAAAACGGGAGATCTTCTCCCCTGAACAAATTCAGGAACTCAAAAAGCCCCTCGAACAGTCCGACGACCTTCAACTCGTGATCCGTGAACTTGGCGATGATTTCTAAATGTCTCTGCTCGGCAATTTGCCTGGTGCTGATTGCAACATCGATCGTCACAGGCTCGAAAGCCTTGGCGCAAAATCCTCTACGCGAAAACATGTTTCAAGGGCAAGCGGTCCCTAGAGACGTGCGAGAGATGTACGAGCGCGGTTTGACCTGGCTCGAAAACAACCAAAATGACAACGGCCGATTCAAGGGGGGCGAAAGTGGTCCTGGGGTCACGGGGCTGGCCACCATGGCCTTCCTAGCCTATGGCGAAGATCCCAACTTTGGTGTTTATTCCGATGCGATCAAAAAAGGAGTTCGATCGATCATCGAAGATCAGAACCCGACGACCGGATACATCGGCTCGAGCATGTACCACCACGGATTTGCAATGCTCGCATTGGCCGAAGCCTACGGAGCCCTCGACGAACGCCGCTTGTGGGATGGCGTCTCGAAGAATGAGAGCAAGCATCGCTCGATCGGCAAAGCGCTAGAGTTGGCCGTCCGGACCGCGATTACCAGCCAAAACAAAAACAACGTCGGCGGCTGGCGTTATTCTCCCGATTCGACCGATGCAGATACCTCCGTCAGCGGCTCGGTCATGGTCGGATTGCTCGCCGCTCGCAACGCCGGCGTCGAAGTCCCCGACAAATCCATCGATCGAGCGATCGAGTACTTCACCTCGATGACCTCTTCGAGTGGACAAGTCGCTTATGCAGGTGGACTCGGCGGGTTCGATAATTCTCCGGCCCGGGTCTCGATCGCAACGCTCGTCTATAGCGTCTCAGGGCGCAAAGATCTTAAGGAATTCAAAGCGACCTCGACATTCCTAAAGTCGACAGACTCGAACGAAACAAGCGACCACTACGGCGAATACACGGCATATTACAAAGCCCAAGCCCTGTTTCAATCCGATATCGCCGCGTGGGAAAAATGGAACAAAAACCTCATCCGCGAATTGAAAGAAAAGCAAAGAGCCGATGGGCACTTTGACGGAAACTACGGGGCACCGGTCGCAACAAGCATGTCGCTGCTGGCTCTGGCCCTGAATTTCCGATTCCTACCGATCTACGAACGCTAAACGACCGATGGTTATGAAACTCTTTAGCTCTTTGGCCTTCGCCCGGTTCGCAAAATTGGCTTCCTTGGCCTCCCTCGGCTCACGCGTCCCATTTGGCGCATGGGGCGTCTTGCTTTGTCTCCTGGCCGCTTTCCTATTCGGTCGTGCCGATGCGCAGCAAGCCGACAAGCAATCCGACGTCTCGCTTAGCGTCTTGAGGATCCAAGGTGGAGACACTTACCGAGGAAGACTCGCGGCGAGCCAAAACCCGGAGCAACTCCTGTGGAACTGTCCGAGTTTCTTAGAGCCCATCGCGTTTCCCTGGGATGCCCTTCAACTGGTCCAAGTCCAAGACGCACTTGGTGATCCAACCCAAAACAACGCGCTGGGGAAGAATCCCTTTTGTGCCGAGCTAAAAACAGGGGAGGTCGTCAGTGGAGAGCTCGTCTCGATCCAACCCGATCGAATCGAACTCGATGTGCCTCACGTCGGTAAGGTTTCACTTGCTACCGAAAACCTCCGGTACCTTTTGCGTATCATCCCAGGTGGATCGCAAGCTGTCGAAGTCCTCAGCGCCCAGGACTGGGAGCAGGTGCTCCCGGCGACACGGAACGGGCGAGCCACCAAGTGGTACCTCAAGGCAGGTGAGATCTCCACCGACACCAGTGGCACGACCATCTCGCAATGGGCCCAGCTACCCGAATTGGCGACCATCGACCTCGATGTGGCTTGGGACCAAGCCTCCCCCAATTGGTGGATGACCCTTGGTGAACCGCGCCGCATGGAATTGCAGGTCCGTAAACTTCAGAACAAAAAACTCCTCAACGTGACGCTACTCCTAGAGAACTCGGCAGATGCCGACGTCACGACGATCCAATTGCCCTACGAGGAAGATCAATCGATCAAACTCCGGCTGCTTTGCGATGCCACCAAAGGAGTCTACGTGCTCATGAAGGACAATCAGGTTCTCGGAAGACTCAAGGGGAACATCAAGGAACGGTTCGTTGGACGGACGAAAGTCAGCTTCACCAACACCGCATTAGGTGTTCTGACGCTCCGGGATCTTCGCATATCCCGCAACGCCTTTTCCATCCCCTCCGAAGCCGCTGAGGTCGAACCGAATCGACCCGCAAACGGACAATTCGAATGGATGACCAAAGCCCGTGGGACCTTTTTTGGCAGTATCCTCAACGCTCCAGACGACAACGATGGTCAGGGTTCGGTCAAAGTCCAAGGCATTGCGCAGTCGCCGATCCGCTTGGGGTTCGAGGAGATCGAGCGGATCGAGTTCCCTTTGGAATCCGCGCTGCCAAACCAAGTCACGACCCTCGAATTGACCAACGGGATGCGATTCGCTTCGAGCGCTCTACAAAGTCGGACTGAAGCTTCTTTTGAAGGAATCGACATCGATGTAGCAGGGAAAAAACTGCCCGTCCCGCTTTCGCAAATCAAGAGGATTTCCAAACGCCCGTTGCCGATTCTCGAGGAGCCCCAACCCAAAACGATCGCCGAGGCGCAGAAGATCGTCGTCCAACGCTTGATCACCGATGACGCGGTATCGACCGGACGCATTGCGAGCGTCGCTCAGCATACCCCTAGCTCCAAAACATTCACTTGGCTCGCAAAAAACGCAGTCGCTCCCGTTGCCCTCAATCCACGAGCCGATGGAGCCATCGAACCGATGGTGACCCAACTGGCCGGATCGACCCAGAAACGAACGAAACCTAATGAAAACTTGGCCAATGTTCGAACCGATACCCCACCGAACGAAAATGACGTCGGACGGCCACTTAAACCCGAGGACCCTAGTCTGTTCCTTTTCTCGGGTGACTGCTTTCCGGCCATGGTCCGCCGGGGTGACGCCGAAGAGTTTTTCTTCGAGTCAACCCTATTTCCTAAACAATCGATCGAACAAGCCTTGGTTCGTGGTGTGCGGTTTGTCGATTATCGAGGGGTCGACAAAATCGATCGTGCTACACGATTGCGATTGCTGACCCTACCGCGTGTTCAACGCAACAATCCGCCGAGTCACTTGGTGGTCTCTCGCGATGGGGACTTGCTCCGAGGAAAACTGATTCACTTTGACCGCGATCAACTGGTCGTCGATGTACGAGGCGAACAGCGAACCATCTTGGTCAAAAACATTGCCGAGCTGATCGCTCTGGACCCGGCACCGAAGCTAGAGCAAACCAACGATCCGACCGAACCGGCTCAACCGAGCGATCCGGCCAAACCTGCAGACAGCGCCGAACCTGCAGACAGCGCCGAACCACAAGCACCTGTCCAAAATGCGTCCAACGACGTCTACCAAATCATCCTCGAGCAGGGCGCTCGAGTTTCGATTGTCCCCGAATCGGTCGACGCCGAAGAGCTCAAAGGCACCCACCCGCAGCTTGGCGAATGTTCGCTACCTTGGAGCAGCGTTGTACGCATCTCTCTCGGCGATGCGATCGCCATCGATGCTTCGCAAAATCGATACGGCAAGTGGAAGCTACAGCATGCGCCGGACCCCAAATTCGTTTCCGAATCCGAAGGGGGCAATGATCGCCCGAACGACACACCTCAAATGCGGATGATCGGACAAGGAGCACCGGAATTCGATCTGATGAAGATCGATGGGACCCCGTTCAAACTCAAGGAGAACAGGGGCAAAATCCTGATCGTAGACTTTTGGGCCACATGGTGTGGACCTTGCATCCGCTCGATTCCATCGTTGATCGAGATTTCCAAAGAGTACAAGGAAGCGGGGGTCGAACTGATTTTGGTCAACTGCGAAGAGCCCGAAACCCGCGTTCGGCCGTTTCTCGAACGCCTTAAATCGATCCCAACGGTGGTGCTCGATACCGATGGAACCGTGTCGAAACAATACAACGTCGCGGCGATCCCTCAAACCGTTCTGATCGATCGCGATGGTGGAATCGTCGAGGTCCTTGTCGGGGCGAGCGATGAAAACGAAGATCTTCTGCGCAAGAAGATCGAAACGCTGATCAAGCAGTAGAACGATTGGCTATCAACGCGCGACCATGTACAGCGAACTGGCACCAGCGCGTTTTGCCAGATCGTAGACTCCGAGCGCCTCGCCTGCCAAAATGCTATCGTCGGGATCGACGATGATCGGAACGTCAGAACGAACCTTGAGAATCCCAATGAGCCTTTGTTCGATCGCTTCGAGCGACTCGACTCGAACACCGTTCCATTGGTATTCGATTTGATTTTCCTGACGCCGAATTTTGATCACGCAATCGTGAATGTCCTCTTGGGGTGGAACCGGAGGGGGCTCTTGGGACTCTCCGAGTGTCGAATCGGACGAAGCAGAAACAGAGCTTGGCAATAGTTTCTCGAGTCGCTGGAACGAAGCGGTGGTCAAGAAAAAAATCAGGAGCAGAAACACCACATCGATCATCGGTGTCATCATGTTATCGAGCGAGGTGCGCCCCCGGGGGTTCGAATAGTTGGTCTTCATCGCCCCTCCTCGTACACCGCAAAGACAATGTCCGAATTCCCCGTCAAGGCGCAGAGTTTGAGCAACCTTGCGATCGGTGCATA
>Ga0315903_10004460_pt1 | contig 18757 bp, 10 predicted proteins | sample LakEriMetagenome_7_FD_203524 | JGI IMG/M metagenome (GOLD analysis project Ga0315903, IMG submission 203524) | Freshwater fungal communities from buoy surface, Lake Erie, Ohio, United States - Buoy 2 MA119 | ecosystem: Environmental > Aquatic > Freshwater > Lake | place: USA: Lake Erie, Ohio...
TGGGCCGACTTCGGGCAGTTGTAGGGAGCCGTCGCGCTGTAGGAACCCATCGTCCTCAAGGTGATCGTCATCGTGCTGGTGGTTCCGCCGCGCCAGACGAGCAGTTTCAACGTGGCGGGGTTGCGGGCCTCCGCATCGGCGATGGCGAAGGCGAGGCTCTTGCGCGCGTCGGATGAAAAGTTCACCGGTTCGGCCCCGGTTCCGTCCGCGCCGAGGATCACGTCACCGGCGGTCAGGACTCCGGCGGCGGGCGTTCCCGCGCTTACGGTCTGGACCTGGATCTGGCGGCTTTCGCTGGTATCACCACGAACAGGGCTTTGGGTGTGATACACCCAGCCGCGCATGCCAGTGGGCCCGAGGTTGGTAGTCCGGGTGTTGTCCGGCACGCCGCCATTGGTCAAATCGGGCGGTGCCGCCTCCGACGGCGAAGATGCCACGAGTAATAGCGCCACGGCAGCGAACAGACTGATGAAACAGGCTCGAATCCGGATGGATGCAAGCGGATCGCAAGGGTGATGGGCGTGGGTTTTCATGGGTTTTGGGTTTGGACACTCGCAGTGATGCAAACATGGATCGGGAATGGATTTGCCGATCATGGCAATTAACCGGACGGTTTATCGGCCACGCTCGAAACCGTCCAGACGAATCCACATCTGCGGCGGTTGCCGCATCAGGGGGTGACGCTGAGATTGCTGAATTGCGAGGTGTTGAGTGTGGTGTTGCTGCCGCTGCCGACGGCGAGGCCGATATAGCAGGTCGATGCAAACGTGGTGTTGGTGGTGCTGCCGACGGTGGTCCACGAGGTGCCGTTGGTGCTCTTGTAGGCGGTGATGGTGCTGCCGCTTCGGGCGAGGCGCACCCACGTGTTGGGCACGGTGCCGGTGCTGCTGTTGCTGCTGGTCGTGGTGCCGCCGGTGGTGTTGCGGCGGGTCCAGCGATAAGCATTGGAACCGGTCATGCCCATGAAGATGGCCTTGGAGTTGGTGGCGAGGGTATCGCGGATCATGACACCGACGCGCGCGGAGTTGCCGGTATTCTGCAGGCCGCTGATGCGGGCGATGATCTCGCCATCGCCTGTCAGAGTCTGATAGGTGAAGCGGAACCTGTCGCTGGTCGAACCGATCACGCCGGAACCGGTCTGGGTGAAGGTGCCTGAACCGAATGTCGTGGAACCTGCGAGCATGCCGGTGCCGATGTCTGAAGCCACCCAAGGCAGTGGCAGGCCGGTCACGGTGATTTGCAAGGTGGCTTCGTCGGTGGCCGAAGTGCTATCGGTGGCGAGGACAGTGAACGAGTTGAGTCCCGAGCTGCCCGAAGGCGGAGTGCCGGACAATGTTCCGTTGGGCGCGACGGTGAGCCAGTCAGGACCGCTGACTTTGGAGTAGGTGATGGTGTCGCCGGGGTCCGCGTCGCTGGCCGTTCCAGCGAGTGTCACTCCGGTATAGGCGACGCCTTCGTTGGCCCCGACCGCCATGATCGGATCGGCGGCGAATACGGGCAGGTCGTTGACCGGAGTGACATCGATCGTAACCGTGGCCGTCGTGGAGTCCACCGTGCCGTCGTTGACCGTGAAAGTGAAACTGGCCGCGCCGTTGTAATTGGCGGCTGGTGTGAAGGTCACGTTCGGCGCGGTGCCGCTGAGTGTGCCGTTCGCCGGCGGCGAGACGATGGCATAGGTGAGCGTGTCCGAATCGGTGTCGGTGCCGGCCAGTGTGATGGGCAACGCGGTGTCTTCGGCGGTGCTCACGATTTGCGCGATGGCCACCGGTGTGTCATTCACTGGTGTGACGTCGATGGAAACAGTCGCCGTCGTGGAGTCCACCGTGCCGTCGTTGACCGTGAAGGTGAAACTGGCCGAGCCGTTGAAGTTGGCCGCGGGCGTATAGGTCACGTTCGGGACAGTGCCACTGAGTGTGCCGTTGGCAGGCGGTGTGACGATGGTGTAGGAAAGGGTGTCCGGATCGACGTCGGCACCCGTCAGTGTGATGGGCAGCGCGGTGTCTTCGGCGGTGCCCAGATTCTGGGCGATGGCCATCGGCGCGTCGTTGACCGGGGTGACGGTGATTGAAACGGTGGCTTCCGCCGAGTCCGCCGTTCCGTCGTTCGCGACGAAGGTGAAACCGTCCGCTCCGTTGAAGTTTGGCGAAGGCGTGTAGGTCACGTCCGGCGCGGTGCCGGTGAGCGTTCCGTTTGCGGGTGGCGTGACAAGGGTGAAGCCGAGCGCGCTTCCCTCCACGTCACTGCCGCCCAGGGTGACCGGAAGCGGGGTGTCTTCCGCCGTGGTCCCGTTTTGGGCGATGGCCACCGGCGCGTCATTGACCGGGGTGACGGTGATTGAAACCGTCGCGATGGGCGAGTCCACCGTGCCGTCGTTCGCGACGAAGGTGAAACTGTCCGCTCCGTTGAAGTTTGGCGAAGGCGTGTAGGTCACGTCCGGCGCGGTGCCGCTGAGCGTTCCGTTCGCGGGTGGCGTGACAAGGGTGAAGCCGAGCGCGCTCCCCTCCACGTCACTGCCGCCCAGGGTGACCGGAAGCGGGGTGTCTTCCGCCGTGGTCCCGTTTTGGGCGATGGCCACCGGCGCGTCATTGACCGGGGTGACGGTGATTGAAACCGTCGCGATGGGCGAGTCCACCGTGCCGTCGTTCACTCTGAAGGTGAAGCTGTCGGTTCCATTGGAGTTTTCCGCAGGAATGTAGGTCAGGTTCGGGGCGGTGCCGCTGAGCGTTCCGTTCGCGGGTGGCGTGACGATGAGATAGGTCAGATCATCGAGATCCGCGTCGGTGCCTGTTAGGGTGACGGCCATGGGGACATCCTCGTCGGTGCCGATGTTCTGGGCGATGGCCACTGGCGCGTCGTTTGCCGGCGTCACGTTGATCGAGACCGTGGCGATGGCGGAATCCGCCGTGCCGTCGTTGACGAGGAAGGTGAAGCTGTCGACTCCGTTGGAGTTTTCCGCCGGTGTGTAGATCACGTTAGGTGCGGTTCCGACGAGCGTGCCTTTCGCTGGTGGAGTGACGATGGAGAACGTGAGGTCGTCCAGGTCCACATCGGTTCCCGCCAGGGTGATGGGCAGGAAGTTGTCTTCCGCCGTTCCAAGGTTTTGGGCGATGGCCGCCGGTGTGTCATTGACCGGTGTGACGGTGATGGAAACCGTCGCCACCTCCGAGTCCAAAGCGCCGTCATTCACGATGAAGGTGAATCCGTCCGCGCCGTTGAAGTTTTCCGCCGGTGTGTAGATCAGGTTCGGTGCCGTGCCGCTGAGCGTGCCATTCGCGGGAGGGCTGACGACCGAGTAGGTGAGTGCGTCGAGATCCACATCGCTGCCCGTCAAGGTGATGGGAAGCGCGGTGTCTTCCGCAGTGACGGTGTTTTGCGCGTTGGCCACCGGAGCGGAGTTGGGCGGGATGACGGTGATGAGGGTGTCATCGGTGATGTCCGTAGCGGTGTTGAGCGGGTTGCCCGCGATGTCGTTGAGGATGGCGCCGGCGTTGATCTTGAGCCGGAGGGTTCCCGCGGTGTTTGGAAGAACCGGCACGCTGAAGACGCCGGGAGCGGTTTCGGCGATGGTTCCGATCACTCCCACGGCGGTGCCCGCGTTTCCGAAATCGGCTGTATTGACAGTGGCGGCGTTCATGGGTTCGCTGAACGTGACGATGTAGGTGACGGGAGTGTTGGCGATGACCGGAGCGCCGCCCTTGTCATCGGTGATGTTTGCCACGACGGGCGGCATGATGTCGCCGACGGTCGATGTAAGATTCAGCAGCAGGCTGTTTCCCGAGATGGAAGTGGTGGCGATCCAGTCTTCGGGAAGATTGACGATGGCTGGAGCAGCTCCGGTGATGACGCTGCCGCCGGTAACGAGCACATAGGTGCCGGGTTCCGCTCCGCCGGAGGAGGTGATGGTGAGTTCCGAAGCGCCGGTGAAGCCGAAAGATCTGCCGGAGGAAATGGCGAGTCCGTCATGGTTCGCGGCGTCCGTGACGATTTCGAACTCCAGTTTTCCGCCATCGGCGATGGTGACGTCACGGCCAATGGCGCCGGATCCGCCGAGGGTGGCGCCACTTGCCACATTCAGTGCGGCGGCGACGTCGCTGAGGCTGCCGTCGATGAACAGCGCGCCTTCGTTCACACTGGTGGTGCCGGTGTAGGTGTTGGCTCCGGAGAGGATCTGGGTGCCCGCGCCGGTCTTGGTGAGCATGGTGCCGGTGGCGAATTCGCCGATCGCTCCGGAGTAATCACAGGTCTTGCCTGCGGCGAGGTTGAGGGTGAAACCGGTGATGGCGGCGACGGCGGTGGCCTGGCTGTTGTTCGCGCCAGTTCCGGTGGAATAGACGTTGGCGAGGTTCCGGCTGCCTTTGAGGCCGCCGAAGACGGCGCTGGTGGTGGCCACCGAGCCGGTAATGGGGCCGGATGCGCCACCGGACTCGAACCAGATGGTGCCGCCGGATGTGCCGACATCGAGCGTGCTGTTTTGCAGCGCTAGCGCCACTCCGTTTCCACCGCTGATGGCGGCGAGACCCAGCCTGCCGTTGGTGCGGATGACCGTGTCTCCGGTGAAGGTTTTCGGGCCGACGAGTTCGACGCTGCCACCGCCGATGATGAGGCCTCGGCTGCCGGTCATGGCGGAGGTGTTGGTCAGTCCGAGCAGTCCGCTGTTGCGGGTGGAGCCGAGGCGATAGGCGTCGGAAGCGGGTGTGATGGTGCCGCTGTATTCGGTTTTCGCGCCGTTGCTGGCCCAGGTGCCCAGAAAGGCGTTGGGGAGGTTGGCCCCGGCCCCGCCGCTGAAGTCGAGGTTGTTGCCGGTGGTGCCGGTCATCACCGTGATTTCATCGGTTGTTTCAACGATGCGGCTGAGGAACGTGTTGCCGAGCGCGTTGAAACGGATGGCCATGCCCGCGGCGATGCTGACGTTTCGTCCGGTGCCACCGCCAAGGTTGGCGTTGGTGATTCCTGTTAGATCAAGCATGCCGCCGGCAACGGTGGTGGGGCCGTTCCATGCGTTCGATGCGTTGGACAGGGTGAGGATGCCCGCTCCGGTTTTGGTGAGACCGGCGGTGCCGTTGCTGTTGCGGATTTGCCCGGAAACGGTGGCCCTCGCCTGGCCGGCGGTTCCGCTGGAAACGTGAATCGTGCGGGACGCGCCGTTGAGGTTGAGCTTGTTGGTCAGTGTGGTGATGGCGTTGCCTTGCGCCGTATCCGCCGTGAGGATCAGCGTGGAGGGGTTGAAGAAGGAAGCGCCCCAGACCGCCTCGAAGTTCGGGTCGTTGTTGAACGTGACGGTCGTGGTTTGGCCGCCGCCGTTCTGGCTGAAGCCGGAATTGCCGCCGACGATCTGGATTTGCCCCGGCTGATCCCCCAGGGTGCGGCTGATTGTGAGTCCCCAATAGACATCGAGGATTCCGCCGTTGAGCGTGATGTTGCCGCTGCCGAGGCCGCCGGTGTTGTTGGTCATGCGCAGCACGCCGCCGTTGATGATCACGGGGCCGGAAAAACCCGAGTTGACACCGCCGACCGAGAGTAGCGACGGGCCGTTTTTCACCAGGGCACCGGAACCGGCGATGGCCACAGTGGCGTTGTTGATCACGCCGAGGGTGGTGTTGCCGGTGCCGTCGATGGTGAGGTTGTAACCGTTATTGGTGATCAGATTGGTGCCGTTGGAGGTTGTGAGCGTTCCGGCGGAATTGTTAGACCATGTCTGGTCGGCCCCGAGGTTGATGGGGCTAACGAAGGTCGCGGCGGCCGAGGTCGGGGTTTTGTTGATGCCGCCGTTGATGTTCAGCGCCTGGCCGGAGGTGCCCAGCGTGTAGGTGCCGGTGAAGGCGTTGAAGGTGACGAGGTTGGCGCTTGTCGGTGCGGCGAGGGTGACGGCCCCGCCCGCGGTGGCGGGTCCGCCGAAGGTGGCGTTTGAACCGGGTGCCCATGTCTGGTTGGCCGTGCCGTCCCACCATTGGTTGGCGTTGAGCCATGCGCCCGCGCCGTTGGTGCGGTTCGCGGCGGATCCGTTGGCGTCCCAGGTGAGATCGAGCACCAGTTCCACGGTGGTGGAAACCGTTGACGTCCTGCTGCCGGAATCCGTGACCCTCAGTTGGATGGTGTTGAGGCCTTGGACCATGCCCCAGGTGTTGGTGAGATCGCTGAACGGGATCGCGGCGGGCGTGACACCGGTGGTGTCGTTGAAATCATTGTCGTTGTTCAGATCCCACTCATGCGTGGTGATGGTTTCACCGTGGGATGGTTCGGATGCGCTGCCGTTGAGGGACAGCGATTGGCCGACCAACACCTTGTATGGCCCGCCGGTGACGGCGAGCGGATTGGAGCGAACCACCGTGAGCGTTTGCGGCACGGAGGTCGCGGGATTGTAGTTCGTATTTCCCGCTTGCGAAGCGGTGATGGTGGTGCTGCCGAGTCCGACGATGGTGACGGTGTTGCCCGAAACGGTGGCCACGGCTGAGTTCGAACTGTTGTAGGAAACGGCAAGGCCGGAACTCGCGGTGGCAGTCAACGCGAACGGTGCGGCGGTGTCGGTCACCGGATCGAGCGCGGCGAAGCTGATGGTTTGCGAAGCCTTGTTGATGGTCAGTGCGCCCGACGCGTTGCCCGCGTAGTTCGGTTCGGTGATCGTGGCGACGACCGCATAAGTTCCGGCGTTGGCCGGTGCGGTGGACGAGCCGTTGTAGGTGACCGTGTGCGCGAGTCCGGGCGGAGTGGTCGTGACGGCAGCCGCCTTGGCATAACTGTCGTAAGTCTGAATGAGGTTGCTCAGATTGACCGATGCAGCGAAGGGATTGACCGTTAGATTGACGCCGCGCGTGGTGTCGCCGCTGCCGTTGGTGGTGTTGGTGAAAACGACCGAATCGTTGTAGCCGCCGACGTTGAGCGTGGTGGCATTGCTGTTGATGGAAACGGTGACGGTGGTGTTGGCTCCCGCGGCAAGGGTGCCGCCGGTGGCGCTGAGATCCACCCAGCCCGAGGTGTTCGCGGCGGTCCAGTTGATCGGCGTGCCGCCCGGGTTGCTGAGGGTGTATTGCAGCGAGGATGGGGAAAACGCTCCGCCGAAGGATCCGGACGAGGTCAGTCCGCCCGCGGGGGTGACGGCGAGCGTGCCGGGGCCGATACCGGTGCCGGTGAGATTGATGTCGAAGGGGTTTTCGTTCGCATCATTGCTGGCGATTTGGATGGCCGCCGTGCGCGTGCCCGGGGCGCCGGGAGTGAAGGTGACGGTGAACGTGGTGCTGGTGCCGGGAGCCAGGGTGGTGGATCCAAGACTGCCGAAGGTGTAGTCCGCGTTGTGGGTGCCGGTTTTGGCAAGAGAGAGGCCGGTGAGATCGGCATTGCCGGTGTTTCTAACAGTGAACGAGAGCGGAGCGTCGGAGCTTCCGGCGTTGACCGAGCCGAAGCTGATCGTGGCTCCGCCATCGGTCAGATCGGTGCCCGCCGGTTGTTCAACGGCGATTTCAGGGGCGTTCGTGGGCGTGTAAACCACCTGATCCACCCATGCCGTGTCGGCACCGGTGTCCACGCTGGAGTCCTTGGTGTAACTCCACTTCACGGTCTGGCTGCCGGTCGGGATGGTCACGGTTTTCTGCACCCAGTCGACCTCGCCCGCGATACGGGCGAGCGAGCCGGTTTGCTCGACGTTGTTGAGGTAGAAACGGAGATAGTCGTATCCGCTCTCCGAGGAAACCTTCCACCAGAAGGTCATCGTTCCCGGTCCGACGACCGCCGTTTCCATGGTACTGCTCTGGCTGTGGGTGATGTTGCCGGATTCCGCGGCGTCGATGCCATCCTTGGTGGTGATGGATTGGGAGAACCAATTCGCGTTGCCGCTGTTGGTCCATGTGAATCCCGGAGTGTCCAGCGCATCGGCGAGCGTTGGTTGCGCCATGATGGTGAAGTTGGCGTTGCTGGTGTCCGAGTAGGCCGGATTGTCCACGCTGCTGACCCTGATGGTGTAGTCGCCGCCCGCGGCGAGACCCGCGGAAACCGTCCACAAGTAACTGCCGTCATTGGCCTCGTTTGCGGACAACACCGAATCGAGGACCCCGCCCTTGAGGAGTTCGATTTTCACATTGCCCGTGATGTTGGCTCCCCAGGCGATGGTCTGGGTGGATCCGAAGTAGATCGATTCCCCGCCATTGGGATGGGAAACGGCCACCGTGTTGGCGGGGAGTCCGAACCGCACATTCATGTTGGCGCCGGGGGCGCTGAGGAAGGCGAGCCGGATGCCCGAGCCGCTTCCATTCCACCACTTCGCATCCGGCAGCGTGGCATCGGAGAAGCCGAGGGTGTGCGTGCTGTCGAAAGCATCCGCGTTGTCACCTCGGTCGCGGCCGTTTTCGAGATCAAACGCGCCATCGGCCTGCTCGAGCGAAACCTCGTAGTGCTGGCTGGCGGTCATCTGCTGGTTGTCGTTGCCGTTGACCAGTTCGTCGATGTGCCAGATCAGAATTCCCTTGTCCGGAGAATAAGCCGCCCACGGATCACCGGTGCCGCGGTTTTCGATGAGGAAGTATTCGGTCGAGGTGCCGGGTTTGCGGATCCGGTAGCCTTCGTTGTTGGTGGTGGGCAGGGCATCGGTGAAGGACTGCGATGCGGTGATGTCCACCACATTGCTCCAACCGCAGATGTCCTTGAAGTAGCCGTTGATCGGTCCAGGGGTCTTGCCGCCGTTGAGGTGGTTGCCCGCACCCATCAGGCAGTGGTTGCCAACCCCTTCCGATTCACCACCGTAATCGTAGAGATCGGGAAACTTGAGCAGAAGGTGTCCGTTTTCATGGCAGAAGGTGCCGATCGGCACGCTGGACGTCTGCGCGTTGGTGATCTGATAGTCGTAGATGTAGATGGGGTTCTGGGTGGTGCCGACATTGACCTGCGGCGACAAAACCCAGCGGTGTGGCCAGAGGCCGTCCGGCCACACGCCCGAGGTGGCACCTGCGAAGAGAACGTTGGTGGCGATCGCCTGATTGCTGGCGTTGCGGGTGAGCCCGGTGAAATCGAAGCCCTGGGCCTTGAGGATGTTGATGGCGTCGTTGAGCACCAAACGCCCGGTGAGGCCGCCGTCGCGCAGCGTCGTGTTGGTGGGGTAATTCGACCAGTTGTAATACGCCCTCGGCTGCGGCAGGGTCACGATTTCAGTGACCACCTGGGTGTAATCGGTCTGGCCGAGGGATTGGGCCAAAAAGTAATCGCGAACCGAGCCGGTGTTGCCGCCGCCGGTATAACCGATCTGGTTGCAGTAGTTCTCCATTGCGGCCTTCGTCGTTGGAAAATTCGTCGGGTCCGCCGTGCCGGTGGCCGGATCATCGGGAAACTGGACGAGGATGGTGAGGCCGACGTAGGTGCCTGTGACCGGAGCGAACGAAGACGAAGAGGATTGGGTCGCGCCACCACCCTCGCCCGGGTTGTTTTGCGGGCCGTCTTGATTCGCATCCAAACCCTTGCGTTGGCGTGCCGCCTTGACGCGCTTGGCCCATTCGACGCGCTCGTTCGGAGCCAGTTTTTCATAGCGTTCTTTCCAGATGGCTTTTCTCGCCTCCGGTGGCAGTTGGAGCTTTTTGGCGAGCCCCGGGGGCACCTTGCCGTTCGCGAGTTTGCCGCTGGGGACAAGGTCCTTGCCGTTGGGCGAGAGCTTCGCGTATTCATAAGCTTTCTTTGCCGGATTATAGATGACGGTAAGGCCGTCGTGGGTTTCGGTGCGGGCATAGAACTCGTCGCCGAAGACACGGAGTTGCAATTTGGTACCGTCGGGCTGGGTCCACTCGATTTCCATGCCATCGGGACCGTAGGGCGCGGCGTGGAGGAAAGTGGTGGAGAGGGTGAAGGTGAGAAAGGCCTTGAGGACGGCGCTGGCTTTGGGTGGCAGGAACATGATTGCCGGGTTTTGGGGGACAGCGTATGTGGGTTTGTTGAAAACCGGACGCGGCCGAAAAACCACCGTCCGATGATCCAATGGCGAACGCTGAGAAAATTCTCCGGCGGGTGTCGAATGTTTTCCGCTGTGGCATCCTGTATCTTCATCGGGCAGGTTTGTGGGGAGTCTCCAGGTTCATGACCTTCGAAAGCGGGCTTGCGGTCCCTGCCTTCGGCACAAGGGGTGGGCCGTCGTGTCCGGTCCTGTTGACGATAAATGCCCGACTCTTCGATCGGTTGAAGGGCCCCTCTCCCTGCGGATGCGCAAAAAACGCAAAACACGGCTTGATTCCCGGTGGTTCGCGGCTAAAACGCCCGCCCCTCATGCCGGACCCGTCACGCACCCTGAAAGTCGCGATTCCCAAAGGCAGCCTGGAGGCACCCACCGTGGAGCTCCTCTCGAAGGCTGGCTACGAGGTCTATGTTTCCTCCCGCGGCCTCCGTCCCAGCTCGAACGACCCGGAACTGGATCTCTACCTCATCCGTGCGCAGGAGGTCGGGCGTTATCTCGGCCAAGGGTTCATCGACTGCGGCATCACCGGCTACGACTGGGCCTATGAAAACGAGGTGGACCTGGTGGATCTCGGCGAATTGCCATATTCCCGCGCCACTGTGCGCCCGACCCGCTGGGTGCTGGTGGTTCCGGAGGATTCGCCGATCCGCAAGGCGGAGGATCTTCAGGGCAAGCGCATCGCGACCGAAGGAGTGGGCATCACGAAACGCTGGCTCAAGGAGCGCGGTATCGAGGCTGAGGTCGAGTTTTCCTGGGGAGCCACCGAGGTGAAGGTGCCGGATCTGGTGGATGCCATCGTGGACGTCACCGAGACCGGTTCGTCGATCAAGGCCAACCGCCTGCGCATCGTGGACACGCTGTTGACCTCGTTTCCTCACTTTTACGCAAACCCGGCCGCCGCCGCCGATCCGTGGAAACGGGAGAAAATGGACCGGATCGCCCTGCTGCTCAAGGCGGCGCTCGGTGCCCGCGGCAAGGTGGGGTTGAAAATGAACCTGCCGAGCGGCAAACTTCCGGAACTTCTCCACAAACTCCCGTCACTCCGCCGGCCGACCGTTGCCAACCTCTCCGAGGAAGGCTGGGTGGCGGTCGAGACAGTGATTGACGAAATCGTCGTTCGGGACATCATCCCCGAACTCAAGCGCCTCGGCGCGGAGGGGATCATCGAGTATCCGCTCAACAAGATTGTCCCCTGAACCCTTTTGAACTGAACACCAACACCGCCATCACACCGCCATGGGCTCCATCAAGAAACGCCGCAAAACCAAAATCAACAAGCACAAGCGCAAGAAGCGCATGAAGCAGAACCGCCACAAGAAGCGTCTCCGCTACAAGTCCTGATCCCGGGACCATCGTGATCTTCAAGCGCCGGAGGCCCGTGGTTTCGGGTCTCCGGCTTTTTGCTTTGCACCGCGATGAGCCTGCAGGTGGTGGTCGATTTCAAGGTCATCGACGAGTCGGACGACTGGCTCGTGGTGGACAAGCCCGCGCCCCTGATCGTGCATCCGGCGAACCGGAAACCCGAGCCCACCCTGCTCGGCGGAGTCGAACACCTGCTCGCTTTCGAGATGGAAAACGGTGCCTGTCCGGCCATCGTCAACCGTCTGGACCGCGATACGAGCGGCCTGGTCATCATCGCCAAACACACCGCCGCCGCCCGTGAATTAGGCCTGATTTTCGAACGCCGCGAGGTTTCCAAGGAATATCTGGCCATCGTGAACGGCTGGCCGGAGCGGGACGAATTGACCGTGGCCGAACCGATCCTCCGCGCCGGGGAAATCGGCCCCTCGGCGATTTGGGTCCGGCAGATCACCCATTCCGATGGCAAACCCTGTCTGACGCGCTTCCAAGTCGAACGCCGTTTCGACCGGGGGGAGGGGAGATTCGCTTTGGTTCGTTGTTTTCCGGAGACCGGACGGATGCATCAGATCCGGGTGCATCTGGCTCATTCCGGGCACCCGATCACCGGTGACAAACTCTACTCGGGCGACGGTTCCGAATACATCGAATGGATGGCCCGCGGCTGGAGCCCAGACCTCGCCGGGAAGCTTCATCTGCCCCGCCACGCCCTGCACGCATCCGGCCTCGCGCTTCGCTGGCGGGACCGGGATTTCCGCTGGGAAGCGCCCCTTGCAGCCGATCTCGATGCCTTCGCGGCCGGGCGCGAGACCTTGGACAATCCGGACGTTGTCATCTGGAGCCGCCATGACTAGCCTCGCCCCATGAGCACCGCCTTGGCAGAAATCGTATCATTTCTCGATCGGGAACTCCGCACCGCGGCCATCGGCGACTACCCCGGGGCGGTCAACGGTTTGCAACTGGCCAACTCCGGCGGGATCTCACGGGTTGTCGCCGCCGTGGACGCCTCGCTGGCAGTCATCGAGGAGGTTGCCAAAGACGGACCCGCTCTACTGCTGGTCCACCATGGGCTTTTCTGGCAGGGTGCCCAGCCGCTGACCGGCCCGGTTTACCGGAAATTCAAAACGGCGATGGATGCCGACCTGGCGATCTATTCAAGCCACCTGCCGCTGGATGTCCACCCGATCTGGGGAAACAATATCCAGCTTGCAAAGGCGGTCGGCTTGATCAACCCACAGCCCTTCTTCGAAAAAAAGGGGCTACATCTGGGGTTGAGGGCCGAGTGGTCGGGTTCGCGCGGAGAACTCGCCGAGCGCCTTGAAGCGGCCGTCGGCGGGGCGGTTCATCTCTGCCCCGGAGGACCGGATCGCCCGCAATCGATCGGCATCATCACCGGTGGCGCGGGTGGCGAAGTGGCCGAAGTCGCGGCAAGCGGGATCGACACCTTCATCACCGGGGAGGGGCCGCACTGGAGCTATCCCCTCGCCGAAGAACTCGGGGTCAATCTTTTCTACGCCGGCCACTACGCCACCGAAACCTTCGGTGTGAAAGCCATCGCCGAGGAATTGTCCAGACGGTTTCACTTGGATCGGTCCTTCGTGGACCGCCCAACCGGCCTGTAAACCCATGATTTTGGGGGTGTTAAGCGTCGGAATGCGGGCGGCGGGAATCGAACCCGCGTTTCAAGCTTGGGAAGCTCACATTCTACCATTGAACCACGCCCGCGAACGGCTTCGTAAAATGCCCGGAATCCACGGCGGATCAAGCATTTCCCACGCTGTTTGGCGATCCGAAATAATTTGCGTAGGTGGGAAGAAATTTCTTGCTAGAGAGCGGTCGAGGCGGTTTGATTCCCTCCGAAAGCGCGGGCATAGCTTAGTGGTAAAGCACTATCCTTCCAAGTTAGACATGCGGGTTCGATTCCCGCTGCCCGCTCCATTTCAATTTCCCAACCCCGACATCCCCACATGAAAAAGTCCTTCCTCTTCGCCCTTGTCAGCGCCGCGCTGGCCTTGCCCGTTTCCGCAGAAGTTGATTGCCTGAAGCTCGCGCTCTCTGTGAAAAACTCCGTGGCGGCCGATCAGGACAAGGTCCTTGAAATCGTTTCGAAGGAGGTTTCCGCCGCTTCCGGATGCGCCTGCGAAATCGTCAAGGCTGCCATCGAGGGATCCGGAGCCAAGCCCGAAACCGTCGCCTCCATCGTCGAGGCGGCCGTCAACGCCGCTCCCGACCAGATTCGCATGATCGCCCAGTGCGCGGTGGCCGTTGCCCCTGACGCGCTGGCCGATGTTCAGGCGGTGCTCGCCAAACTGGATCCGAACAAAGGCGAGTCCGCAGACAGCGCCAAAGGAGCGAAGGCTCCCGCCGGTGAGGTGGCTGCCATGCCCAATCCGCTCGATTTCCCGGGCTCTGGACCGGTCGCTCCGATCAATGGAGGTCCTGGCGGTTTTCCGCTCATTCCGGTCTTCCCGCCGGTGATCATCAATCCGCCCGAAGTCACCGAGGTTGATTGATTTCCGTTTTTCCCAATCTCCACCCTGATACCCGCACCCACCATCGTTATGAAACATCGAATTCCGGTTTGTCTGTTTGGCCTTTTGACGTCAGGCTTCGCCTCCGCCCAAGGTCTTTACTACGTAGGTTCCGAGGCCCAGGAGTCCATGCCCCTGAAGTGGGTGGTTGGGGTAAGCGCCATTTACGACGACAACGTGGCACCCGGTAGTCTGGATGCCACCGGTCGGCAGGTGGACGATAGCTCCTTCGCCATCAATCCGTATGTCGGCCTATCGATGGTCAGCATCACACCACAGACGACTTGGGATGTTTACGCGCGTCTGGGTCTGATTTACTATTTTGACGCTCCCGATTACATGGATGATGTGAACAGCCAGTCTCGCATTGGTTTCAACCTCACTCATCGCTTTAGTGAACGGTTGCGTCTTTCCAGCCGGAATTTTGTATCGTACGAGTTGGAGCCCGACTATTCTTACGGCTACGCCTCGACCCGAAGCACCGGTGAGTATTTCTTCTGGCAGTCCGACAATTCCCTGGGTTATCGCTGGACCGAACGTTTCGCCACCTACACCGGAATCCGGCTGAGTGGAACCACCTACGCGGACGTCGACAACAACGACCGATTCACTTGGGAAGCATATAATCAGTTTCGTTACCAGCTCAGTCCGCAAACGGTTCTGACCGCAGACTACCGTTATTCCCAGACCTACGGCGATGGCTATGCCTCGGATACTTCCGACCATTACGTTCTTGGAGGTTTGGAGCATCGCTTCAGTCCGAACACCATTGGGGTTCTCCGCGCGGGCGCCCAATTCCACAGCGTCGATAACGGAAGCAACAGCACCAGTCCGTATGCCGAGTTTGCATTGAACTCCCAGATTAACACACAGTTCCGAGTTCGCTCTTTTGCTCGGTATGGCATTGAGAACTACGACACGGTTCAGGGTCTCGATCTGAACGCTCCGACCAATGGCCTTTCAGACACTCTCGTTGAGTATGATGATCGTCAAACCCTTCGCTTTGGCATATCGGCGGATTACGCCATCTCGCCAATGCTCTCGTTGTTCGGCGGAATTGACTATATTCCGACTTCATACAGCGACGGTCGCTGGATTCCGCGGCCCGGTGAGGTCAATCCAGGCTCGATCCCTGATGTGGACGAGGATATCTTCAGCGCTTACATCGGGCTTTCGGTCAAATTCAATGATTACCTGACCGGCACGGCATCCTACACCTTCACTGACTCCAGCTCGGACATCGTCGGACGCGACTATGACCGCAATCGTTTCAGCATCGGTGTCAGTGCTGAGTTCTGACAAGTCCCCTTCTGAAATCAAAGTCCACAACCCAACCAACGTTTTCGATTCAGGCGAAACCATGCTCCCGCAATGATTTTCATTGCGGGAGTTTTCGTTTCGGCTGGAACTTCAACAAAACTGTGAAAAACTACCGTCCATGAACCTATCCGCTCCGCAACAGAACGAAGCCGCGCTCCACGCGGTTGACTACTGGCAGGTGATCAAGAACCGCTACGGCATCATTCTCCTCACGCTGCTCCTTGTTTTCATGACCGCCGCCGTCATCACCTACGTGATGCCCAAGAAGTATGAAAGCGAGGCCCGCATTGAAGTCAAACCCCGCACAGGCGGCATGTCGCCCCTCGGCATGATGATGACCGAGGCTTCGGGCGCCAACCGCATGACGCCCCAGTTCTTCGGAACCGAATTCGAGAAGATCAAGAGCCGCAATGCGCTCGAGAAGGTGGTGGAGAATCTTGAACTGGTGAACCGCTGGAGCGTTGATAAGGAAACCGCCCTCAATATCCTCAAGGGTATCGTCAACACCCAGAATATCCGCGGTACCGACCTCATATCCATCCGTGTCCGGCACACCAACAAGGTGGATGCGCGTGACATCGCCGACGAAGTGGCCAAGGCGTACAAGGCATACCGCAACGAGATCGAAAGCAACGAGGCCGAGCGCCAGCTTCAGGAACTCAATAAGGCCGTTCGCGATCAGGAGGACAAGGTCGAGGAGCGCCGGAAGGTCCTTGCCACGATTGTCAGGACCAAGGGGATCATCTATCGCGGCCAGGATTCGTTCTACGGCCAGTCGGGCGTGGACGAGGACCTCGGTGCGAAAACCGCCCTTCAGGTCTACCACGAGTTGGAGCAGGAGAAGATGCAGCTTGAAAGCCAGATCAGCAGCCTTCTGAAATACGACAGCGAGCAACTGATGGTCTATGCCGCCGGCCTGAATCTTCCTGATAACATCATCCGCACGCAGTATCCACTGTATCTCGACGCCAAGCGCCAGCTTGACGGCTATCGCATCAACGGCTTGGGCGAGCGCCACCCGACGGTTCTTGCCGCAGCGGACCAGATTGAGAAAATGAAGAAGGATCTCGACGAGGGGGTCGTCAATCTGCGCGCAACTCTCAAGGCCCAGCTCGATCTTGCTACCGAGCGACTCAAGAGTGTTGAGATCATGAGGGACGAAACGCGCGAAGAAGCGATCAAGAAGGGTCTCGACGCCCAGGACTATGTCGATGCTAAGCGCGAGTTCGAGAACGATCAGGAACTCCTCCAGCAAATGAAGCTGAAGAAGACCGGCGAGGAGATTTCCCTTCGCATCCCCCGTGAAAGCGTGGAAGTCCATGACGATCCGATTGTTTCCAACAATCCAGTCAGTCCGAATGTGACCCTCAACCTTGTGCTCGGCGCCGTGGTCGGATTGATCTTCGGAGTTGGCATCGCCTTCTTCCTCGAATACCTCGACACATCCGTGAAGAGCCTCGAGGATGTGGAGCGCTATCTCCAGGTGCCCGTCCTTGCGGTCATTCCGAAGGACGTTGGCATCCTGCACAAGCAGAGCGGCATGAGCCCCGACGCCGAGGCTTACCGGATTCTGCGCACGAACATCGAGTTCAACCGCAAGAATCCCGAGGACAACGCAATCACCGTGGTATCCGGTGGTGCGGGCGAGGGCAAGTCCACAACCCTCGTAAACCTGGCCTACATTTGCGCCCAGGGCGGCTACACCACTCTGATGATCGACGCCGACCTTCGCCGTCCGCGCCTGCACACGTTCTTCAACATCAACAACTCGGTGGGTCTCACCAACTACCTGACCACCGAACTGATGCTGGAGGATGTGATTCTCCAGACTCCGGTGGACAATCTCTATTTCATGCCCTCCGGCATTCTTCCGGCGGACGCGGCCGGCATTCTGAACTCACGGCGCATGTCCGAGTTGATCCAGGATGTGAAGCAACGGTTCGACCTCGTGCTGGTGGACAGCCCGCCGATTCTCGGCGTGAGCGACGCCTCGGTGCTTGCCAGCGAAGTGGACCTCACCATGCTGGTCATCCAGCACCGGAAGCTGCCGCGCAACATGCTGCTCCGCGTCAAGCATGCGGTGGAAAACGTCGGCGGCCATGTCATTGGCGTGGTGCTCAACAACGTGGATGTCCGCAGTGACAGCCAATACCAGTATTACACCAGCTACTACACCTACTACGCTCCTGCGGAAGCCCAGGTGGGCCCGCCGATGGCGGCCCAAGCCTCCGCGCCGACGAAGGCACAGCCGCAGAACGCCCCTTCCCGCGGCAATGATTCGGAACTATACTGACCCAACAACCCAGACTGACATGAACATTCGTCGTTTCCTCACTGTATTCGCTGCGCTCCTCTGCCTGATGGCAGGTGCCACCGCCCAGATCCAGCCGGGTCGGGCCATTCAGATCACGGTCTCCGGGGTCCCCCCGGAAGAGAAAACCCGCTTCGATCCGATTTATCCGGTATCCGAGTCGGGCATGATCAACATGCCGCTCATCGGTCAGGTCCGCGCCGCAGGACTTCGTGCGGAGCAACTGGCGATCGCATTGCAGGAGCGTTACAAATCCGCCCAGATTTACACCAATCCCACCTTTCAGGTAATCGATTCGAGTGCGAAGACGATTGATGAGCAGGTGGTCTATGTGGGTGGGCAGGTTCGTAGAACCGGCCCGGTGCCCTACAACCGAACCCTGACCCTGTATCAGGCGATTCAGGCAGCAGGCGGTTTTACAGAGTTTGGCAGCATGAAGCGGGTGAAGCTTTTCCGTAACGGTAAGCAGAAACAGTATGATCTCACCCAAGCGCAGTTCATGCATATCCCTTTGGAACCGAACGACACCATCGAAGTCCCGCAGAAGACGATCTTGAACCAATGATTGGGATTCGGTGATTGCAGCACAGTCGCCACGATATGAAGGGAATGAAACGGTTTTGTCCTGGCCCTTTCTTGCTCGTGGTGCTGACAGTCATTTCAGCTTCGGCTGTGGAGATCCCGCCCGGTCCCCTCAAGGATCTGGCATCCGATCAGTTTCGAAACCGCAAGCGCGCTGAGGCGGAGATCCTCGCGTGGGCTCGGCAGCGCCCGGCGGTTGCCACCGACGCGATTTTCGAGCATTCCCGCACCTCGCCGGACCCCGAGGTCCGCGAGCGCTGCCTTTCCATTCTCAAGGATCTCGTCGCCGACGAGTATCTCCGGGATGGCGAGGGTTACATCGGCATCCGGATGCAAGATGAAATCACGAATGTGCCGGGCGACCCGAAACCCCGGGGGGCCATCCGTGTGATTCAGGTGGTCGCGGGCTCGGCAGCCGAATCCGCCGGCTTGCAACTCAATGACCTCATCGTCGGCCTGAACGACGAGGTCTGGCATGAGCGCGTCATTTCCTTCGCCTTTGGCGATCGGATCCGTCAGTTCAAGCCCAATGCCGTGGTCAGTCTCAAGGTTCTGCGGGCGGGAAACCTTGTCGAGGTGCCCGTCAAACTCGGCCGGCGGCCTCTGTTTGCCGAGAATCCCTTCATCGAACAGACCGAGCAGGAAGTCGCCGAGGCCGAAAAGGCGGCCCAAGCCGCTCATTTCAGGCGATGGCTGGAGGAGCGCCGAAAGCGCGACTAGCCCGGAAACAAC
>Ga0315903_10004461_pt1 | contig 18756 bp, 20 predicted proteins | sample LakEriMetagenome_7_FD_203524 | JGI IMG/M metagenome (GOLD analysis project Ga0315903, IMG submission 203524) | Freshwater fungal communities from buoy surface, Lake Erie, Ohio, United States - Buoy 2 MA119 | ecosystem: Environmental > Aquatic > Freshwater > Lake | place: USA: Lake Erie, Ohio...
TTGTGCATTTTCTGATAAAAACATTTAATGTCTCCTTGTTTAAATTTGGATAACTTATTACTTATTTATAAGTTATTGTCTTTTGATTGTTCTTGATAAGGCCTGTGCATAAGATGAAACAACATCGCTGCCTGAATATTCAGGTTGTGTGCCAGTTTCTTCTATTAGAGCTTGCTTAGCTGTTTCTTTAACAACTGATTCGCGAGGGAAATAATTTTCCTTGATAACGGAAACTTTTTCCTTGTAGATATCGGAATTATCGAACTCTACACCTTCTAGAAGTTTTGTTAATTTGTTTACTTCAGTATCTGCTAGATCTTTAGTCATTTCTTTAATGATAAGTTTCTTTTTAAGATCTGTTACTTCAGTATTCAAACCAATATTATTTGCCAACTGACTATTTAGATTTTCTTCCAACTCTGTTACTTTACCTTGTAAATCACCTATTACATCATATTTTTCTTCAGGCACTTCAATGTAATGTTCTTTGAAGAGAGCCTTAAGTCCCGACATAAAATCTTCTGCGATTTCTGTACGAAGACCATTTTCTATCGCTAATTTATTTTCTTCCATCCAATTCTCAACTACATAGTTAAGATATGAATCGATTTTTTCTACTACGCCTTCCTTATATACATCAAATTCTTCTGCATATTTTTCTTCTAAGGAAGCTGCTACTTTTTCCATTTCGTTATTTACGCGAGCAATAACTGCTGCTTCAAAAATGGCTGTAGCTTTTTCTCTGAATTCTTCTGATAGGCCTTCACCGAAGATTGGAGATAAATCAATTGGCTCAACAACTGTTTCTTGAGCTTCAATTGTTTCTTCTTCGGTTTCTTCCTCTTCCGAAACAACTTCTAGATTTTCATCTGATTCTGTTTCTTCACCGTGTTGCATATGATTACCGGTGTTCTGAGGGATAGAAGACAAACTCTGTACAGTGGTGAAATTAGGTGCATCGCCTACAGGGCCCTTCATTGCAATAGTATTTTTAGAAATACCTTTTGCAGTAATAGATCCTTGGTTAGCATCTTTTTCATCACGGTCTTCGTGACTTGCTTCTTGAGAGTCGCCTTGCTTGGGATTGCCACTATCGCCAGCATTGGCAGGTTTGATTGTGGAATCTTTTGGCTTTGTCGGTACCATAGGCCCAGCTTCTTCATTTAAAGAAGAAGCTTTAGCTGTTACGCGTTCTAGCAATTCCTTAACTTTACTTTCTACTGACATTAGTGTCTCCTAAATGTATGAATATACTCAATCAATATTTATAATTCTAGTTACCTAGACAATTGATTTACGAATTGTTCAAATATTTTTAATTTAACTTCGTCCAATTCCTTGGCAGAAGCCTTCTTAATTGTTTTTTGTGCAGCCTCAATTTGTGTTGCTTTCCAAATACCATTCTCACAAATCCATTCTACATTTTCCATAATACCTTGCACAAAGGCATCCGGCGCAGAAGGATCAGCAACAATATCTACGGTTGCTAGATGAAAGTCATCTTGCACTTCGTTGATTCCGTTTGAGTTCATTTTTAACGATCCTAGACCTCTAGTTGATACGCCTAAACGAACTTCATTTTCTATTAAGTTTTTAGCAATAATTCCCATTGGCGTATCTAAGATTTTAGCTTTGCCGTATACATCATTACCTTCCATTTTTAGGCCGGTAATTAGATGGGAAACTTGATGTAAATTAATCGAAGGATTTTCAGGATGTCCTAATTCTCCCAATGAACGTTTTTCGCCGATAAGTGATTGGTACTTAGTTACTTCGCGTTCCATTATACCTTTACCGTAAGAACGGTTATTTCTATTTGGTTTTTCTGCTTGTGCAAAAATACCTTCGATAAAAATGTTCTTACCACCACCTTGTTTCTCTTCTACAAGGTATTTTAAATCTTGTGCAACTTCTTTAATTAATCTCATTAAAATTCCTTACTTCTTAGTTTGTTGGTCTGGCTCAATAAAACCAGCAGGCTTTGAAATAGTAAAATATACTAAAGAATTCGCCGGCATTGCAACAAATATATTAGCGTTATTATTAGCTGTATCTGAGAATCCCATTGTTTGAGTCATAGACCAGTTATCATTTCCATTAAGATATAGTATTGCTGTACCGCCGCGAGAAACAACAATAGGAATAGAGCCAGGAGTAGACCACATTACACCAGTAATATTCATTTGGACATTTGGTTGATCTATAGTTTCATCGGCAATAGCAAGATCTGCACTTGTAATATTTGCTTGACCATCACCAACTATTTTTACAACTGCTTGTTGTCTAACTTTTTTAAGTATTGTTCTTATTGTTGCCATGTCTTCCTCTTATTTGCTTAAACGGTTGATTGCTTTATCAACACCAGCAATACGTTTATTGGCCTTAGTTAAGAAAGTCTTTCTTTCTTTAGATCCTGGCGCTGCACCTCCAGCTTGATGTGCGTTAATTGCAATACCGGACATTCCGGATGTTGCTTTCTTGACGTATGATCCAAGAGTTGATTTTTTCAATTCATCAATCTGTTCTGTTTCTTCAGTTTTCAACTTAACAGGTTTTGCAGGTTTTGTTGACGTATTAGTATTAGAATTAGTAGTGCTAGAACTACCGGTAGTTTGTATTGATTTAGGAACAGTATTTTGTACTATAGGTTTAGCAACATCCGATGCTAAAGATCTGCCCGCAGAAGCTACAGTTTTTACTGCCCCGCCTACTGCTTTTCCAATTGCTCCTAGAATTCCTTCATCTTGTTGTCCAACTTCTTCATTACGAGATTTTCCCTTAGCAGCATAAGAAGCAGCCAACGCCATTTGAATACGTTTAGCTTTAGATTTGCCTGCAAATCTTGGATTGTCAGAATGTACAAAGTCGTGAATGTACGTTCCGGCAGGATCAGATGCCTTTAGCTTTTCTTCTAAATACTGTTCTCTAAGCTCGTTAAACTTCTTCATGTTCTTTTTCTGTTCCTATAGAAGTTGCAACTTCCTGTTTCTTTGCTTCTAACGCATCCGACACTTTACTTGCAATAATCTCATTAAATCTTTCAACAGCATCCGACTGTTGATTATTAATGATGCTATCTACCATAGATTGTATAACTGTTGATTCCATAACTTCTCCTATAATCATTATTTATTTATTGCTGAGGTTCCTGCCCAGGAGGCAATTGACCAGGCGGCATGCCAGGCATTCCTATCGGTGGCGGTGGAGGTTCTGTCTCTATTTGAGCTTTCATCTCCTTCATTTCTTTATCCGACATTCTCAAAATATTTTTCATAACATATGCTTGGCTATAATATGCGCCAACAAAAGGTTGAATTTGATTCAACAGATCAATTCTGTTTCTCAAATTCTCAGCATTTTTCATTTCTTCAAAATACTGATCCTGAGCATATCGATAATCTATTTCATTCTTTATTGAGTTCCAATCTTTTTCTGTTAAAACACCCTTTAACAACAACTGAGTTTTTAACAAATCATTGAATAGCTCATTAAATTTTACTCTGAGTCTGCCGACAAATTTAGCAAATTTTAATTCATCTCTAGTAATCTCTGTTGCTCTGCCAAACGATATACCTGTTTGGGGTTGCATTCTTGATAACGGAACATTTAATGCCTGATATAATTTAGTTTGAAAATAATTAATATCGTCAATCTGACCTAAGTTTTCGCCGCCAGGCAATGTAGTAATTTCTGTACCTCTGCCGCCTTCTCTTCTAGGCAACCAAAAATCTTCCAACATAGACATAAATTTACGATCGTCTCTAACTTCTCCAGTACTGGAATCATAAACAATCTTATTTCTATAGCGAGCCATAATATCTTTTAAATATTGCTCTGCTTTCAATTTTGGTAAATTGCCCACATCTATATAAAATATTCTTCTCTCAGGTGCTCTTGCCAATCTGTAAATAACTAAAGAATCTTCCATCATCTTTAATTGATTCACAGGTTTAATTGCTTTATGCAATTGACCTAAAACTACATTCTTATCCAAATCCATTATACCCGAAGGTACAAATGTAATAGCATCTAAAGAAATTCTTATGCCCTGATTCGCAGCATGTGTAGTAAATCCTGGATTATAAGTGATACCTTTTTCATTGTATAAGAAATACTCTTCAACAGACTTAATAATCTCTACGCCACTATCTTTATCTTTTTCTTTCTTAACTTCACGTATCTTCTTTATTTTCCTTGGATCTAACACTATCGTCTCTAAAATACCACGTTTAGGATTTTTAGTATCTACGATCTTTTGAAAGTATAATCTACCATCTATGTACCATCTTTTAAAATAATCAAATCCTTTGGTATCAAATTCAATCATTTTCATCAATGCAGTAAATTCATCAAGGATAGTATCTTTAATATCGTCAGGAATATCTAATCTATCTAAATTAATTTGTACTACAGCCTCATCGTCTATAGCAGCAATTGCTTCAGTTAATATTTCATCTATTGCTGCAGATGTATCTGAATACATTGCACATTCGCGATATCTGGTAATAAGATCATATTCAGATTTTGCGGTTGCATCTAAATCAACATACGTTCCAAAATATCCACCCGCTTGTACAGTGGATGCTCCATCGTCAGCAACAGGCGTGGCAAACCCCTGTAGTTTTCTGTCTATAGGAGGTTCTTCATCCTCTCTACCAATAGTAAAGCCAAATAGTTTAATTGCCATAATTTAATTCACTTTTTAAAATTAACCTAATGATGTTAATGCGTCGACCAATTGTTGTGCTGGATTATTAGAGAATTCAAAAGATTGATACTGGAATGATACACCAAATGTCGACAACTGATCGTTGGATCCAAAATCTAACGCAACTGCTCCCAAGTCTACAGGGAAGGCTCCTAATAATTTATATTGTTTTAGAACTGCGCCATTACGATCCAATTGGGAAACAAACATATCTGTTTGATATGTGGCTGGTTGTAAAGCACCTGTCTTGTTAGCAAGATCTTCTATTCCGTTCATCCATTGTTCAATGGCTGTTCTAATAGTAAATCCTGAGTCGTTTAGAACTGTACAGTTAAATGGAGCAAACTCTCTGTCGCCTGCCATTTTAACTAATCGTCCGCGATAATAAACTGGAGCAACCCCGATGGTTTGTCCTGGTAATTCCGCAACACTAACTAAAAAGGGCGCCTTTGCAAGAGCAGCAGTTCTTCCCGAAACATAGTTAGGGAAGGTCATTTGAACTGCAAACTGATTCGGTCTTGCGCCGCCGTTTGTAAGTTCTGCTTTAAATCGTTCTACATTAAATGGTATTGCCATTTTTATTATTCTCCTGTTATGCGCCTACTTCTTCGAAAGATACGCCAGTTCTTGTAGCTATAAAGTTCAACTGGATAAAGTTAATCGATCTTGCAGGCTTGATGTAAATATCTGCAACAAATTGATTTCCATCAATTACAGAAGCTGGGTTGTTTGTTTCGTCGCAAACAACTTTAAAGTCTGTAATACCTCTGCGACCTTGTACATCTCTTAAGAATGGTTCTACAAGGTTTCTAAATTGTCCGCGAGTAAATGGATCATTAAATTCAAATAACTGGAATTTAGATGCTGTAGAAATTGCTTTTTCAAGAACAATAAACAATCTACGTACGTTAATACGATCAAATGCGCTTGGTCTTGATTGTAGAGTTTTATCACCAAACAGCAATGTTCCTTGTCCTGGGAATGTTACTACAGGATTTACACCCTTCTTGTACAATGTATCTCTATCTGTCTTGGATGGAGAATATGCCAATTTAACTACATTCTTAATAACACCTCTATTATATCCCGCAGGAGAGAACCAAGGATCTGCAATGTAATCTGTTCTTGCTGCAAGACCTGCAATATCCCCGTTCAATGGAACATAACGATATTTGTCGTTATAACGATCGTACTGATATTTCCAACCAGAATCTAAAACAGCATAAGAAGAATCTGTTAAAGTATTTCTGTAAGAAACAATATTATCTGCAGGAGTTGTAGAATTAACAACTGAAGTGTATGGAGGTGATACAAATACTACAGCATCTCGTCTGGTTGACGCAATGCCAATAACGCTATTAACTACTGATACATCTGTAGTTGGTCCCATTGGGATTAAGCTAACATCATACAATTCGTCATTAGAGAAAAGATTATATCCAATTGATACATTTCCTGAAGAAACACTATCTGAAGAAACCCCGCCGGATAAAGTATTTGTAACTGCAGAACTTAATACTGCAAATGTTTTATTTGAACCAGATGTTCCCCAGTTTGTACCTTGTGAAGGATGATCCATCCACCAAACATAATTAGATTGATTATTAATTACGTCTCTGTAATAATTGGTTGATCCATCGGAATTTTTAGCATCAGATGCTTTAGATAAGAATGAGAATTTTTCAAGTACATAACCAGATGTACCTGACCAAGTTCCATTTGAATCCACAACAATAACGTGCATCTCGTCCAACGATCCACTCTTACCAGAAACGTATGCAGATGTTCCTGGAGCAGAATCAAAATTAGCAGCATATTGCCATGTGCTAAATGTATTAGAATCCGCCATTGAAACTCTAATAGAGTTTCCTAATTCTCCGGGATACTTAGCAGCAAATTCTCCAACTGTTGCAGATCCATTTTCATAAGTTGCCTGATAAAAATCTCGATTTGTAATTAGTGTAGGATTTGATGTAACTGTTGCATTTGCAGGAGTACTAAATCCTGCAACTGTACTAACTGTAACTGTAGGAGCAGAACCATATCCTGTACCAGGATTAATTAGATTTACACTGTCAATTAAATATTCTACTACTGCTAATATATCTGCATTTGTAGTAATAAATCCAATGTCAGATGTGGCAGGTGTAACAGTTACATTAGGATTTCTAATATACCCAGAACCTGTATCTACTAAAGTTACACTTGCAATGCCGCTATTGATACGAGATTGTAACGCAGCATTTGCGCCACCTAAACTATTATTTCTGTTAACTGTAAGAATTGGCTGATAACTATATCCGCCGGGACCAGTATTATCAATTACTACGCTATCAACATAACCATGTCCTATATTTGCTACAACAGAAGCGTCAGAACCAGTATTTCCATCTCTTCTATTAATAATTACATTGGGAGTAGATATATATCCTGAACCCATACTAGTAATTACAATACCTGTTATTGTATTTCCTCCGCTTAGAACTAACGATGCTGTAGCATGTGTCCCATTTTCTGCAATATTTCCGCTAAATTGTATATTTGCTTGTGGCCCATAATTTGTCCCGCCGTTTGCCACACCTACTTGTATCAATTTATATCTAACAACTAGATTTGCTCTTGCACCGGTTGCTGCTTGATTTTGAATTACCACATTAGATGTGGATGTATAATTATTACCGCCATCTATAACGTAAATATTTGCAAGAGCCCCTGACCCTAGTGCAACAGTTGCGGTAGTTCCAGTACCACCTGCCGCTGCTTCAAACGATAAGCTTGGCGCAGTATTATATCCTTGTCCTGCATTATTGATAAGTAATTTTGCAACATTCCCTGTTGTTTCTAAAACAACATTTGCAGTAGCCTGTGTTCCGCCAGCAATTGGATTTTCAATAATAACATTAATATTTGATGCTGTTAAGAATGTGGTAGTTGTTACATTAGTTGGACCACCCACATCTGTAGCTAAGGTAATTCCTGTGATTATTCCTGTGGGGGTAGAAACTGCGTTTCTTGATGTTGATTTATCTACAACACGAACAACTTTAAGATTGTTTCCATATGACAAGAAATTTGCTGCGGTAAAGAAATATCCCGCAGTTGTGTCGTTTGGTCTACCAAAAGTACTTACTAAAGAACTTTCCGAATCTACGGTCGTAACTTCTTCCACAGGGCCCCATTGGAAAGCGCCTGTAAACGCTCCTGCAGTGGTTGCAACGGAAGGAACAAAGGTTGTTCTATCTTCTTCGGTTACTACAACGCCAGGTGAAAGCTGAAATGCCATCTTCTTCTCCTTGATAATTTTATAGATGCGTCTATAATTTGATTTCTATTTATTTATAATTATAGTCTTTTAGACATTTTCAAGGAATTTTCTTTGTAATTCTTGTATTTCATCTTGAGATTTTGAACCAACATTAAACCAAATAGCATCCGACATAATCTGCGGAGCTTCGTGTTCGGGAATTCCCGTATCTATAATACCAAACGGAGTAAGATTTTCTTCAATCTGTTTGAACTGTTCTTCGTATAGAGCTTTTCTGAGATTTGAGTCTGTTAAATCCTTAAAGAATGATTCGTTAGTGGCCCATGAGAATAAGACCAAACACATAACTAAATCGTCCTGATATCCCTCATCTGCTTTATGACTTCCGCGGACTTCAATGAATGTGGATATTTCGTTAATAATATCTGGGTCGTGTATTAATAATTTCGTACCTTCAACCAAACTCTTAAATGAGGTACACCCTAATCGTTTTACTTGTTTAGTGGTTCTAACCCCAAGAGTCGCTCCCTGGGAGAATCCGCCAGATAAAAATTGCCCTGATTTACTATTACTTCCGACAAAGAACACATTCTCATATTCCAAATCCATATACAAAGTATCCGCTACTTGTTGCCCGTTATCATTAATCTCAACTAAACAATAAGCTTTGTTATAATCCTTGGCTACTTTATATATTATATTCGGAAAAAGAAGGGGGCTTATTTTATTGTTTCTATACTTCGCAACAACTTTAAAGGGATACGCGGTAATATCCATGACTGCAAATGCGGAGTAATCCCCACCAACTCCACGCGAGGTATCCGCTACCAACATATAAACTTTTTCTTCTTCCGGTTCGTCAAACACATCTAAACCATCTTTACTGTAAACATATGGTTTGACTGACATTCTTCCAATAGTATCAGGATTGATAAGTGTATTAGATGATCCCAAGAATCTGCATAAAACCTCTTGGTTGAACTTAAGCTCGCCCAATAATGCTCTTTGTTCTTCCGCCCATTTTTCAGTTCTACCAGGAATCTCACTGTAAGGAATAAACATAGGAACAAATCCGTTTAATCCCTGTTCTGCTTCATTCCAGAATTTCCAGAAATGATTATATCCAAGTGGAGTAGAAGTTAAAAGAATCTTTGTAGTTTCACCTGCAGAAACAACTGGATAAACAGATGTAAAGAAATCTTCAGCAACATTATTTGGAATAATTGCCGCTTCGTCAATGTACAGCCAATTTACAGATTTACCTCGAATACCCGAAGAACTTGTTGCTGCAGTAAATACTCTAGATCCGTTTTCTAATTCTATATCGCCCTTGTTGAATGTTTTTACACCTTGCTGCATCCAGATCGGAAGCATTTCATACATCATCTCATATCTGTAAAGAACTTCTCTAGCAGCGGAGGATTTGTTAGCAAGAATAGCAACAGTTTTATTTGATTGAAATAAAGTGTACCAAAGTATACAAGCAGCAGAAGTAATGGTCTTTCCCTGCTGTCTGCCTTCCATTAGAATAACCTTACGATTATTCAATATGGTTAATACTTTTTTCTTTTGACAATCGTATAATTTAAATGGTATTAGGCCCTTATCCAAAGAAACAATTTGGCAATATTGTTCTATAAAGTATATAGGATCCTGAGAACAACGAATTATTTCTTTAACTTGTTCTGCAGAATAAGAGATAACCGTACCAATCTGTTTTAGATTGGGATTACCATTATAAGATAATTTTTTACTGGTCGATGATGTTGTCATCTTTTTTGCCTAGCATTTTCATTAGCTCATTCGTAGAGCCAGCAAACACAACATTATTATTTTGTGTTCCTATTTTTACAGGATCATCTGCTTTTAAATCTTTAACTTGTTTTTGCAGACCCATTAAATCTTTAGATACATCAGATAAAGTTTTCATGAATTGCCCAGCAACTTCATATGTTCTTGGATGCTCAGAACTTTTAGATAATTCAATTAATGTATCTAAAGTATCTTCGCCCTTAAGTAATAACTTACGCATCGTTTGACGAGCTAATTGATAATCCTCTTCTTGATCCATTTCCTTATTACCATTTAAATTTTCAGGCAAAGGTTGAATGGCTGTTGAAGTTTCCTCCATAGGATCAATATTAAAAAGATTATTCAAATTTTCTAAATTTTTCATAATTAAAAATCTTCAAAAGTATCTATGTAAGTATAATCGCTTGTAGGTGTAGCATTTGCACTTGAGGTGGCAGATATTTTTTGTAGTATTACATTTAAATTTTCATCATTATACGTAGTAGATATAACCTTTTTAATTATGCCTTGTTTATTAACAGGACCATAAAAATTAAGTTTCATTATAAAATTCATTGTCCAAATAATAGATCTTCTTGTAGTCATGTCCCCTTCATAGTCATCCTCAAACCCAATGGAGTTTAAAAGAATAGGAAGGTCATTTTTAATATCTAATTCTGGAATAGCTTTAAGTGTAAGATTATAATCAGGATTAAAGTATGGTAATATTTGTTCTACAATTTGTAAACCGTCATCTTGATTCTTCACGTAAATATAAAGTAGCATATTAATATTATACGGTGTCGGAGCATACTGAGCGCTTGCCGATGTACTACTATTAATTGTTCTTGATTGTTGTATAGGTGCAATTTTTCTGTTAGGATCATAATCTAAAGATACCATTTCAAACCCCATACGAGGAACAATAACTTGTAAATTCTGATTATCCACATTAGGGTGTTGTCTTATCTTTGTTAAGAATTTTTGTTTCGGAGAATACGATAATGGTACTTTGATTGTTTGAATAATACTACCATTCGCATCTTTGCGATCTATAGTAATATTATTAAACATATTACCAAAAGCAACAACTGCTTTTCGTATAGTTCCCCAGTAAAATTTTTGATCTAACATTATCTATATGCCTCTCCGAAAGGATTTCTTTCAGAAAAATCCAATACATTGTCTGCTTCCGCAGTAAAAGTTTCATTATCCGCAGCTGCAATATCATTATTTACAGTATAGCTTTCATTAACTAATGGAGTTAAAGAAGTTGTTTCTAATAACAAGGAGTCTCCTGATTCTAATAATATGTCGAAATTTTCTATTGTTCTTCCAAAAGATGCAGCTATGTTATCTATTTCCGCAACACCTGTATCAAAAATTTCATTTGAGAATTGTATCAATTCGCAATTCATTTTATATGTATATAATTTGCCTGCTTGAAAAAATGGAATTTGACTATCGACTTTTCTTATCTCAAATAAAGATTGCGTTTGGGGAAAGTAAATTATATCTCCCTCTGTAGGTCTAGTACTCAAAACAGAAGTGTTAGTTGATCCTACAACATCTGACCATCTGCGTCTTGATACTACAAAGTTTGCAGAGTTTCTAATCTCCAAACCAAACTTAGAAATTAATTCATCATCGCCAGCAAACCCATCCACTTCTTGAAGATACATTTCAATTGGAAATGCGTGTTCATATTTGTTTGTAGGATCTTCTGTTAAGATTAAATCGGGATTCGAAACTGATCGAGGTAAATAATATACTTCGAACCCATAAATCTTCATGGATTCAATTATCAGATCTTCGTACAGATTTTGTTCAGAAGCTCTTCCTATTGATCTACCAGATTGAAAATATGGATTAACAGTAGCCATAATTGTATTGACTTCCTATTGACTCGGTGTTATCATCTTCTATGTGTCCCGGTTAATTAAATACTTAATTTTATCCCGTGAACATATCTACAGGTAACTCGAATCTAGATTGCATTTCAGATTCAATCTTATCTATCTCAGCTAATGCATCTTGATAGATTACATCCGCATTAATTGTTACTCCGCCAGGTAATTGCATACCTGAAAACTTCTTAAGATTCTCACCCCATTGACGTTTTAGCAATGCTGTTGCGTATTTTTTAAGGAACATATCATTATAAACATCTCGATATGTTTCTGGATCTAATATTCTGTAACATTCTACAATAATGAATGTACCTACATCCACATCGCCTGTCCAATCCATATCCATATAAAGTCTATTCATATGTCTATTAAATCTTACAGGTTTAATTCCTGTAAGTAATTGGTTTATTAATTCTAACTCTGTTTTAACCTGAGCATAATAAATCAAATTTGTAGACATTAAACTATATAAATCATTAATTAATAATTGATATCTGATACTGAATATATTTGTTCCATCTGATCTATTAGTAAAAGGAAGCATTCTACTTACCCCGACTACACTATCGGGCACTGGAATATATTGATTTGCTATATCAGTTGAAGTAATTTCATGTTTTAGATAAACCATTTCTACAGCATCATAATGATATTCTCTATAGAATTGAAAAGCATCATCTAAACGATCTTCAATTTGATCGTCATCTAAATTTATTTCAATAACAGGCGCACCTAATCGTCTTAGGCAATAATCTTTTAATTGTTCTCTAGTTGTTATTAGTGCCATTTGTTATCCTTTTGTATATTTATTCCTTAGCGCCGACCGGTTGCTAGTGTACTTGGATTTACAGTAACAATACCTTCATTTATCTTTATAGTAAAATCTCCATTTTTTCCAAATATTCCATATACATATCTACCTGCAGATATATTAGCAGTTACATTTGATGCTAGTTGTATTTGTATTGATCCCGTAGTATTATTAGTTATTGTAGTATTAAAACTTGCAGTAACATTTGCAGATTGATATGTTCTTTGTAATTGACCTGTTACTGTATAACCTGCTAAATCTAAAATAGTACCACTATCAGAAACAAAGGTAGTATTTGCTACAAAAGTAGTGCCTTGGTCAATAATTAAATTTTTTATTGTTGCCATTTTATCTAAATCTTCCGTAGTATATTCTGTATGAAATATAAATTTCATCATCTCCATTATAATTAGCAAATCCTGATCTATCTAATTGCTGATTACATACTAATTTTAATTGGTCATTTTCTTGAACAATATTCAGAATGGATGTTCCTAAGAGTTCTCTGGATGTTGCTTGTACAATTCTTCTTAAAACTACAGATCCTGTTCCGCTAACAATTTTAGAATTAGTATCTGCATATCCTCCGCTAATTTTAAAAAACGGTAATATCATACTATCTTGAAGATTACTTGTTATATGCGTATTTGCCAGCACCGCAATCTCATCTACTCTGTCTATATTTTGAGTATCAGAATTTACTCCGGGCTTAAACATTTTAGGAATCTCAATATAGGTGCTTGATATATTATGAATAATATGAGGCATTCTATAATCTAAAGAAAATTTAGTATTACCTAAACTATCGGTAATAGTAAATGCATTAGATGTGTTTAAAGATATTCCCATTATTGTACTTTCAAATATATGACATTACTTTCAAAATCTAAAGCTGCTCCTACATAATAGGAAGTTGTTCCATATTTGTATGTAAATTGTTTTCCTTTAGCCGTAGATGTTTTACCTACAGGCCAAATTATATTCTTATTTGTTAATGATATAGAATAATTTCTTTCATCATATAATCCTCCAGTTAGAGGGTTGAATCCACTAGACAAATCTAATGTTCTGCCCTCATAATACCCAATTGTTATATAATGTATAGTTGCTCTATATGTATCATATCCATATGTTTGTCTTAAATCTTGATACTTATTTAAATACACTATAGGATCAAAAGAAATAATTCTACCCTCAACCGCACCATACCTTGCATAATGAGATTGCCCTAGTGCATAATTTGTTCCATAAGATGCAATTAAATCTGGATAACTTGCAATATATCTTAATGCATATTCAGGAGAGATATAAAATATACTTTCAGGCAATGCTCCAGATATTTTCGCATTTGCTCCAGGTATACTTTGTAAATATGAATTCGGATTATCTGTAGTGGCAAAAGATGTTATTTCTTCTCCGCCGTTTAGATTTTTTAAAAAGAAATTCAAATTTGTAGGAGTATAAGTAGTACCATTGGTATTAGTTACAGCAGTATATAATAAATTTTTACTTATCTCTATGGCATATCCCAAATCATCTGATTTTCTAATATACTCGTATTTAGAACCATTTCTTTCCCAATCATAATGTACATACGGAATCCTTTGTCTTACTATACCAGTAAAAGAAACTGTTCCGATACTAAACTTAAAAAATCCTGTTCTTACAGGAGGTTTATCTATTAATAATAAATTAACAAATGTATCAGTTCTTAATTCTCCAGTGTATGAATAATTTTCTATAAATGGCCCTGATACTGGACCATCGGAAGGAACCTGTTCTCGCATTTCTCTGTCGGCATACGCATTTAATAATATCCCTCGTATAGGTTCTCTGTATACTCTTAAAGATGGAGAGGATAATACTTTAGTAAAAGCAAATGTTCTAGATTGATAATCTAATGTATCTTTTACTATATAACTTTTTGAAGAATCAAAAACATTACCTAGTGTTACTTGATTATCGGATAAATTTAATAGATATACGTTTGCCATATTAAGAAGGAGTTTGCGCAGTAGTGCTAAAGGCTATTATTGAATATCTTCTTGTTATAGCAGGCAAATTATCTAATGTATTAGAATATTGTTGTTTCACATAAAATTTTGTAGAATCCATTAAAAAAGATATAGTACGATATGATGAAAAATTTACTATATGAATATAACTACCATTAGTTACAACTTCTCGAGTATCAGTATCTAATAATATAGCAACAGGAGGATATCCAAAATCGTGATAAGCTATAGTAGTTATTGTTTCTCCAGATCCTCCGGCGGATACCGCAGGAAAAGGAACAGTGACATCTATTTGATAATTGATATTCAAATAATCAAATCTAGAATCAAAATAAATTCTATCTATATAGCGATGTCTTTCAAACAACGGGGAATCATCTTCTGTTGTATATGGATTATTGAATATAGATACTACAGGCTCTCCGGATGTTTTATATAGATTTCCTGCGTAAAAAACATTAGTCGCCATTTTTATAGTTCAATTCTTATAAACTTATTATTTAAATCTATCATCATTTTGCCGTCAGAAGATTTTAATACCCCCGAAGTCAATGTACCTGCATTTTGAGATAGTTCAGATAATGTATTAGCATTTATTCTGCTAATTGCAATTGCCCCTGGAGCTAATAAATCTGAAGTAATACTTCCTAGTTGTATTCTATTACCTGGAATAGAATTGCCTGCAATTTCTCTTCCGGTTATTATTCCGGATTGTATTTTTGCTGAAGTAATACTATTTGCTGCTAACTTAGCATCTGTTACTGATCCATCAGATAATTCTCTAGTTGTAATAGTATTGTTTACTAATTTATCAGATGTAATACTGTTTGCTATTAATTTAATATTTGTAATTGATGCGTTTGCTAATTGGGTTGTACCTACTTGCCCTGCATTTAATACTATATTTGTTACTGTAGTATTTGCGCCGGGTGTGAATAAATCCCAACTTGTTTTTGCAGTATTTAAAATATAAGTTTTCCCACCTACTATAATTAAATCGCCAGCATTATAATATCTAACATCTAAAGGCAATCCTGTAAGTGTTTTTATACTTGCAGTTCCCGTATTTGCAGTATATTGAGGTAAAGTTTGCCAATTACCTCCATCGTATATGTATAAGTCGGGTAAAGATACGCCCGATGCAATTGTTAATCTAAACAATTCGCCGACATTTGCAGTAGGTGGTAATAATATACCTGACGAAATTCCTCCGCCTACTGCAGCATTTGACCCTACGTATGTGCTTAATGTTTGCCAAGCACCACTTATAAAAATATAAGCAATAGAACCTACAATAACTGTTCTGCCAGAATAATTACCAGCATCGCCTACTGATGGCAATGAAACTAATACTTCTAATCCTGATGGGGAACTTGAAGTAATTAAACTTGATAATGTTTTCCAAGAACCAGACAAATACATGTATATTTTTGCATTTGCTGTTTCGTAGAATGTAGTTCCTTCTGCAGCAATTGGGGGACGAACCAAACCAATTGATACTGCTTGGTCTCCTCTGAATCTAACCCATCTTGAATCTGAACCCGCAGCTCTTGCTATACTAGAATCTGCAGGTAATCCTGTTCCGTTTCCTGCAGGATAATTTGAATATATCCAAACATCTCCATTATTAAATACAATACGTCCTTGATAATTTCCTGTTGTTGGTAATGAAGATACTACAGGAACACCATTAACAGTTACACTAACATTTCCCGATCCTGTTGACACGGAAATATTTGCACCACTTATTCCTCCAGTAAAAGAAGTTAATTGTGCAGTAACATAATCTTGTGTTGCTAATTGTTTATTGAACCATTTAATAGTACCATCATTGTTCAATAATAATGATTCTAAACCATTTAAAGAAAATCCAATAGCTCCCGATGATGCATGATACATACCAGTATCTTTATCACCATCCCATGTATAACCAGGTATTAATTTTTGGTCTTGACCATATCCTACAAATTGTCCATTATTATAAGTATCATTAAAATTAGAATTAACTTTAATAAATGCGTCTCGTAATAGATCTCCATCTCCACTATTGGGAGAAGTACCTATATTAATATTTGATAAATTTTTGGATGTTGCCATGGTTAACTTAAGTTAAGTTGAGATTTAATTTTTATAATTTCTTCTTTCAACATATTTATTTCCTCTTGCATGGTTGAAATTTGTCGTGTCTGTTTTCTCTTTTGTTTAACTTCAGCAAGACCAGATAAATCATTATACAAGATAGCAGAAGAATAAGGATCTTTTACATATCCAGATTCGTTTTCTATAGGTAAATATTCTTTCATTATATTAACGATGTCGCAGATAAGCTTTTTAATCTAGGTACATTTATAGGATCACTAGAATACATTACCACCTTAACTTGATAGTATGCAAAATCTTCAAAATTTGCAGTTATATTAGTATTAGGTCCCGCATTTGCAGTATATTCTAGATTTGGTTCAAGTATTCTGTAAGTTTCTTGAGAAAATGTGTCCGATGTTCCTGCAAAAGTTTTAGATACAGGATATACTAAAGGCATTTTTTTCCAGTATCTATCAAATATACCATTAGAAACAGATGTATCATTTCTTGATAATGTTCTACAAAATACATCTATATCTGTACCAGTTTTTCTGTTAACATTTACTTTAACTTCCAACCCCGTAGAATCAAATCCATCTGCCAATTCTACAACTTTACTTAAATATCTGCAAGTAGCGGTACCATGATTCGGTTTCAATTCGCTAACAGAAATTGCTTCGGAATATTCTGTAATATTAGTTCTAAATACTTGAGCTGCAAGTAATTGTTGATCCAACATTGGGGATATATCTTTTGATTTTGTAGTAAGTTCCAGTTGTATTGTCAAATCGCCTTCTTCAGTTAAAATTTGTCTTCCGTTTAAATCAAAATTTACTCCAGGTGTTATTTCTTTGAAATCGGATTTAGTTCTAGAACCGGCTAATGTTGTTGATGCTTTATACGTTGCAGAACCAACATCGCCAAAATTTACAGCAGTAGATAATAGTCTTAATCTATTATAAGTTACCCCATTTGTAATAGGCAGTGTTTTTGCTTCAATGGTTACGGTGCCTGTAGTAAATGCAGCTTTTCTTAAGAGGAATGCTAAATCTTCATTACTATCGCCTACCCAATCTCCAGTATTTTGCGCTTTAAACAAACGTCCGGCAAATGGTTGTTTAACTATTTTTCCATCTCCGGATTTTGCAGACAATAATAGATATTTGTCGGACTTTGTTAACACACAAAACGCATATTCGCCCGGGCGTAAATAAATTGGATGATTAAAAGTAAAAGGAGTAGGCAAACAATTTTTTGCTACATTGTCATAAGTATTAACTTCATTTGGTGCTCGTAGTACATAACTACCCGATAAGTATTCTGTTGTTGATGGTTTGCCTGCAGTTACTGGTCTTAATTCTACACCTATTGGTAAAGTTTCATCTTTAGAATATACAAAAAGATTTATTCCTGTTAAATATATTCCATATGGATATTTTACCCCATCAACAATAAAAGTTTGTGCTAGAGGATCTAATCTTGATAATGTTTTATTTGCTTCGGCAGAAGAACCTACAGGATCTGTTCTAAACTTTATAGTTTGTCTCAAAGAAATAGTACCACCCTGTTCAGTGTCTACAAGGTTGTATCCATGATTATATAATATAGTTTCTGAAATATATTTAGATTTTTCTACACCATCTGCGCTATCAGAGAATGTTAATAAAATTTCTCCTATTAAAAATTTATAATCTCCGTCATCACTAGGAATATACAACCATCCGGCTGCTGTACCTGCAGAATTGGTTGTTATAGTATCTCCTATTTTTGAACCAGATGTATTAGGTGCACAAAAAGAAGTAATATTTACACCATTACAATATACATATATTTTTGTATTAGGTGGCATTTCTGCAATACCAAATCCAACTAATTGTGCGCCGGCATATACAGCAGTGCCTGCTGCTGTTGCATCTTGTATATTTAAACTGTTTATATTTGTTGCCATTTTTAAATTCCTGCTATCTTATTAATATTCATTTTTACCAACCAAATGCTCTTGCAACTGTGTCAGTCGGATTAGTAACAAAATCTTTAATATTTTTCTTATCCGGATCGCTTAAAATTTGATCTGCAACAACTACTGCTGCAACAACTAATAGCGCAGTTCCTGTTGGGTCGGCAGCAATCGACGAAAATAGACTACTTGACCCGGTGGCAGCAGCACCAGCAGT
>Ga0315903_10004462_pt1 | contig 18756 bp, 24 predicted proteins | sample LakEriMetagenome_7_FD_203524 | JGI IMG/M metagenome (GOLD analysis project Ga0315903, IMG submission 203524) | Freshwater fungal communities from buoy surface, Lake Erie, Ohio, United States - Buoy 2 MA119 | ecosystem: Environmental > Aquatic > Freshwater > Lake | place: USA: Lake Erie, Ohio...
GCGATTTCGGTCTCTGCCGCAACCAGCTGCGCGAGCGGGCCCACCGTGGCGAGCTGCCGGGCGTGGTCAAGTCGAGCTGGTGATCCCGGCTGACCCCGTCGCCTGGCTTCGGGGTCCCATCCCATCCCATCCAACCCGTGTCCCCGTCGGAGCCGCAGCCGTTGGAGGAGGGCTACCTTCGATCCCTGGTCGGGGCCTACGCCGAAGGTTGGTTCCCAATGGCTCAGCCTCGGCAAGGCCAGCGTTACGGTCCATTGCGGCTTTATCGCAGCCATGCAAGGGCTCTGCTTCCTCTTGATGGCAGCTTGCACGCATCCCGTTCACTCGGGCGCCTGCTGCGTGCACGACCCTTTCGGCTCAGCCTCAACCAGGCCTTCAGCGCGGTGGTAGCCGCCTGCGCCGATCGGCCCGAAACCTGGATCAGCCCCCAGTTGGCCGCCATCTATCAGCGGCTGCATGCCGCCGGCTTTGCCCACAGCGTTGAAGCCTGGCAGGGGAGCACGTTGGCGGCGGGGCTGTTGGGCATCGCCATCGGCCGATGCTGGATCGGTGAATCGATGGCCCATCTCCGCCCGAACGCCGGCAACGTGCTGCTGGTTGAGCTGACCGCCGCCCTGGAATGGGGTGGCTTTGGCTTGTTTGATGTGCAATTAAGCAACCCGAACCTGGAGCGTTTCGGCTGCTTCAGCATCAGCGATGCAGATTATACCAACCAGCTGCGCCGCGCCCGTTGCCGCCCCGCCCGCTTGCGCCTCGGCGACGACAGCCTGGAGTCCCACGCCTGGCCCCCGTCGGATGCGAAGATGGGAGCTGACAAAAAACAGACATAACGCCTCGTGCAAGGACAAACCCAGTCGATCTCCTTCGATGGTCGGGAGATCCGACTGACCTGCGGACGCTTTGCCCCCCAGGCGGGAGGCTCCGTGATGATCGAATGCGGAGACACGGCTGTGCTGGTCACCGCCACCCGATCCAACCCAAGGGAGGGTATTGATTTTCTCCCCCTCACCTGCGACTACGAAGAGCGGCTTTACGCCGCCGGACGCATCCCCGGCAGCTTCATGCGTCGGGAATCCCGGCCTCCCGAGCGCGCCACGCTGATCGCGCGCCTGATCGATCGGCCCCTGCGTCCCCTGTTCCCCACCTGGCTCCGGGATGACCTCCAGGTGGTGGCCACCTGCATGTCGCTCGATGAGCGGGTGCCGCCGGATGTGTTGGCGGTCAGCGGCGCCTCACTGGCCACCCTGCTGGCTGGAATTCCGTTCCACGGTCCGATGGCGGCCGTGCGGGTGGCCCTGCTGGGCGACGACTTCGTGCTCAACCCCAGCTACCGGGAGATCGAGCGCAGCGAACTCGACCTCGTGGTTGCGGGAACCCCCCAAGGGGTGGTGATGGTTGAAGCGGGCGCTAATCAGTTGCCTGAGCAGGATGTGATCGAAGCGATCGATTTCGGCTACGAAGCCGTCGGCGAACTGATCAGAGCCCAGCTCAGCATCCTCGACAAGCTGGAGATCAAGCACCAGCCGCCGGAGGAGCGCGTCAACGATCCCACCGTGCCGGCATTCCTGGAAAGCAACTGCGACAAGGCGATCGGGGCAGTGTTGAGCGAGTTCACGCTTCAAAAAGCCGAACGCGACTCCCGTCTGGATGCCATCAAGGATCAGGTCAACGCCACCATTCAGTCTCTGGCCGATGATCATCCGGTGCGGCAGGCGCTGAGTGGCAACGCCAAGTTGTTGGCGACGAGCTACAAGGGCCTCACCAAGAAGCTGATGCGCCAGCAGATCCTCAAGGAGGGCAAGCGCGTCGATGGCCGCACACTCGATGAGGTGCGGCCGATCAGCGCCGCCGTGGCCGTGTTGCCGCGCCGCGTGCATGGTTCAGGCCTGTTCCAGCGGGGGCTCACCCAGGTGCTGTCCACCGTCACCCTCGGCACGCCCAGCGATGCCCAGGAGATGGACGATCTGAACCCTTCCACCGAGAAGACCTACCTGCACCACTACAACTTCCCCCCCTACTCGGTAGGCGAGACCCGGCCGATGCGCTCCCCCGGCCGCCGCGAGATCGGCCACGGGGCCCTGGCGGAACGGGCTCTGGTGCCGGTGCTACCGAGCAAGGAATCGTTCCCTTACGTGCTGCGGGTGGTGTCCGAGTGCCTGAGCTCCAATGGCTCCACCTCCATGGGATCGGTGTGCGGAAGCACCCTTGCCCTGTTGGATGCCGGCGTCCCTCTCAAGGCGCCGGTCAGCGGCGCGGCCATGGGCCTGATTAAGGAGGGAGAGGAGGTGCGCATCCTCACGGATATCCAGGGCATCGAGGATTTCCTCGGCGATATGGACTTCAAGGTGGCCGGCACCGAGAAGGGCATCACCGCCCTGCAGATGGATATGAAAATCACCGGTTTGGCGGTGGCCAGCGTGGCCGAGGCGATCAACCAGGCCCGGCCGGCGCGGCTTCACATCCTCGCCAAGATGTTGGAGGCGATCGATAAGCCCCGCTCCAACCTCTCGCCCCATGCCCCGCGCCTGCTCAGCTTCCGCATTGATCCGGAACTGATCGGCACGGTGATCGGCCCCGGAGGCCGCACGATCAAGGGGATTACGGAGCGCACCAACACCAAGATCGACATTGAAGATGGCGGCATCGTCACGATCGCCAGCCACGACGGCGCCGCCGCCGAGGAAGCCCAACGCATCATCGAAGGCCTCACCCGCCGCGTCAGCGAAGGGGAAATGTTCAGCGGCACCGTCACCCGGGTGATCCCGATCGGGGCGTTCGTCGAAATCCTTCCCGGCAAGGAGGGCATGATCCACATCTCCCAGCTGTCCGAGGCGCGGGTCGAGAAGGTGGAGGATGTGGTGAATGTGGGCGATCACGTCACCGTGCGGGTGCGCGAGATCGATAACCGCGGTCGCATCAACCTCACCCTCAGGGGCGTTCCCCAACAGGAGCCAGTGCCGGCCTGAACGGCGCCGGTTCCCAGCTGAGCGTGTCCCGTGGGAACACGATCTGGCTCGGCGGCCCCTTTCAAACGGCAAAGCCAGGATCAATGCTGGCCAGGGCCGTGGCCGCCGCAGCACAGATCTCCCCATGGGCCAGACCGTGGCTGGCAATCAGGCAGCCCGCCTGACGTGGGTCGCCGGTGTTGTACAGCAAGGGACGGCCATCGGCATGGCTGAACTGGCCTCCCGCCGCCCGTAGCACCGCCTCGGGAGCGGCCATATCCCAATCCTTCGGGGCGCTGCGGCCGGAGAGGGAGATGTAAAGATCACTCTCGCCACGCAGGATCGTGGCGACTTTGCCGCCAACGCTGCCCATCGAGCGGCGTTCCGCCAAGGGCAACGCCGCCAGCAGTCGCTCCAGGCGTTGATCGCGGTGGTTGCGGCTGGCCACGAGCACCAGCTCTCGGGCGCTACCGCGGTTGCTGAACCGCACGGGCCGTCGCTCGCCATCCCGGCCTTCGCACCAGGCTTCGCCGCCGTGACCCGAACGATCCAAGAGGCCTAGCCAAAGCTCTTCGGCTTCCGGCAGCAACACCACGCCCAACACCGGTCGCTGGTGCCGCACCAAGGCCAGATGCACGGCGTATTCGCCGGTGCCCTGCAAAAAATCGCGGGTGCCATCCAGGGGATCGAGGATCCACAGCCAGTCATCGCCTAACGGGGCCTGGGCGCTGGCTGCGGTCGGCGCTGGCGTGTCGGTTTTGGCGGATTCTTCACTCAACAGGCCCCAAGGGGCATGGGGGAACGCCTGGTCCAGGCCCTCGAGCAGCCAGCGGTTCACCGCCAGATCGGCGGCACTCACCGGGCCATCGCCGCCCTCCTGAATCTGCAGCGCTTTGTCGAAGCCAAAGGGAGGCTGCAGGCCACGGGCGTAGGCCCGCAGGATGTCCGCGGCACCCCAGGCCAAGGGCCGCAGCGCCGCCAGCACTGGCTCCACGCTGACGCCGGCCGGCAGGTCGGGGGTAACAGGCATGGCAATTGGGAGACATCAGGCCAGCCGCAAGCTAAATCCTGATCTGCAAGCCGGCTGTACGGCTGCCGAACCTGCCATCATCGCTAGGGCGAATCAGGCTGGGCAAGGGATTCAGAACCATGGCCCGCCGCGGGGCTGGGCTGTTCAGCGGTGGGGTGCTGTTCAGCGGTGGCGTGGGGTTCAGATGTGGAGTGGTGGTTAGCCCGGCAGTGACACGGTTCGCAGCTGAGTCCACCGGCCGGGCGCCGCAACGTATGCGGCGGTGAACTGGTTCGATTCAACTTCACAGACACCAATCTTGTTACGCGATCGATCGCAAGATACGTTGTCAATCATCTGGTGCTCTTGGGGGCATTCTCGCGCGGCGAGTGGCCGCCAGCGGGCCACTCGCCTGAGGAAAATCTCAGGGGCGGGGCTCGCGTTTTGCAACGCGGCCGGGCCGCCGTGGCTTTGATGCTGACGACGTGCGCAGTTGCACCAAGACCCCTTCCGGGCCACACGGGCCAAAGCTGCTAGTATGGATGCAGCAGATGGTGCGTGTCATGGTGCAAATCCTTGAAGTCTTGATTGCGGTGGTCATTTCAGCCATGATGGCCACCGCAATTTCCACCCTGGCGTTGACACCGATCAAAACGCAACGACAAAAGAGTATTTATGCTGCTTCAGAGGCGGCTGCGATCGCGGTGCGCAAATGTGTCGTTGATAGCAATCCGGCCACGATTACTGCAGCCAATGTAAGAAGCCTTTGTGTGGTACCCATCTTGTCGGGTTCTACAGATGTCGAATGTAGTGTAAAGATCCCCTACACCCCTCCAGGTAGTTCTCTCTCGGTTCCCAGCGCTGTTGTGTGCAACCCAACCGGTGCTGTGGCGGCCAGCTCCGGCGAGGCTTGGCAACCCCTCTACAAGCCTTGACTGCGAGAGGCTTGCGGCGAACTACCCCGAGCCCGATCGCTTGAGGCGGAGCTTGGCCATGGTTTCCACCGCCTTTTCCGCTTCAAGTTCATGGCAGTTGGATCTTCTTCCCCAAATGCTTTCACGGGTCTCCATCAGCCTGTCTCGTTTTGTGCCTCTGGGTGCCGTAGAGCTTTGATCGCAGATTGCGTCTTGCGTGCATTTATTTCGCCATTCATTTGGCAGAATCCATGAAGTGCGCTGCTTTGGGGCATTTTTCGTTATAGGCCTATGGCAGTGCAGCTGGGAAAGGGAGGGGATGGAAATAAATCCGATTCACAGGGATAGCCACCGATTAACACAGTCTGGCTGGAGCGAAAGCGAGCTTGGCGAGAATCTGATTCATAGCCGGTACCCTTGCAGGTCACAGTAATACCGCGACCGGAACCAAATGGTTCCGTCATCGTGCATGTGCTGGGAATGGGCAGGGTCGATCCATCCAACTTCACAGAGGTAATGCTGCCACCACTAAATACAGGTTCAATTCTTTTTCCCCTTAAGGCAGTTAGGCGCAAAGTCTCAACAATCGTTTCCGCATCAGCCTGGCCACTCAGCCTGAAGAGAGCCAGGGGTGGTTCGATCAGAAAATAGGCCGAGACCAGCGTGCCAATCGACATCATGGAAACGGCAATCATTAAGCTGATTAAGTTCATGATTGAGGCAGTGCCTTTTGTGGCTCTAGCTTAAGTTGTGATCGCCACGCTGGCCGGCCGGAAATCCGCAACCAGCGTTGCTGGCTTTCTCAACTTTCGGGCTTGGCGTTGGCAGGGTTCGTGCCTCGATCGAGCCGTCAACGAGCAGCGGTTCATCAGCGGAGACGCAGCGCATCATCATGGGCCACTGGCCACTTCCGTTCGAGAGTCAGCGCTCCAATTGTACTGTCGTTTGCAAAACACAAGCCCACACAGCGAGATCATTTACAGTGCGGCACAATAGTCATTAGCATAAGCTATCCTTTGCCGCGTGGAGCTGGTCAGTGCCCAACCGTGATCACCCCCCGCGGCGCGAAGCATCTTCAGCCTTCCCTGCGGACGCCAAGCCGCCTTGTCCACGTGCTAGCGCATCAACCGCGGGCGACGGGTTCCAATTGGGGCCGGAGCCCAGCCATCCCGCTGGCGCTGAACCCCAGTCGGGCTGTCTCTATGTGGTCGGCACACCGATCGGCAACCTTGACGATCTCAGCCCCCGAGCCCGCAGGGTGTTGGCCGGGGCTGACCGCATCGTCTGCGAGGACACGCGCCACAGCGGACTGCTGCTGCATCGCCTCGGCATCCGTTCCCGCCTGATCAGCTTCCATCAACACAACCAGGCCCAACGCTTACCCACCCTGCTCCAGGCCTTGGCCGCCGGCGAATCCCTGGCCTTGATCAGCGACGCGGGGCTGCCGGCCATCTCCGATCCCGGCGAGGCGCTTGTGGCGGCCGCCCGCGCCGAGGGGCATGGCGTGCGCTGTATCCCCGGTCCCTCGGCGTTGACCACGGCGCTGGTGGGCAGCGGCCTCCCCAGCGGTCGCTTTTGCTTTGAGGGTTTCCTGCCGCCCCGCGCTCCCCAGCGGCGCCAACGCCTGGAGGCCCTGCGCCAGGAACCGCGCACCCTCGTGCTGTTCGAAGCTCCCCATCGCCTGGTGGCCCTGCTGGAAGACCTGCTGGAGATCTGGGGCGATCGGCCCTTGCATCTCGCCCGCGAACTCACCAAACGCCACGAGCAACATCTCGGCCCTAGCGTCGCGGCCGTGTTGGAGCATTTCCAACGCGTGGCCCCTCAAGGGGAATGCACCCTCGTGCTGGCCGGTGCCCCCGAGCCCTCGCTGGCGGCTTGGGATGAGCCGACGTTGCGGCGGGAGCTGCTGGAGCTCATCGGCACGGGCCAGACCCGCTCGCAAGCCTGCCGGCAGTTGGCCGAACGTAGCGGCCAGTCGAGACGGGTGCTGTACGCCTTGCTCCACAACGTTGACCCTGGCGAAGATGGCGGTGTTGATGGCGGCGAGGTCCGTGGGGAGGCCGCCGATCACCAGCCCGAGCACCCCGCCAACGCGGATTCCGCAGTCCGCTCGGAGGACAGCCTCGGCGATGGGCCTGCCGTGAAGGGGCCTGCCGTGCGGGGGCCTGCCGCGGACGGGTCAAACTGAACCCAAACGATCAGAGACGATGCTGCTGCGGTTTCGCTTGTTGTGCTCCACCTGGCTCGCCGCCGGTGTCTTGCTGTTGGTGCTGTGCCTCGGCGCCCAAAATCTCGAGGATCGCCCCAGCCTGCGCCTGGGCTTCGCCCGCACCGTGCCTTTGCCGAGTGGCTTTTTGGTGGGGCTGGCGCTGGCGGCCGGCATGATCAGCGGTGGCAGCGCCATGGCGATCCTGGGTGCTGGTGGTCTCTCCGCGGAGAACGGCGACGACTAAGCCCGCGTACCACCGGTGGGGGAGCCAGCTTGAGCGAACAACCCATTCCGGCTGGGATCAGCTTCTCTGGGCAACTCCCGGCCGACCACCTGGGCCAGCCGGATCTCCCCCCACCAGTGCAGCAGCCAGGTTCAGCTGCGCGACGAACGATTCGGCGTGGGCCGAGGCATCGTGAACAGTGGCCTTGTGAGCAGTGGCCTCGTGAGCCGAGGCATGGCCTGAGGATCAAGTGGAGAGCGGCGACGATGCCCTCAGCGATCCGGCACTCCCTGGGCCGCGCCTACCCTCAACTGCCCGGCAAGGCGAAGAGCGAACCCTCCACCACAACCCGGGTGATGCCCTGGGCCACCAGCTTGGGTGCCGTGAGCTCGAACACCTGGATGTCGGGGATGCGGATCACCCGCTGATTGCGCCCGCACTGGCGCTTGGCTTGGCGTGGATTCACGTACAACACCAATGCCTGGCGCTCCTGCTCATCTTCCGGCAGCTGGCCCAACTCCGGAAGATCGCTCAACATCTGGGGCTGAAGCTCCACGGTCTTCTCCACCAGCATGTAAGCGCTACTCGGCAGAGCTGCCGAACCCCAGGCCAAGGGGCCGGTTGTGGTGGCCGAGATCCCGATGTGCAGCAGCGGCACGGGCAGGAAGACCTCGTTCAGCGGCAGCGCCCCATCGCCGAACTCCGGCTCGTCCTCGCTGAGGTCGTCTTCGCTCAGGTCGTCGTCGTCGCCATCGCCGAAATCATCGGCGTCCTCGATCGCCAGCAGCGCGGGCTCAGCCTCCTGGCCGTGCTCCAACTCCAGGGGGCGGGGGGCTTCGGGTTGATCCACCAACGCGGACCGATCGGCGAGGGTGTCGCTGGGCGCCGCCGCCGACGGACCTGGTGGGATCGCCTCCTCAGGCTGCGGGGAGGGCTGGGGAAGGCTTGTGGAGATGTCCTCCAGCAGCCCTGGCAGGCCGGGCTGTTGCGGCGGTTCAGGATGGGGTTGCGGCTTCTGTTCTCCCGACGGAGGAGCCAGATCAGGGGCCATTTCGGTGGCAACCGGCTCCTGGCTGGGGGAGAGGCCGGAGGAGGGCTCGTCGAGCTCAGGAACGGCTTCAGCACCGGCTTCAGCACGGCGCTGGCGTTGGCGTTTCAGCCGTTCGTATTCCGCCCCGTCCATCGCGGCCTTCACCAACCGGCTCACGGTGTTGGGGCTGCAGTCGTACGTGTTGGCAAGCACCACCGTGGCGACGCCCTGGCGGAACTTCTCGACCATCTCAGCCCGTTGCCCATCGGAAAGCCGGCTGGCAGGCATAGGGCAGTTGAGGACACAAGCATCCATCCTAATCCCCCTAGGCCAGGCCACTTGAATTGGCTTCACCAGAGCTGCTCCCGAGGGCCAGCAAGGCCTGCCACCGTTCCGTTCGTCTTGGCGGGCCGCGCCTTGGCCTGGAACAGAGGAACGCCACCGCGGGCGGGGCTGCTCGCGGCGTTTGCCAGGACCAGGTCCAGGCGCTGTCCCCTATGAAGCTCCCACTGGACCATGCAGGGCCATGATCGGTAAGTGACGGGTTACCACGTCAGCGTGCCCAACCGCGGCCGATGGCGGCACCGGGCTCCCTTAGCTCAGCCGGATAGAGCAGCTGCCTTCTAAGCAGCCGGTCGCTGGTTCGAATCCAGCAGGGGGCGTTCAAGTCAGAGCCTGAGTTTTCAGCCCCCAAGCCTCTCTGCCACAGGCTTTCGGGCTGCCAGGCTTTGCGGGCTTCTGCTCGCCCGTGCCAGGTTGTGAGAAGGAGCTTTGACGATCCATCGTCTTGATCACCCACCTTTGACCCTAGATAAAGCAAACAGCGCAGCCTGTGGGGAGCATCGCGACAGCTGTTGCTGTGGCTGGGCGGCCATGATTGCAGGATGCAACCGCAAAATGGGGAAAAGCAGCTCATGAATAACAGGATCCCAGCAGATCAAACATCCATCAGGACGAATGTCACAGCTTTTCCACCATTCTGAGTCACGTTCCGAAAGGATATGCAACATTTGCGCATAGCCAGCATCGATTTCTAGCGCCCTGCATGAAAGGCGGATAAAGCCAACGATTCGCAACAGGATCGGAACTTCGGAGGCGAGCAACTTTGCGCGAGCTGCTTCAAGAACAGGGCAGGACGAAGCATGCATTGCTGAGGATGGTATCAACTGATACACACGCTAAGCAGGCGCGGAATGGCTGGCTATCGTCTTAGGGCGATAGTTTATTGCCTGATTCAGGAGGGTCAAACCGCCGAAGTACGGCGTTGAAGCCAAGGCTGATGGCACGTCGCAAAGCCTTCTGCCGATTGTTGACGCCCAGTTTTTGCAGCAGGGTGGAACTGTAGGTCTGCACGGTTCGCACGGACAAGCCTAGACGTTGCGCCGTTTCTTGGTTGCTGAGCCCAAGGGCATAGGCCTCCAGCAATTGGCGTTCTCTCGGGGTTAGTTGAAACGTCTGGCAGCTTTCGTCGTGACCATACGGCTCGGATGTGTTGAGGTGTTGGAGAATAGCTGGACTTCGATATGTTGTATTGGTGACAACGGCCATTGAGGCTAGTGCTAACACATCAGGATTTTCAATGAGATCCTGATCGGCACAAAGGATCGGTATCACGGTCTTGGGGCTTAAATTGTCTGGTTTGGAAATGGCCGTCCACGTCCTGATGCCAGGATGAATCCTTTTGGCTTGGTGGCTCAAGCTCTCCAATGAGCTATCAGGCAGGTCATCAACCATGAACAAGAGGCTTGGCTTGAGACGGGCGACCAGTTCCAAAGCATCAGCGCCTGTCGTGCAAGCGCCAAGACAATCATGGGCATTGGCCGCCATGCCGCGATATAAGTTTAGCAGTTGCAAATGCATTGCACACGCATAGACCACCGTTGGATCAAATTCTGAGGAGAGACAAGCTAACAAGAATCGGTTTTGAAAACGGGCCGCTGCTTCCAGCTTGCTCGGCAGAATAATCATAGGGCATTAGTGGTTGAACACAGTCAAGCGCTGATTTTAGAGTCAAAGCCGGCTGCGTTCGCCAGGCTCAGGATCACCAGGAGAGTGGGCTCTCGGCCTTACCCATCAGCTGTTTCTTGTTGGCGTGCGCACCTTGCCGGGCTTGCCGGCCAGAGACGAAAAGGTGCTGATCTCAATGGCGCGGTCGGGGAACACAGCCCTGACCTCCAGCTCACCACCCATGGCCTGGACGAAGTTGCGCAGAGTGCTCATCAGCATGTCGGCCCGGTTCTCGATCTTGGAGATCTCGGCCTGCTTGACGTTGAGGTTCTTGGCCAGCGTGTCCTGGGTTAGGGAAAACGCCTTGCGCAGTTCTGCCAGGGTCATGTCCTGCCGCAGCTGCTCTTTGCGCTGCTCGATGCGCTCCCGGCGCTCAGGGCTGAAGTCCTTGGTGAGTTCAGAGAAGTGGCGAACTGCTGGCATCAGAGAGGCCCCCTCACCGCGTAACCAACAATGGTTCCGATGATGCCAAAACCCCACTTCTTATCCTCCTGGCTTGATGCCGTAGTGACGATAGAGACCATGGCAATCAGAAGCGTAGTAATCAGCCCCATTCGGAACCAATGCTCTCTTGTTTCCTTCTTCTGACGGTGTGCTTCCTCCTCGGCTGACTCTTCCCTTTCAGTCTTGTACTTCGATGTCTTCCCGTCAGCACCTGGGACCGAAAGGTCATCGTCCGTCTTGAGATTAAGAGGATCAGCGTTGGGCATGGCGGCAGTCGGGGGAGCCCTAGAGGGCGACGATTTGCCGAGTCGTTCCTTCGGCAGACTGAAGAATGACAGCGCCGCCTTGATTGACCTCAGCCCTGGCATGGGCATAAAGCGCCATGGCGCGACGAATGATTTCGTTGCGTGTGGTTTCGTCTTCGCGCGCGAAGGCGTCCAGATCGCGCTGCAGATCTTCACTGACCCTGACCTCTAGGCGTGGCATGGCTTTGCTGCTGAAGACAGTGTGGGTGGTGATGGCCAGCCCCGGATGAGCCTGGCTTGCACCGGAAGTCTACCGGGAGTCACCCGGAAGAGGGCCGGGACCGCAGGGGGAGATTGGGGCATGCCGCTCACGGCGATCACCCCCTCCCAGGAGCCCGGAGGAAGGCGCGGCAGGGGACCGAATCAGGCGAACTGCTCACACTTCTGCTCACACCTGGCGATTTCGGCGCCAATAAGCCCAGTCATAGCAAGGATTTGCGAGCCATCGACCGCAAGTCTTCTAAGCAGCCGGTCGCTGGTTCGAATCCAGCAGGGGGCGTTTCAATCGGGTGGTGGGTGTTCGGGCTCATCGCTCTGAGGCTCCTCAGGGCTGCCAGTAGTCCGTGCGATTAGGCACTGGCAGGCGTGCCAGTGATGGCTTTGGTGAGCGGGGCTTACCGCTCCCAATGCTCGAAACCCATTCTGTGGCTGCCGATCAGCCCGCACCGGATGAACTGATCAGCTTCCTCAAGGCCATCGCGGACGGGCGTTACCGCCGCGGGGTGCGTTACCCGCAATCACCCCAGAACGGGGTGGTTCCACCGATCATGCTTCAACCCCCGAAGGAAGTGGAACAAGCTGGAGGCCTCGACCTGAACCCTGTGCTGGAGGCCCTGTTCAGGAATCGCACGGCGGCCTGCGCGCTCCAGTTTCTGCAGTGCTACGGGGAAGTCTCAGGGGCTCGGCCAGGAACGAGGGGCTGTAGGTCGGGGGGAAGGCATGGCTCCACTCCCGTTTTGGCATCAGCCCACGAAGTCCTGCAGGTGACGCATCAGGTGCTGGCTGGAGACCAACCGGGAGCGCTGCCCCGCCCGTCGCAGGTTGCGGTTAACCCGGTGGATCTCCGCCACCGTGGCGCGGGTGGTGTAAAGGCCGAGCCGGTGTCCTGATGCCGCAGCTCATAGCCACTGATATCTGAGGGAGCGGACTGGGGCATGGCGCTCCAGGCGGAAAAATCGCAGGAGGCCAGCAAAGCGCAGCACCAGCCGTGCTGCCGCCTCCGGCACGAACTTCTCCTTGCGCTGCAGCTCCTGTTGAAGAGCTTTGCTCTCCCGCTGCTGCTGGGAATGGAGCTTCGCGAGCTCCTTCTGCTCGGCCATCGTCAGCATCGGTTTGGCGTTGGCATCCCGGGCTGCCTACCGCCAACGGCTTACCTGCTCAGGCAAGAGCCCCCACCCTCGTCAGCCCAGCAATCGCGATCGCCAACAGCAGCCAGCGGTGTTAGTTATATTCACCAGGGATGTCGTTCTTACGCACCGTCACCCGATCAAACTTCTGGCCCGAGACCCGCAATAACTCATCGCCTGAGAATTCAAACCCGAGTTTGAGGGCGATCTGGGCTACGTCATCGGCGGTCGCGGCTGCCAGAACCTGTTCACGCAAGCTGGGATCGCCCTGCATCAGCCGCAGGAAGGACTTGAGCTGATCGAGGGACATGGTGCCCGTGCGGACGGCGGTGGAGCGAGGTTAGGCAGGCGGCCTCGGCGTGCGGCAAGCGTTGCGGGGTATCGAAATGTCGCCAGCTGCGATCCAGCCCCAACCGGGAATGGCTGGCATCCACATGACGCCAAGACGGACAGGCAGGCGCGTTTCTCCGCAAGGGGTTCATGCCGTTGCCCCGACTGGCCTGGCCAGCACGGGCCGCATCCCCCCCCCGGCGTTGTCCAGCGGAGCGGGCAACGCGTCGGCGCTGGGATCATCGAGCAGGTGCTCCGAAAGGATCGCCTCCAAGGGGTTGCCGCTGTTGAGATCCTCGCCCGGCTGGTCGGGCTGGTCGGGCTGGTCGGGCTGGTCGCGGTGTCGCGGCCTGCGCGGTCCTCGGCGAACGGGCTGGAGGCCGAGGCGCCGCAGCCGCCATAGCTCAACACCGGCTGATGCCCAGCTCCAACTGGGAGACAGGAATCCGGTTTGACGCCTCCACGCTGCACGGAGCATCGCCGCCGCCCTTCTCCCGCTCCAGCCCAAGGGAGTGCAAGACCACAGGCCCAGAGGAGCAGGCCCAGAGATCTCGTCCCAACGCAGCGAGGCCCAGAGGAGCGGGCCCCCAGGCACAAGTTCCCCCTGGGGCGAAGGGGCTGACAAACGGACAAAATCGCGCTAGTACGGGTGTATGCCTGTTCAGAGGTCATGGTCCCTGTCCCCTTGTCCCGCGTCACGCCCTCCCGCCAGGAGCCGGTGGAGGAATGGCCGTGGCTGGAGCGGCCGCTGTTGCGAGCCAGCCGCAGCCACGAGGTGTGCCTCACCTGCCATTTCTTTCGCCACCATCCGGCGCCCCAGTGCATCCCCCTGCTGGCCTGCCATCTGCACCAGGGGCTGATCGCCCATGGGGAGCACCTCAACCATCGCTGCAGCAGCTGGACGGCGAATCGGCAGCACCATTGCGGCTGGGCACCGGAGGCGTCGTGAGACCAACGGATGGCCGAAGGCGGCCAACGGGCACGCCGCGGGAGGGCTGGCTGAGCGATGGGCGCCGTGTGTTGCACTTCCGCCCCAGTCGCTGGAACCGCTGGAGCCAGTTGCTCGAAGTCACCAGCGGCGAGCTATTGCCGGATCAGTCGGTGCCATTGTTGAAGCGCCGCTTGGAGCTCGACCGCGAACAGGCGCTGCGCTTGTGGCAACGCAAGCGCCAGCAGGGCTGGAGCGTCTGCGCTCCCCAGTGGAGCGTGCCGCCGGGGGATGCCGTTCACGGCAGGTGAAGGCCACGGAGAGTCAGCCGCCGCCCATGGAGCGGCCAGAAACGCCAAACACGCCAATTGCCAATCCTTTGCCAGCCAGCAGACCAGATTTTCGAGCGCCCAGGCATGGGCCTCCAAACATCGCGGCTGCCAGAGTGCACGGCGAACAGTGGGCTACTCCTTCATTGAACTCAATACAGTAGCCAGGCCTGGACCCTAATCAGACCACGAGCCCGACTGCGCTGCGTGGTTGTTGATCAAGCCAGCGATGGGTTCCCAATGGCACTGGTGAGCACGATCTGGAGAAGATCGACCAGTGCCAGGTCGAACAGTTGCAACGCCGGCGGATGGACAGGTCTCGGATCCGGCGGCCCAGCTCCCGCCAAGGTCGCTTCCGCCCAGGTAGGCCTCGGATCAGTTAGTCCCAGCAAGGAGGCATGGGAAAGCAAGGCTTGGCCGGCTACAAAAGCCAAGGTTGATTTTATATCGTTCTAGGCTCCTCGACGGTGCCTGGCTTAGGGCCTCTGTCGTCCCCCCTTGGCCTGGCAGGGTCCCGGTTGCACGGATCGGGTTCGGCGGCGTCCTTGTCAGCCAGATCATCACGTTCCTTCATGCCCCGGTCGTGCCAACGACGAACGTTTTCCGCGTCCAGGGACAGCAATGCCCTACCTCCTTTTGGCGCCGAACCGGATGCACCGCTGGCCGTAGCCCCGCGAAAGAGGCCCCATCCCTAGGCGAGAGCCAACAGGCCGAGAGGCGTAATATGACGATTTGCTTCAAGCCAGCATCAAGCTCTCGTTGCGAGACAAGCCTGGAGTTGATGAGGGAATTCACTTCCTTCCTCAGCGTTCCTCTACCTTGGCTGGAGATGCATCATGGCTATTGATCTTAGTGCCTTGTCAAACTCATCCACCCCCGAAGGGGACTTCTCGATTGCGAGCAGTGTGGATGATCTTCTCCTCGCTGCCCTCGAGCGTGGCGGTGACTCCTTGGAGACAGGGCGTTACCTGGTAACCTTCAATGAGGGTCAAGAATCAGCGGCGCTTAAACAACTGCGATCCTGTGGTATCTACGGTGCGGATTCTCGTGATTTCGCCGAGCAAACCGTTGAGATGAACACGATGGGGGATGCCGGCTTCCTCTATCTTTCCGAAGTCAACGCGGCCTTGATCAGTTCCTCCGCCTTCCGAGAGCTGGGCTCCGCCGGCCTCCTCTCAGCTGAGGCTGAATCCGACTCGATCGCCGCCGTGGAACCCGAATACTTCGTCTTCGCGTCCAATGCCGATTATCTGCGTGGTTTTGCCCGAGCTGCCCAGGTGATCGCTGAAGACCTTGGCTCCAAAGACAAGGAATCGGACCAGGCCCCACCCCCTGAGACCAAGCCAGACGTAGTTGGTGCCACGTGGGGGCTGGTGGCCACACGGGCCAATGTCAGTAACTACAGCGGTAGTGGGATCAAGGTCGCCATCTTGGACACGGGATTCGACCTCGGCCATCCCGATTTTGTCGGACGGCCGATCGTGTCCGCCACGTTCGCCGGTCAGCCCGTGCAAGATCTCCATGGGCATGGCACTCACTGCACAGGGACTGCCTGCGGACCCGTTGCCCCAGCGGGATCGACGCCTCGCTATGGGATCGCTCACCAGGCCCGCATTCACATCGGCAAGGTGCTCAGCAATAGTGGTGGCGGCACCACCGCCACTGTGCTGGCTGGCATGAACTGGGCAATCTCGCAAGGATGCGAAGTGATTTCCATGTCCCTCGGGGGCCAGATTCCTGTGCAGGCGGCCTATACCAATGCCGGTAACGCTGCCTTGAGCCGGGGTCTGCTGATCGTGGCAGCAGCTGGCAATGCTTCTTCTCCGAACACGGGCGCACCTGCCAATTCTCCGTCGATCATGTCCGTGGCTTCGTTAGACCCTAGTCTTGCACCCTCTAGTTTCTCCAACTACGGCAAGATTGAAATTGCCGGCCCTGGTCGGGATGTTTTTTCGAGCTGGCCACGCCCCATGCGCTACAACACCATCAGCGGCACGAGTATGGCTACTCCCCATGTCGCAGGCTGCGCCGCTCTCTGGGCCCAGAGCAATCCCTCTTTGCGGGGGATGAACCTCTGGAGAAGGCTGCAGGCTTCGGCACGTCGCCTGCCGCGGCCCGCCTCGCGGGTTGGGGCCGGTCTTGTGCAGGCGCCCTGACAACCCTGATCAGGACACACGTCGCACGTCTTTAGGCGCAAATAAGCCGTGGCTCGGCCAATTACTGACCAAGCCACGGCACAACAGAACAACGCTGAACGGCATAGGCCATGCAAGGGCTGCATGTCTCAGGCTCAGAAAAGCCCTCAGCAACGGCCGATCACGATTGTGCTGACAGCTTTAGCATTGATATAGATAGTGAGCCTAAAGCCTGTTGGAATAGAAGATCCGCAGGATTGAAAGCATGCCACTATCCTAGCATTGGCGGGAATCGGCGCTGGTGAAGGAATGCAATACCTACCGAGAATCGGAACGGTAAAGCAAATATCTTTGCCGGAGGGCTTTCCCGTCACGCAACCTGAAAAAGAAAGGGCTTCCACATCTTGTAGCGTAGAGAGCGCTGTATTCAATGTGTTAACTTGGACGGAGGTTTGGCTGCTTGGCGAGAACTCGGCAGCTGTAAAGTCAGGCACCTCGGCAGCAGCAAGTTGCTGTGTTTTGTTGCCACAGTCGCACATCGGGAGATCCTCCTTGACGGTTGGTTGATAAGGGCCGGAGGAGAACCTCTGGCCCCAAGAGCAGCACTATGGCTCGGTCAACGTGTTGAGCAAGCCACAATACTTGCAGAGTTGGTTGGGCAAACTGGCGTGATTTGCCTCAAGAAAGGCCGCTCTCGATTGACGAAAAAGCGCTCAACAACGGCCAACCACTTTTGTGAAGACAGCCCTGCCATTGATGTAGATCGTGACCTTAAAGCCTGTGGGGATGATGGATCCACAGGTTTGGAAGCAGGCTTTCACCGAAGCATTAACGGGAATGGGTACCGGTGATGGGAAGCAATACCTGCCGAAAATGGGAATGGTAAAGCAAATGTTCCTGCCAGAAACACTGGCTGTCACACAGCCTGAAATGGCAAGGGCTTCCACATCTTGCAGCGTGGTCAGCGCCGCATTAAACGTGTCCGCTTGAGCAGAGACCTCGCTACTAGCGGTAAAGCCTGCACTCGTAAAGTCAGGAACTTCGCTGGCACCTGAGGCTTCGGAATAATATTCGCTCATGGTTGTTCTCGTGAAGAGAGTGGGTTCGGGGTTGTTGATCAAAAGACGACGGGCAGTGATGCTTGATCAAGGCGATCAGTGCCTCATGGGCAAAACATAAGCGCATCATCATGGCGGCTCTTGCGCTGGATGCGTGCAAGGTTTAGGGCATGGGGTTGGGCTTGGTAGGCTGACTCCTTCAACCTAAAGACAGCTCAAACAGCCATCAGGACTCGATCACAAGAATTCACACAAACGACGGCAAAGTATTGTAGCTTGACTATACAAAAATGCGATTATTCTGATGCAAGAAGCAGGCAAGCGCAAGCCCGTGCCGTCGATTTGCTGCTCCGTTGCAGCGCGGTCCACTGCCCGCATGCAAACTCCAGGCCAGGCTGCATCGCCTTGGCCGTCGCCGGCGAACGTCCTAGCTGTCGTTTCGCTCCTTCTCGGCGTTTCCTTGGCATGATTGGAGTCGTGCGCCCTCCGTTCGCCTCACCATGCCCACTCCATCCCCTGCTTCGCCAAGCCGCTGGATCGTTACGCTGGCGGGTGATGAATCTCCGGCACAGATGGCTGAACGGCTTCGGGCCAGGGGCTTTGCCGTTGAGCAGGTCTTGGAGGCTGTTGGCGTCATCACTGGCCAGGCCAGTGCCAGCACGGCGGAGGCCTTGAAAGCCATGCCCGGCCTCCAGTCGATCGAACCGGATCAGGCGATCCAGCTGCCGGATCCTGAATCTGGGACGACCTGGTGAATCAGAATCGGCGGATCTGGGGCACTTCTGGAATCCGGCTTCAGGGAGCTGGAGTGGTTAAGCCAATCGATTCGGCGCGTTGGAAGAGGATCCAGCTGGTAGCGATGTATTTGTCACCTCCTTTCGGCATATTTCCTCGGTGCGTGTGCGTGAAGGCAGTGGGTGCGATCAGTACACTGCCGAGCATGGGCTTCACCCGTTTGTGTTGGTAAAGAAATTCGGTTTCCCCCTCGCTAAAGTCGTCGTTGAGATAAACAGTCCAGAGCAGTAGTCGATGCAGCGATTCAGAAGCTCCATCTTGCGGATACAGCTCACAGTGCCAGTAGGGATACCCTCCCTCGTCAGCAGTGTAGCGCTGAAGATTGATGGAACCGGGCCTCAGCACCTGCTCCACGATCATCAGCAGACTATTGTCATCCAACTGAGCAACATCTTCTGAACTTAAACGACGGGAAGGGCTTCCATCTTCCGGATGATGTTCAAGCATGAGCGGCGCCACCACCACGTGGGGGTAGGTGCGCAGATAGCGCAGCAGGGCTTTCAGGACTGCTTCCAGGAGTTTGGCAACGACTTCATTCCATTCGCTCAGACCCGTGATCTGCAGATCGCGACTCTTTTTCAGGTCGGGATACAGGCCAGACCCGACAACGCCATCCCCGTGGGGAGAGGCATCGAAACGACGGCAGATCATGGCGCATGTGGCGGGGTCGAGAAGACTCTCATACACCTCAATAAAAACTGGCACTGCAGCAGCCATCAAGGGGAAAACATTCGGTTGTAGCATATCCG
>Ga0315903_10004467_pt1 | contig 18731 bp, 26 predicted proteins | sample LakEriMetagenome_7_FD_203524 | JGI IMG/M metagenome (GOLD analysis project Ga0315903, IMG submission 203524) | Freshwater fungal communities from buoy surface, Lake Erie, Ohio, United States - Buoy 2 MA119 | ecosystem: Environmental > Aquatic > Freshwater > Lake | place: USA: Lake Erie, Ohio...
CAGAGAAAGGAATTCTAATGGTGGCATTTTGTCAAGGTGTGAGATGAAGACTTTCTTTGTAGTCTTCGCCTCAGTTAATTGACCAAATTCTCGAAATGATTTTAGTTGCATTATTGTAGTTTTACGAAAGGAGCAGATAGTTCGCTGTTAGATGAAGCATACTGAATGCATGCCGTAATGAAATGATCTTCAGCTGACTTTTCTTTGATGATCTCAATTAGTTCACAGCCGATGTATTTACTGAACATCCAATCTTCACCACGCTTATAGCATTCATCTACGAATGCAGCATATGAAAGCTTACTTGGATCTGATGCATACTTTGTGTACATCTCAAAGAAATGATTAAGCATCTCTGTATGCCGATTCTCAATGTCCTTCTTAAGCTTTGTTGTAGGAACTAATTGTGGGAGGCCAATAGACTTCAGAATTGTCTGAATAGGACCGTAAGAAAGCTTACCTTGGTTTGCCTGCTTACCCTTGATTTCTCCTTGGAATGTTGTTGCTGAGAATGTTCGGAACTGAATCTTTCCGTTAATAGTGAAGTGAATGTAAACATCCTTTCCTCCAAAGAATCCCTTTGTTCCTGTCGTGAACTTCTCAAACTTGACGACAGGCTTGTCATTACCGAAGTTCTCAAAGGTTAGTTTAGCGGTCTTCTTCATTAGCTTTAGAGAAACGCCGATGATATCACGCGTCTGTAAAGCTTTGATCAGAATGTTATTCAGTTCTTGAATGTTAGTAGCTTGCTCGAATTTGATTGATGCACCTGCGGCTGACACCATGTAAATGTCAGCAGGTGTCCACTTATTCAAGTTGGAGAAAATACGTTCCTTTGCATTAAGCTTTTTGAAATGCTTTTCGAGTCTTTCGACCCAGCCTGAACCGCGATGGAATTCATACGCTTTTGAACCAAATGTATCGAATAGCTTTTCGGCTCCAAGAATCGATGAATCGCGCCATTCCTTTGGCAGTTCATTTATGATGTTTCCTGCAAGCTCATCGGTTCGGCTTAGCTTGTATGCAGTCTCCAGATCTTCATTACTGTAATCTGTCTTGCCCATCCAACGAGCTGTCGCATAAACGCATTGCGCTGCTTCGGCAAGCTTAGTCATTTCAGCGCCTGCGCCAGAACCGCCGCCCCCACCGAATTCCTTTGTCTTAGCAAAATCACTAAGCTTGTATTCCTTGCCATCAATGCCTAGGAGCTTAATCTTTGCAGGATCTTTCTTATTGCGAATTGCTTCCTCCTTTTCAGGATCATAGCTTAACACAATGTCAGTCTTAGAGGTCGTCGTAAGCGGTTCGCCATTTTTGAACTTCTTGAGAAACAAGTCAACTCTCCATGAGTATTTGTACAATTCAGAAGGAGCTAAATTTGCCCCTTCTTTTAGAACATGTTTCTTAAACGATAGCATAACTGTATTTATTAGAGAGTGTAAACGACAGTTCCGTTTCGACCAGCGATCAGTTTCCACGGATAGATTCCAACTCGAGCTCCATTGTATCTCTTGTTCTGATATTCAAAGCTGCGTCCTGCTCGAAAAGATGCCGCAAGCACTGGAAGATATCCACTCTTGAAATGGCTAAGGTCGCCTGACAGAGACATATGACTCGTAAAGTCAAGTTCAAACAGTTCTCCGTTATTCATTGGACGAAGTCTTGGCTTACCCTGACCAATTAACTGAGTATGGTCAAGCGAGAAATCTTTTCCGAAGTCTGGACCAAAGATTGCAGCATTTGCAAGGAAGGTATCTTTGAAGTTTGCCATGATTGGGTAAGGCAACTTATCTCCTGTGCCAATTGCTTCGGCAACAATACCAAGAAACTTCTGAACGAGTGGATGCTCATTGATGACCTTACCTGATGAAGCTGAAAGACCACCATACTGTTGGAATGCTTCAGGCCCACCTTCCTTCTTGTGGGAAATAAAGATGGAAGTCTTGTCAAGCGGTTTTTTGATATCTTGACATAGAATGATATCTGCCTTTGGATCGCCTTTGACTCCGCCTTTCTGCTTAATCGCAGTGTCTACCTTTACTGCATACAGAATCTTCTCATAGACCTTATTGTCTCCTTTTAACTTGATGTTAATTGGAGCACCGTTCTTCATGATGACTTCATTGATCAGATCAACAACTTCGTCTTCATACTGCGTAGAGTTAACAGCAGTTGGCTTGCGAATCTTATTGATCGGAAGCAGACCTTTCTTTGAAGAAATCATTACTTCAGCAAGGCGCGTCTTCGCATGTTCAATCATCTTAGGATTAAGTATCTTCAACTTAGTCCCAGCTTTGTATTCAGTTGTTCCTGCCTTCAGTCCTGCGCCTAGCTTAGTGAACAACGGACTTGACTGTCCTTTTTCAATCTCAAAATCAATTTCAGCATACCTCTTGTTGTCGGTAACGTACTTAACGAACGACAATCTTCCATCGGTTGCTTTTGATCCTAGATCAGCCATACTTTTTTAGAATGCCAGTGGCAATGATTTCATCAAGGAGTAGTTCTTCATAGAATTGAGCATCAATCTCCCAAGGCTGGTTTTCGTATTTAACCTTTTGATCATTGTAAGGTTTCCCTTCCCATATTGAGATATCGTGCTTTCGGGCATCACTGTAAAGTTGCCCTGTTGTGTATTGTTTTACGTGAGTAAGTTCATGAGCAAGGATGCTAAGCTTGTCGGTCAGATTTAGTCGTGCATCAATTTCAATTCTAAACTCATAGTGCTTGTGATTAACCGCTTCATCTTGCGGCTCACAGCTACCTGACATTTTTTCTTCTGTCAGCAAGTTAGGATTGATAACAATCTTTATGTCAAGTCTTTTCTTTTTTGGTAATAGACGACTAATAAAGTATTCTGCTGCATGTCTTAGTACCTTTCTTTCTTTCTCGTCTTTCGTTTTGTAAATTCGAATTTTGATCATTTGGAAAATTTGCTAATAAGGGGACCACCCATTGCAAGCAGTCCCCTTATGTTGGTTGCGAAATTATTTATGGACCTATTACGCGTAGGTCTGAATCATTCGGCGAAGTTCTTCGTCAGAAACAGTTACACCTGCAGCAATAGCACCTGCGGCCATATTTAGACCACGAGATAGCTTACGTAGAGATGGAGCCTGCTTTGAAGTAGACTTACGAAGCAATTCAACAACGTGCTTACGTGCCTTTAGGTCAAGTTGGAGACCTTCTTCAAGTGGAATCTTGTCAACAATCTTATCCATGAAGTCATAGATTTCCATGATCGTTGGATCGATGTTAACAACGAATGCACGAGTACGAAGTGCGCCGTCAGGGTCAAGCTTCTGTAGAGGAAGGTTAGAGATGAAGATAATCTTACCTGTGAACTCGAAGAAACGTGGAATCAATCCTGCATCGAGGATTTCATCATCTGTCATTTCATCAGGATCAACAATGTTCTTACCCATCTTGTTCCAAACTAGCTTACGAATTTTCTTCGTGTCAGTAGCTGCCTTGAAGATGTTTCGTGCTTCTTGGTCACCAAGCGCATCGTCAGAGTCGTCGAAGAATACAATGTCATTCTTGTATTTGAACAGCAAGGAGTAGATACCTGCAGCAGAAGCGGAACCAGTGTTCTTGAAGTAGCCTTTGCCGTCAGTTAGACCCATCTGTCCAAGAATCTTTTCGGTCGTGTATGTTTTACCAACACCACCTCGACCTGCAACGAATAGAGCATTTGAAGCTCCAGAGACAGTCATCTTAACGAGGTTCTCAAGGTCAACAAGTTGAGCTTCAAAGGAAAGACGCTCCATGTCGTTTTCCATTGCGTCAACATCAGGGTTCGTGCGATACTTTTCAGTGCCAGAACCTTTTGTAATTGTTGCAGCAACAACACCGATTGCTGTAAGAATCGCGTCGCGCTCCTTCTTGATTCGTGCAAGATCTTTTGCCTTACCAACCCAAGCGTACTTAGTACCTTGTTTCTGAATAAGATCTGGATAGCGTCTTTCAAGTTCATCAAAGACTTTGAAGCCTGCGGACTTGTAAAGACTGAAAACCTTGCCCTTCGCAAAGTTTGGCTCTTGAATTAGATTAAGAACACCGTCGAAAATTTCTGGCATCTCAAAGCGAGATTCGATCAACATTTCCTGACCTGCAGAATATGACTCGTTAAGAGGTACATCGTCTGGCAGCGAGAATAGCATTCCATCTTTTGCAACAGCAGTGACAGAATTTGCTTTGATGATCTCGGCCAACATTGGCAGAATCTTAACAACCGAAACTTCAGAGTTGAACGTAATTACTGATGGCTTTGGCTCAATACCATTCCAGTAAGTAATAGACTCAAGGTTAGATAGACCAGCTTTACCTGCCTGTCTCCAGTTAAGACGGAACGAAGCTCTTTTCTTTGGAACGAAGAATCGAAGACCGAACCACTTTCCAGTGCTGTTCGTAAATTCTTCAAGTCCAGGATATCTGAACATCTGGAGGGCGGTCTTTTTCTTCAGATACTTGTTGATAATGAAATGAGCCTTATCAAGCGAAGCAGGAGAAAAACCTTCGGTGAGGAAGTTCTTAAATGTTAACATAATTGCGTTGGTCTTTTGAAAGTATTCTTAACGCTATTATTTATCATTTTCAAAAGCTGACCGTCAAACAAAGGTGATATCGTCAGAATCCAGCTCAACATGCTTGTCGCCTGTATGATTTGGCGGTGGAAGCATACCATACCACTTACCACGAGTGCCATTCTTAGCCGAATGAATAGAAAAATTCTGAATTACCTGCACAAATCCGCATTCCTCGGGATTTAGGACCTCATGAATATGCGAACCGCCGTCGCGCAACACGTCATATTTTTCGGTTGCGGCAATCTTTGTTCTATTTCTGAAAGATGAGAATGATTTCATTCTGTTCCTGGTTTGTATTCGTTGCAGACGTTATTTGGAATCATCTGGCGATACTGATGCCAGCCAAAGAAGTTTCCTGATGCGTCTGTGTCAAAAAGCAAAGGCGTCGCCTGATGTTCAAACGGACTTGCATGAACTGGTTTTGAATTGACAAGTCGATCATAAATCGCCATAGCCTTTTCAATCGAGTCATCAGCCTTACGATATGAAACCTGAGCACAAAGCGATGCAGATAGTTTGATGCAGTCGCCAGGCGTGAACGTGTAGCGATCCTTTTCAGTCACATACGGAAGATGCCATTCGCCTTCATAAAGCATGTGTGGCTTGCTCTGATTGTATTCAAAGAACATTTCATTCGCGAGCGCGCGAATCTCTGGCTGAGCGTCGCGATGTCTACGCAAGTGGAAAAAGTTATCCCACTCTGTTGCTGTCGCAACGACTTTGATATGTGCCCAAGGTTCGAGGATTCGATTTGCGATCTGTTTATGTAAACCCAGTTCAATTAACTTCTGTGCATGTAGAATTGCTTGATTTCTAGCAGTTAACCAAACATCTTTGGCTGCAATAAGATCAAGACCATAGAGCTCTTCCTTTGCTGACATTCCTGATTGGTTCTTACCCCAATAGACTGGCATCGCAGGATTGTCAAGAAGCTGCTGAATCATCGTTGCGACAGGAATTGCGCGTGAAGATGCAGAGTTCTTCGAGATCATTCGGTGTGTCATGAATTCACTATGAACGAATCGAGGATACTCGAGTTCGAATGTAGTGATTCGTTTTCCGTTAGTGCAAGTTGAGTCAGCGACAATCTTTGCTGTAATCATTTGTGTTAATTAGTGTTAGACGATTTCCGTAATAAGAAGCTACTGGATAGACTGTGTAATAAAGTTCTTTCTCATCTTCAGTTTCAGGCGTTCCAAATATCCAGACGTGATCTGGAACTCTCCCGCAAATCGCAGACGAGTTTGTAGTTAGCTGATGATATTTACCATCGCTATCCAGAAAAACAATGAGAAATTTAGATGGCTTTATCAATTTGAACTTTTAGGTATTCAGAACTAAGTCTGCAGTTAACTGCTTCTTGGAATGTCTTGTAGATTCCAATCATTTCATGAAGTTCAGCCACATTTGTCAAACGTAGATTCTCGATCTTATTTAACAACATATCATTGATGTTTCGTTCTTTATCATTCATAGTCTTTATCGGTAAATTCTTTCTTTTCTTGCATTGTTAGTCGTTCAAACTTCTTGTATGTCTTTGCAGTTCTAGGATTACGACACATCTGACAAGAGCACAGCTTTCGATTGTTAACAATATGTCGTGCTCTTTTCTCAATCTCCTCTTGCGATGGTCTTGTAAAGCGAAACCATTCTCTGACGATTTTCCTCGCTTTTGATAACGCTCGCTGATGCTGGTGTCGGTTGAATGCTAGGCTCATAATGATATGTGAAGTTAAATCGTGGCATCGTTTTCTTTGCCTTTGAATAGTCAGGCGCAGGGATATCTGTCATGACCCAATCCTGCCCGCAAATGTTAACTATTCGAGAACTCATGCAGGATCAAATGTAAATCCAAATGAGATTAGTTCAGCTTCAGTTACAACACCGTCATCAGATACTTTTCCAATGAAAGCTGGACGACACGAAAAATGCTGAAAGTCTTCTTTTCCAGGAAACAGCCTGATGTCGCCAACAAGAGCATTACCTTCAACACGAAGATTCTCAACGTTACCAACCGCATTTTCAATGTTAGTAGCTCCATTCATGTATGTTCTATCGTCAAAGTGACTAAGGACCATGATTGGTTTACCTTTTGCCAGATACTTCTCAATTGCTTCTTGAACTACATCTGGTGTGTATGTGCGACCATTCAAATTTGGTTCACCTAGTGTTAGTAATGTTGCTGTCATACGTTAAAGTTTTCGAAGTTTCCTCTTTTCTTTTGTCCAGAACTAAACGGAGTCTGAACGACCGGACTTGCAGGTGTTGCATCGTTCATAACATTTGCGATGGGGTCCTCGACATCATATAGTCGCATCTTACTTCGGTCAAGACCTACCGTAAATCGCTTGTTCTTATTCACGTCATTGTATCGGTTCTTCAGCTGCTTGACAAGTAACTGATTCATCTTCTCAAGCTGTTCAGTTGAGATTAGAGCAATCATCAAGTCAGCTGTTGCAGGAAGACCAAACGATTCTGATGTATCAGTGATCTCAACATCGGTGTTAGAGTAACCTGATCGAGTGACCTGTGTAGCTGACCAGACAGGAACATTGAATTCAACCGCAAGACCACGAAGCTCTTCAGCAATTGCTTTGATGTAAGTGTATGTATTGACTGCTCCGGACAGTCCTTTCATTCGGCTTGACGCACAAATGTTTAGATAGTCAATGAAGATGATATCTGGAATGAAGTTCTTCTTCAGTTTCAGTTCCATCAGCAATGCTCGGAAGTGTCCGGCATGAGCAGATGCCGTAGGATACTGCTTGATGATTAACTTGCCGTGAGTCTTGCTCGCGATGCGTTTGACTTTGCTATCAAATGCGTCCTTTGTCAGGTTTGTGATCTGATCAATCGGAACATCGAAAAGGTTAGCATCAATACGTTCAGCAATCTTTTCTTCCGCCATTTCCATCGTAATGTAGAGAACATTACGACCTTGAGACATTGCGGCCGAAGCAAGGTGACACATTGCAAGCGACTTACCAACCGCAGTTCCTGCAAGGATGATATTCAGAGTCTTACGAGAAACACCACCGTTAGTGATCTTGTTCAACATATCAATGTCAAACTCGATCTTGTCTTCAATACGATGATAGAACTCATATCGGTCATCGGCAGACTCAATGTAGTCATGTCCGACATTCGTATCAAAAGTAACTGACAGAGCCTTCGAGAGGATGTCAGGAATCATGCCTTCAGAATGCGTGTCGGACTTACCATCAATGATGGAGATTGACTCCATGATTGCGATGTAGACTGCACGATCTTTACACCACTTCTCTGTTGAATCAACAAGCCATTCGTAGTCAACTTCCTCACGAGTGTCAAGATCATGAATCAGCTTTCCTGCATTGATTCGATCTGGGCCTGAGAGAGCCTCAAGCTTTCCAAATTCGATCGCAAGAACTTGGCTATTCGGAAGCTTGTTGTACTTCCCAATGAAATTGACGATTAGATCATAGACGAGTTTGTGTTCGCCTTCAAAGTAATCAATCTTTATGTGAGGGAGCGTCTTTCGGCAAAAGTTTTCATCATGTATCAGATTCTTGAGAATGATTGTCTGAAGACTGGACTCCATTATTGTTTCCTATTTGAAATTGGTCGGTGCTTAAAATCTCGGCAAGCACCTCACCGATGTAATTACGAAATGCATCACTTGATTCAAGTTCGGCCTTGCTGTACTTACATTCCATCGTATCTTCGATCTTGTAAGTAAAGCTAAGGCGAACCTGTTTCTTTTCTTCTTTAAGAGACACCCGCCCGTAGGTGTAGATGACTCCAGCGAAGTCGCCGGACTTCAATTTCAGTGAATAGAAGTCGGCGGCCTCGTGTTCGACGAAGACAAAGTCCTCGCCTTCAACAGGAACGAAATCAATCTTCGTCTTCTTCATCAGATTCGGCTTCAGTTCCGTCGTTGATCATTGCGACCAGACCAATCTTGTACTTGTCGCGAACATAGTCAGCGAACGGTTCGTACTTGACGAGGTCAGCCCAATAGGTATCTGGAATGTTCTTTTCACGAACCTTCTTATCTTCCAATTCAAGTGTTTCGAGGTTAAGTAGCTGAATGAACTGCCCGTTCTTCTTGATGAATTCACCTTCGATTGCAAGGTCGCAAATGCCAGAGTATTTGTCAACGCCACCTGCCCAAGAAACTGAAATCGGAATCTTAGACTTTTCCTTAACGTAGCGAGACTTCTCGACGTTAATGACGAAGTGATAACCTTGAATTTCCGTACCAACTTTGTCTTGCTGACGACCGATGATCCAGATGTTAGATGCAGAGTAATAAAGACCAGTACCACCGCTAACGATTGCTTTCGGGAACAGACCCATTTCTTGGTAGGTGTGGTTAATACCCAAGCAAGGAACATCCTTCATTGTGAAGTAAGGAGTGGTCATGCGGAATAGAGCCTTAAGCGCTTTTGCACGAGTCATGTCAGCGACCGACTTTTCGTTCAGTGCGTCTTCAAGTTCCTTTTTGGAAGCAATGTTTCCAAGCGAGTCAATAATAATGATGACCTTGTCCTTCTTGTCAAGCTCTTCAAGCTGACTTGTCATGTCAAACTTGAGCTCCTCGATTGTCTTGACTGGAGTATGAAGAACGCGATTCAGATCAATACCGAATGATTCAAAGTATGCCTGAGGCGAACCGAACTCGGAATCATAAAAGAGAAGAGCAGCATCCTTGTACTTCTCGAGGTATGCCGCAGCGATTAGAAGCGCATAGCTAGTCTTGAAGTGTTTGGATGGTCCTGCAAGGATGGTGAGACCAGAATCAAGACCTCCGTCAAGTTCACCTGACAGAGCGACATTGATCATAGGAACTGGTGTAGACGTAAGTTCGCGCTTACCGAAGAACTTGGAATCTGCGAGGATATCTGCCTCAGGAATTTTGCTGTTTGCTTTTAGTTTATCTAGGACTTTTGACATGGTGTTATTTGTATGTTCTATTGTAATCTATTTCGTTATTTATGTAAATACAAAAAGGACTCGAGACTTGTATTATCTGGGAGTTGACTATCGTATTCACCTGTCTTGTTTGACTGCTTGATGTATTGACTTGAAGAGAAATCACATTCACCATTCAAGTACTCAAGAATGCCTGTCATCATATCTGCGGCAGTACCAACTGGCACGTTTTGACAAATATGATTTACTTTTGACAATGGGCTATCACCAACAAGATTGAAGTCGTCAGGCATACCCATGATTCGCAGACAGTCACGAATTGTCAAGTACTTACCTGTAAGCGGATTGATCGAACAATGTGGCATTGCACCGATTAGCGAAGGAATCAGACCTTTGAGCATAGTAACACCATGTCCCCAGTATCCTTTGTTATCATCGAGCTTCTTCTGCATTGCTCGCGCGCGAGTTGCGATCTTCGAGAAATCTTCGCGACCCTGAGCATCCATCCATTCCGCAACTGCATTAAGATCTTCTCCAAGGCGACGATCCGATGCAACGATTAGATTGGTTGACGAATCGAACTTTTCATATAGACCTTGAACATTACCTGCACCTGTTTTATGAACTGCATACGCAACCCAAGCATTGTCGATTGGGTCAGACTTAGTAATTGGAATGTTCATCGGATCGGACTTCAGAGTCTTCTTTTTGAAGATCTCTTCAACAGGAATCATTGGTCGTCTCCACGATTTAAGTATTGGTGCGGTCTCAGATTTAGTGAAGAAATAGAATGTACGCGGTCTCTTTTGGCATAGTCCGTGTAGATGGCTTTCAGTGTAATAGAGATTGAGCGAATATCCGTTCTTCTCGCCGATTGCATAAAGACGATCAGCAACCTTCTTACCTGCCGAACTGAAAAGACGCGGTGCGTTTTCTCCCCAGAAGACTTTTGGTTTAACTGTCTCAAGAACATAGTTTGCGGTTTTGTACATCCAGTCATTGACTGCACTGTCGGCTGAAGATGTGGTTGAAAGACTTGAAAGACCTGCACAAGGACAGACAGAATTCACAACATCGACTTGTTGTGGAACATAATTCTCCATCACGTCAAGGTGAACATATTCTCCTTCCCATGATTTCTGATTGCGCAGATAGTTAATAAAGTGAGAGTCGTTATTAGCAAATGGACTATATGACAGCAGATATTCTGGCAGCTGTCCATTCATTGCCTGCATTACTCCAAGAGTCTCGCCACCAATAAGTGGCACGATTGATGCGTATGTGTATTCCTTCATTTATGATTTGTATTTTCGACCTGTCAGTACACGGAAAAGAAAACTTGTTGGTCTCCGTGTTGTATCTATTAGCTTCATCGCGAAGACTTGTCCGGTTGGAGCATTCATAGGTTGAATTCCAATGATATCGGCTGCAATGAGTGTCGGCATTGTTCTCCTTATCATTGGAAGGAGAATTGTCGGTAGCTGTCGATGAGGTAATACCTTCTGAACGACAGGAATAAGAGGAGCTGCTACAGTAGCAACCGTGGCTCCTAGCAATGTCTTAAATAATCCCCGGCGGCTTAAAGTCATTTGTGTTTGGTAGTTCTCTTGTTTTTATGATCGGGATGTAAGGACAATAGATGTAACCTTCCATGAAAGCAAATCCCTTGTATCCTTCAACCACAGCATTACTAACAGCTGGAGCAATAGGAACATGCGGAGAAACTAAAGCAGCTCCTATTGTTCCAAATAGAGTCTTGAAGAAATTACGTCGGATCATTTTGCTCAATTAGAAATTGTCGTATTGCTTCTTTCTTCCATGCCGGTTCTACCTCAAGTAGAAAACCGTCTGGGGTTTCAGCATAGGCTTCTTCGGCTTTTCTCTGCGCAGTCGCGAGAATCTCTGCTGCCTTTCTAAACTGTTCTTCTTGTTCTGGCGTAAGTTTCATTTCTTTGCGATCTTGGTAAGAACTTTCATTGTCAGATCATTCAGGAATTCACCATTGTAATATGAGTCCTTTAGCATCTTGTCGATTGTATCACGCAGCTCTGCATAAGCTGATGGATTTTCTTCCAGATACTTAATACGCTCAAAGAGTTCCTTTGAATCCTTAACATACAGAATGTCAGGTGCGCCAAGGTGCTTCTGCATATCATATGTAGGGTGAAGGAACGGAATGATTCCATAGTGAGCCATTTCCCAGAACTTAGATGTAACCCAACCCTTCTTAATAGGAATACAATAAGTGTACTTGACTCGAGGGAGCATTCCTTGTAGTTCATGGAATCCCATTGAGCCTTTGAATCTCTTATCATCTCCAATTGTTCGAGGGTCCCACTTACCATAGACCTGAACATCCTGGACATCATTTAGAATTGCTTCGGACAGAAGCTTGTATCTTGATGGGCGACCTTCATTTAGAACAATGAGGAAGTTGATATCTTTACCGTCAACAGGTGGAGCTTCTTCCTCAAAGAATGCGCTTAACGATGTTGGTGGCGCAACTGCTGCAGCCGACCCACCTCGAGTAAGACCGATCAAGAAGATCGTTTCCATTGCAGAATAAACTGTTGGAATGCGAAGTTCTTTTGTTTCGGCCGATGCATAATCAAGCTTCTGAACTACTCGAGCCTTTTCTTCATACTGAGATAGAACGACTTCAGGCCAATGGAAAATATCACGAGCATTTGGTGGGAAGTAACGTGGATCATTTACGATCAGAGCATACGGAATCTTTGTTTCATTTAGAAACCAAATGAGTGGAGCTGAATAGCGAGCAATCATCTCAATAGGCTTCGAGAGAACACCAGGCTCGCGCATCTTTGTTGTTAGACCAGGAACATTCGTTGATCCTGTAGGACCTGAGAATAGAATTCCGCAGTCAAACGTTACACCTGACTCTTTCGTGAATGCTTCAAGATACTTCAGATTAGATGTCTTATCGTCAACACCTTTGTTTGACTTACGCCATTGCGAGAAGCCGCCCCAGATATCAATCACATTCTTATGTTCATTGATTCTTTGCTGATCCGCAAGTGGACGTCGTGAAAAATCATTCGCTCCTAAAAGGAAGAACTTGTGATTTGGATTACGACGAAAAAGATTCTCGTAATACTTAGGTGCTTCATTGTCTCCTCCAGTCGGACCCCATGAGTTAGGGTTGAAGAGAATTGACTTTCCGATTTTTCCAACGACGATATTCATAAAGTGATTTATCCAATCTTAACAGACTCGATTTTGACGCTATTCATAAACGTCTTTGGATCAATGTTGCCCTTTGCGATTTCTTCTCGAAGGTAAATGATCGTATCTTCCAGAGCAGTGTAGATTGACTTCTTTGGAATCCAACCTAATGCTTTTGCCTTAGAGATATTTGCACGAATCTCAAATGCCTCTCCATTGATTTCTGGCATCAATGAATACTTGAATTCTTTGATTCCAAGGATGCGTGCAACCATGTCGCCAATTTCATACAATGAATGCGATTCACCTCGTCCAAGGTTGAACGTCTGATTGATTGTTCGATCATCGGTCAGACACTGAAGATGGAAATCATTGATGTCATCTACATGAATAAAATCACGACGGCGATGTCCATTACCAAAGATGATCGGATCATTTCCGCCCATCATACGCAAAGCAAAACCAGCAAAGAGTGGTGGAACTGTTCGGCGGAAGTCTTGCATTGCTCCTGCAACATTGAAGTAACGCAGAGCTGTAAATTTCAATCCACGCGTGCGAGCGTATGAACGAGCCATCAGAACAAGAGCAGCTTTTGTCACTGCATACATTGTAGTAGGATCGGAAGTTTCTTCGGAATATCCATCAATTGGCAATTCATTATTCTCATAGACTGCCGATGTTTCGGCAAAGATAACTCGAGGACAGTTATGTTTGACGAGAGCATCGAACAGATTAGCAGAACCAATAAGATTGTTCTCGATTGCAAATTGTGGCTGCTGATGACAGTCATAGATTGACACAAGACCATGGAACATGAAAGTAGCATCAGGCTTGTGGCTTTCGACAATCGTATTGATTGAATCAGCGTCTCTACAGTCGACTTGATAGAATACAACTCTATCATGAATTTGCGGAACATAAGTTCCGTGGGACATGTTATCAATGACAATACATTCATGTCCGTCATCAAGTAATTTTGGAATGAGGTTAGTTCCAATGAATCCTGCTCCTCCTGTGATAAGTATTTTCATTCTGTTTCTTTGACTTCGTTAATCTCTTCGATGATGCAGCGGGAATTTGGTCTTACCTCAAATAAATGAGAGAACCACCATTCTGCCTGCTTACGATTTTCGAACTTGCGAGTTTCGGCTTCTCCTCGAAGGTCCCGCACTTGATAGCGATAGAAATTTGTTTCGTTCATGCCTTTGATTTTACGCTATGATTTGCAACGGCTACTCGAATTCTTAGGTCGCTTGTCGAGAAAGAATGCCGTCTTTTGTTGTAATGAATTTCACAAAGACCTTTTCCTGTATGATCAGTGTTCTCATATTCTTCTCCACAAATACGAATGTCAGGATTCACAGTAAGAATCAAATCCACAAGGTCCTTTTCTGATTCAAACGGAATGATCTCATCGACATACTTACAGCCTGCTACCTGAATGTATCGCTCAAATAGCGACTGCACAGGCTTGTTCTTTGTATCAGCTCGATCATTTGTTGGGTCAGAGAGCAGACCCACGATTAGATAGTCACAGAGCGACTTAGCTTCCATTAGCATTACGACATGACCTGTATGAAACAGATCAAATGTACTTGCGGTGAAACCAATCTTGACTTCGTCTATTGGCTTTCCTAGCTTTTCAGCTATTACTTTTTTGTTGAGGAACATTAGCAGTTAAGATGTGATTGATTACTGTCTCGTTTCTAAGACCGTTAAAGTAGCGGCATTTATCCTTAAGTTTTTCGAGGATGATCTTTTTCTTATCAGAGTCTGCATAAGGATAGACTCGGCAATAGTGACCGATTTCATGAGCCTTTACTGCATCCAGATTGACGTCGTGTAGTGAACAGAACTGCTCAATCAACTTACGGCGTTCATCATCATCTCCAAACTCAAAGCCAATTGACATGTAGAGTTTAGCAATGTCAATCACCCAAGAAGAAAGTAGGGTTGGATCGTTAATTGGATCAATGAAGTAAACTGTCTGTCCAGACGGTCCTGACATAATGTTGGAGATTGACATATCTCCATGACTGAATGTTGCCGGAACTACTTCTGACGCATATGTTAGGATGTCATCAAGTAGCTTGAAATCTAATTCATTCGCAAGCTCATCCTTGATACGATGCAAACAACGATCAACATATCGGCTGCGAAGAAGCCCAGGATGGAGTGGCGGAATATCTCGAAAGGTTCGGCATTCCTCAAGAATGCGAATAACCGAACCTTTGTATTCACTCAATCGCTCCATCTTGATCGTGTCGCCGATCACTGAATGAATCATCGGAATGTTTACGTAGTGCTTAGCAACTTCATACCATGCAACTGCGGAAGCAGTATTCTTTGCGGTCTTAAAGACTGCATCTGCGGCTTCATCATAATAAACATCAGAGCCTGACATTCCACCTTTCAGAGGAATACGATTGAACGTCTTGATGAAATCTTCAGGTGTAATTCCCTTATCGTCGATGTAATAAACAGCGAGCTTCTTCTGAAAGGAAAGGTCAGTGTACTTAACTTGGTTCTCATATAGCCAATTCTCAATCTGCTGACGATACTTACGATCAGCTGCTTCACAGTCTCCTTGACAAGAAAGCTGACCTCGGGCAGTCACGATATGAATTGTCCAACCTTCATCAAAGAGTTGGTTCAGCTTTTCAATAAGCAATATGTTGGGCTTTGCATTTGCCCAATCGCGATTCAAAGTAATCGCAAGCGTGTCGTCAAAGTCAACGACTAATGTTTTTGAATAGTGTGCCATGTGACTTATTTATGAGAACAAATCAGCCTAGCTTTGAACCGTCAACCGATCCGCTAACAAGTTTACGTTGGCGATTCAGAAAGTCTTTAGTTGGGTCCTGACCTTCAACCTTACCGCGAGAATATGCAGCAGCAAACGATGCATAGTTAATCAGATCTTTGCATGAATCCTCAAAGGACTCAAAGTTTGGAACATACTCAGGATCGTTCTCCATTGCCTCAATGACAGAGTACATACGAAGCACCTTTGCATAAATGATGTCAAGAATTGTTGCTACACCTCTTGGGTAATAGTCTGCTTGACGAATTCTTGAATGCGGATTCTGATAGTCTCTTGACTTCTTAAGTTGTAGTTCTGCGCACTCTGCTAAAATTTTGACCGACTCTTTAGTATTGTCTTCTGGCATATTCTATTCTATCAAATTCGAGATGAAATGTAAATAGCATTATGCTTCTTCGGTTAAGATAGTGATGCCATCCCACACGTTAGTTAACCAAAATGCTTTACTTCTATCTACACTTGGTTCGTAGATAGCATAACCGCTTTCATATCCTGGGCATGGGCGATTGTTTTGCCACCGCTTGGAAATACCAATCTTGATCTGAACCGTCCCAGAGTCAGCTATCTTCCGATTGTGGCTCGGACCTGAAATTAAGCGTATCATTGATCTTTTCAAAGACAGAGACGGTGTATGGATTGAAGTTAATAATTCCTTCTTTGATACAAGAAGCAACTGGGCATACTCCAATCTTGCTCAATTCAATTTCGTCTAAACGAAAGTGGCTTATGACAAGTCTTAGATATGAACGAGTGAGTTCTTCAATTTGCACGATAGTCGATTCATTGATCTGTTGACCAATGAATCCTAGCAAGCCATCTTCATATGACTTTGACAGCTTCTCAAGTTCTTCAGCTAATTCAATTGGTATCATTGTCTCCAAAAAGTAATAGTTCAACGACCTCCCAGTTAACGAATGGACGTTCTCCTTTTAGACCTTGCTTCAAGGGGCAGCCTAGAGCAGCATCATCGATGTAAATCTTGGCATATGCCTTTGGGCTAGGGAACCTAGGGTCTTGATCTGGGTTACGCTGAATTCCATGAAGGGGAATGTTCATCTCCTTGAACCAATTGATAGCATCGGCAAGTTCTTTTCCTGAGCGCATTGTCCAAAGAATAAGTTTCCCGCCATTCCTAACAATACGATCGAGCACTCGAGGCGCTCCGATATGTCTGCCTACCTTTGGATATTCATGCGTCACGCATGTTCCGTCAAAGTCTACTGCGATTGCATCGCCTTTTTTGAATTTCATTCTTGTGGTTCTTTTAGGAAAACTCCAGGTGAAATTGGAGTCAGTTTAGTTCTGTCCGAAATGTTATCAGATTCAATTGGGAGCACTCCGTAGATTTCAATGTATCGACGAAGTTCAGCAATAAGCTTACCAACAACCAATGGAGCAGGTGCTTCTAATAGATGCTTACATGCGTCCTGCTTATCAAGATCTTGTAGAGTCATCGGTAAATTTGCATTCATATTCTTGATACCATTTTTGATTTGGAGTTTCAGCAAAGTCAGGACCGTCAAGATCTTCGATTATCAAAGGTTCTTTTGGATCTGAACTTAATAGAACTGCTGCAGCAACAGCAGAGATGAGTTTTTTCTTAGCTTCCGTATTTTGCATTGTAGTCTGATTTAGAAATATGTATCTCTCCAGTTTTTGAGAAGTGATCCAGAAGATAGAACTGACGTTCATAGACATGCAATGAAGCGACTTGCCAAGTGATAGTTCCTGGAATGACTTTTGAGAATTGAGATTCAATGTTGTAGTCCTGCGTCAACTTTTCCAGAACATACTTTTGCCATGCATAGTCATTACGATATCCAGCCCATGCATCATTGCTTCGCATTTGAACGACAGCATGCATGTGATTGTTACGAATGAAATACTGCACAACATTCGTGCAGATGAAATCGGACATACCATCAACGTTCCATTCTGAATGAATAGATGGACGAGTGTAGATCATGCTTGCTCGACGAGAAGAAGGATTCTTAAGCAGTTCCTCCAGAGCATTTTCATACTGATGAAAGTTATCCTCATTGAAGATAAGATAACCGTAATTGGAGTTGATCATTCCGTGAGTCTTGGAAGATACTGCTTTCCAGATCTTTGGCGGACCGCCAGGAATATCATCGACAAACAAAGACTGCGAACGATACCATTCAAGCTCATGCGAGATGTATTCATCATCAGGCTTGCCAAAGATTGCAGGTTCGTTTGCTATGAAAGATGCTCCTACAATTTCGATTGTGTCTGCACCTGCAATAGAGCCTGTTTCGTTTCGTGTGATTTCATTCTTAAGAAATTTTTCAAGGAAGAGATTTCGTACTTGAGAGACATTTAGCATATTCCAATTGTAATCTATTTGTGATGTTATGTAAACAACAAACTGCCGCGACCATGAAAATCGCGGCAGTTTGGTATGTATGTTAGTTATGTGCGGTTATGAAACTCGAGCGTGTCTTGAGAATTGAACACAGGTGATGACAGGCTTTTTGGTCTTCATTGAAAACCGTCTTGCTGCCTCAAGTGCTCTCTTGATTTGCTCGCGAGTATCCCATGTCTGAATGAATTCCTTTTCGCTTTTAGTCAGTTCAGTTTTCATTTGTTCATGTCGTAGTTTTTGTTGATAACCTTAAACGAACCTGGAGCGTAATTCTTCACTCCACCAACTGTCTTGAGAGAACCATCAGGAAGTTCGATAGTCTTCTCAGGAGAAGCAACGACGTAGGCGCCGTGATTGATAACTACACCTTCAAAGGCTTTACCATCAATCTTCTTGAGCTCCATCGAGTATTTATTGATCAGCTCCTGAGTCAGCACGACATCTTTTTCGAGGATCGGAACAGTTGGAAGACCAAGCAGTTCCGCAACGATTGGGAAGTAGAACGGATCACCCTTTCGAGCGTAACGACGTTCACGAAGCAGATAGACACTGAAGATAGCAAGACCTGCGTTGATCTTCGCATGCGGGTTCTGATCAAAAGCTTGAATGCCCTGACCGTAAGACTCGCCACGAATTGCAATTGAGACATTACGCTCCTTACAGAGAGCAGTCAGCTTGTTGCGAATGTCGTATCGGTCAACATGAGCAGTGTACTTGTTGGAAGCATCAGGCTTGAACTCCAGAGTACGACCGCAGACACCGAACGTGTCAGTCTCAACATCGTAGTAAGCAGTCCAGCTCTGACCATCAACCTTCAGAGTCACATCGACAATCT
>Ga0315903_10004469_pt1 | contig 18728 bp, 28 predicted proteins | sample LakEriMetagenome_7_FD_203524 | JGI IMG/M metagenome (GOLD analysis project Ga0315903, IMG submission 203524) | Freshwater fungal communities from buoy surface, Lake Erie, Ohio, United States - Buoy 2 MA119 | ecosystem: Environmental > Aquatic > Freshwater > Lake | place: USA: Lake Erie, Ohio...
CATGAAGACACATAAAGTAGTGACCATCCCGGTAGGCATCAAAGAAGTCCTTCTGCTTCGATGTCTTAGGCTGGATGGTGATCATGTCGTCTAGGCGAATCCTAAGGCTGTTGGTTCGCTTAGGGCTATCGGCTTGAATAACTTCCTGCGTATCAATTTCTTTTTTTCTAGGCGGCATCGTCTTTGAATATGTTAGGGAAAAGAGACACAAGAATATCACGACACTGATCAGCCACCTCTCGGTGTTCCTTCTGGGTGGCTAGGTCACATCGGATCTCTGTGTAGTGAATCCAACTACGAAGAGTACCATTCATATACATACGGCTGATGGTCAGGCCTTCAGGGAGAACCTTACGGGCTACCTCCTTGGCAATCCCAGCAGCCAGAGCAGACTTATAGGCCTCCTTAGCCGCCATGAGCACATTGGTCTGAGCAGCCTGCCAATACTTGGCTAGGTCCTTATCCTGACACTCAAGGCTGTTCTGGCGGTTCTTGGTGTCCTGGAGTCTAGCCTCGGCCCACTCATAGCCATCAGCCACGGCATAGCGCTGGGAGAACTCCTGGAAGGAGAAGGAGCGGTGCCTCAGGATCTGCCTAGCGATGTCCCTGGTGGTCTCTATCTCCATGCACACATTGACCATCTCGAAAGGTGACCAATGCTTGTGCTCCATGAGATAGCGGAGGAGCTTAGGGGCGGTCTTAGGGTTATCCTGGTTCTCTGGGTTGGAAACCCTAGCCATGTATGCAATCAGGTTCTCTGCATCTTGTGTTACCCAAACAAGAGAGACCTTACTCATTGTACCCCCGGTACTCAGGGGCGTAATGGTCTACCTCAAAGACTGCACAAAAGGTGTCCCAGAGCTTTTCATTGCGTAGGCGTAGGCTGTACTCAATACCCATCAGATAGTTGGCTACCTCGTCTTCCGACATAGAACCAGCAGGGCCGTCTAGGAGTTTCCATTGGAGACGCTTGAGATCATCAATGCAGTCGTAGAAGGCGCAAATGTCTTGCTCAAGGTCAAACCTAGTCTTGGTTGTCATAAAGATCTCCTCCATACCAATTATATGCGCGTTTAAATGCTTTAAGCTGCTTTTTAATGCGCTTTAAATCTTCTTCGGGGTCTGTGGAGAAGATAGGGATAAAGTCATAGGTCCCATCTTCGTACTTCCTTACAAACTCCTGAAAGTCTTCAATTCGGCTCTTCAGGGATGCACAGATCAATTTATCTACAAAGTCTTCATTTCTCAGATCTAGTTCAATCTTCACTCGGTTCTCCAGATAATTTCTTTGATAAGTTTGGATGCCCTTTGGCGTACCTCTAGGCTGACTGCGTGTCCGTACATATCAGGGTCTACAAGATCCAACAGGAACTGCTTGATGCGGGGATCGTTACGGTACTGCTGTGGTAGTTCTACTTCGTAGGGAACTCCAGAGACTCTAACCACTGCTATTCTCCTTGTATTCACTGTTATCCCAGAACATCTCACACGTTTGTTCTTTCACATCGTATGGTGGATGCACAAAGTAAGTCTGCATATACTGAGATGGTTTGGCTGTGTACCTGTAGCAGTCTTGTTTCTTTGGACAGTTACCGCCAGAGCACATTGAAATGTCAGGCACTATTCTTCTCCTTTAGTTTGGCTTCAACCCATCGTGCAAATTCAATACGAGTTGCTAAAGGCCACGGGGCATAGATTTCCTCATCAGTCAGCCCAACCCATGACAAGTTGTCACGCTTTGTGGGTGGTTTCTCACCCCACACGCCAACCTCGCCCACCTTGGCTAGATCGACAGGCTGCGCTAGTGCTTGGCGTAGTGCTGATGCTGCGTTGTGTGTTTTGTAAGTATCCCCACAATCCAAAGATTCCAAAGCCTCCAACGCCTGCTCTGCTGCTTTGCGTAGGTCAGTCATGTGTTTTTCTCCTTCAGCTTTTCCTCTATGTTCTTCCAGTATTGGATGTAACTAAAGTTCCAACAAGCTGCTGCTTCTTCCTGAGTCAACCCAACCCACTCACCGGTCTTCTTAGGATAATAGCAAGGTCCGTCAGTTCTATGGACAACCCCTATGGTCGTGGGCTGACCACAGGTACACTTCACAGTCAGCCAATTGGTTTCATCAGGTTCCATAGATCCCCCAGGTGGGCACAGTTACTTCTTTGTTGATCTCTTGGATCTTCTTCTCAAGACCCAGCACCTCTTCGCCATACTTATCGGCCTCCCTAGGGAACCCACAGTGCCAGCGCCAGTATTCATTGGCTGACTCAAAGTCCCCCTCTTGCCGCATCGATTGAGCGACAAAGGCCCCCTCACTGTTGACCACAGATTTCACAGGGTTATCTATGTGTTTCTTGAGGCATCTAATGAGGAGGTCTAGGTTCATTTAACAGCCACACACTGGTAGACATTGTTACCAAAGTAGAAGCCACCGAGCTTGACACACTCGTTCTCTACAATGCTCTTCTGAACCAACACACCGCCTACAAAGCCTACGATCAATGTAACTACAATAAGAATCAGGTAATTAGTAAAGTTCTTCACAATATCTCCTTAGGTAAAGTTCCGCATAGCAGCTTCCCAAACTAAATCACCGTCCTCATTTAGTTTAATAAGCTCTTCGTCTGTAAAGGGTGTTCCATCCTCATGCTCTGCATAACTAATGTAAGCATCACAGAAGTCTGGGTAGTCCTTTGGGTCTACATCTTCCACTTCTACATTATAGGCCTTCAAACTTCTTCTCCTAAAAAAGCAAGCCCCTTGCGGGTGATATGCCAATTACGGTCAAACCTCTGAGCACCAATCTTGGTAGTGATCAGGCCTAACGAGGCAGCTATTGCCACCTCATCAGCCATCATTCTAGCAAAGTCGGATTTAGTACGAAAACCTTTAAGCCATGCTCTTCGTAATACCAGATTTATCTTAGTCATATCAGTGGGTGGAGGCCCAGTCAGAGCCAACCTTGTATTCAGCGTCAATGGGAACCCTAAAGTTAAAGAACTCACCTGCTTTATGGGCACAGTCTACCACCATAGTACCAAAGTAATCTGCTATCTCTTCCCTTACAGCCCACTGAAGTTCATCATGGATGTACCCCAGTAGAGTGAACTCACCATCCCAGCCGTAGCGATGGTTCCTGTTCTGAGCCTCTTCGAAGCATTCAATAAGCCATTGCTTAGAGATCAGAGCACCAGCAGATTGTAGCAGAGTATTCAGGGCGGCGTGTTCAGAGCGGATAGCAAGCCTACGACCATCGATACCGATGAGGTAGCCACGCTCCTTCACACGGGCACTTACGGCTGCTCTAAGGTTCTTCAGGGCTGGTGTAGCCTCTAGGAACTTCTTACGGAGCTTTGCACCCTCTTCCCTACCCTTACCAACGATAGCCCCAACCTTTTCATCTCCAGCCCCGTAGAGGAACCCATAGATGAATGTCTTGGCTTGATCCCTGGTCTCTAGTCCTGCTGCTTTTTGGTTGGCTGTGTGGATGTCACCGGTAAGCAATTCTTTTGCATAATCTCCTCCATCCCATTGAGCCATGAAGTGGGCCAGACACCGCAGTTCAAGACCTGACAGGTCGCAACCGACCATCCTGAACCCTTGGGGCACGGTAAAAAGTGAACGGCACTCATGTCCGTAAGGGCTTCGCACTCCGGGCACTTGTGCCAGATTCGGGGACTGGTGGGTACAGCGTCCGGTGATGGCTCCATTGGTGTTGATTGATCCATGAATCTTTCCATTACGTTCTAGTTTGAGCCATGCCTGCTCCCCTTCAGCCAACTGCCCAATGCGCTTGTCAATCAAGAAGTATTCGGCAAGGGTCTTGGCCTCAGGATAATCCAAGGCCTTTAGCACCTCTTCGTCCACCTTAGGCTTTCCACCAGGGGTGAACTCCTTAGGCTCCCAGCCATACTTCTTGATCAGCCTATAGGCGATCTGGTCACGGCTTCCGGGATTAAACTCAGTGATCTTGTCCTTGAGTTTCTTGCCTGTCTTCTCAGACCAACGCTCTTCCACAAGTGGCTCAAAGGTGGTCATCATTTCATTCTTGATGCCCTCCCTCTTGGCTACGAGATCAGCATAGAGGGTTACAGCCTTCTCTTTGTCGAAGGGCCACCCTGACTGACTCATGGCTGCACAAGCCCAGGCAACCTTATGTTCCAAGGCTACGGCTCTGGGTTCATAGGGGACTTCGGTGAGCTTCTTGTAGAGAGCCTCGGTCACCTCAACATCCCGGATGCAATACTCAAGCATCTCAGGGGTGAAGACATCCCAGGCACCCTCTTCGTCTCCATACTCCCCCTTGAGGAGTTCCATCCGGTATCCCCAGGCCTTGAGACTATGGGATGCCCAGAGTTTGGTGGGGAGCCTTCCTGACTCTACATTGCCCCCATCGCGTTCACGGAGGTCTGAGTAGATCAGTCTGGAGAGAACCAGGGTGTCTATGACCTTATCCTGGTCGATTTGAAACCAAGGATACAGACGCTTGATCACAGGGATGTCAAAGCGGATGACATTGTGGCCTACAAGAATCCGGTCTGTTCCGCTTAACTCCCGAAGGCCAGCTTCTATCTCCTCTGGTCCTCTTGCGTAGACCTTGCCGGTCTCTGTGTCTTTGACCACTAAGCAATGTATCTTGGTAGCGTCCTGCTCAAAACCGTCTGTTTCAATATCAAAAATAAGTGCCATACCGTCCTTTCGCTGAAGTGACTTCTCTAAGTGTACTACTCTTCGTCTATGTCCTCGAAATCCTCAGGATTCCCATGCTGGATGAGGATACGCAGAATAACTATGTCGATAACAACTGTGGCTACACCGGCTTGTTCCCGTCCTACGAACTCCAAGCCAACTGCCATCCCTGAAATTAAATGAAATGAGAATACGGTCAAAATGTATACGCCTCTTGCATAAATGGTTGTTCGGTAAGTCTACCAGTATCCCGGCTGAAGTGTAACTCACCAGCCAGTCCGGTATCACCTGTAAATCTATTCTTTAGAACGCGCACCTGAGTCACATTAGGGCTATCTGACTGCTGATTCCTTTCTAGCCCTATGACCACATCCGACAACTGAGCGATGGCATGAGAGCCTCTCAGTTGTGACAGAGAGGTGGTCTGCCCCTCTTCGTGACCCTTGTTGCCTTCAGGTCTCTTTAGGTGTGACACAAGCAACATCCCCACACCTGTCTCCTCCACACACTGGCGAAGGTAGGTCATGGTGTTGTCTATGAGCCTACGCTCGTCACCCGATTCAAGACCGCTAACAACAATGCTGAGATGGTCAAGTACAATCCAGCCACAACCAAGGCCTTTAGCGAGAAACCGAATACGAGACATGAGATTATCAATGTCACTACTGCCCCAGTGATCGTAAAGGAAGACTCTGCCAGAACCCACAGTATCGTCAAAAGAACGCTTAAGGTCGTGTTCATTAACACCTTCCCTAGTTATGTGTATCGGTTTGTTCAATGATATGCCCATGAGTCCCAAGGCTGTACGCCTAGGGTTCTCTTCTAGCATGATCATGCCAACAGTCTCTCTTTCGGAGACAATGAGGTGATGCGCTATCTCTCGGACAAAGGCAGACTTGCCTATGCCTGAGCCAGCCGTGACGGTCACAAGCTCGCCCTTACGGAGTCCTTTGGTCTTCTCATTGAGACCAGTGAACGGGTAAGGGACAGACGCTGTGAGGTCTTCCTTGGCTACCTGCTCCCACAAGTCCTTACCCGATATGATTCCATCGGGTCTAAACTCTTGGGCATTCCAGATGGCCTTGATGATCTCCTGAGACCGTCCTGCTTGGTGGAGTTCATTAGGATCCTTGAGACCGAGGGTAGCGATCTTCGCCACCCCCGGCTTCAATACCTCAGCACAGAGCTTTGCTGCTTCCTGCCCTGGTTCATCCATGTCAAACATGATGACCACGGATTCGAAGTTTTCGAGCCACTCAAGTTGCTGTCTGAAGGTCCTCACAGCGCCTTGAGCGCCATGAGGGACCGACACGACAGGCCACTTGTTTCCTTGGATCTGTGAGACGGTTAGGGCATCAACTTCGCCCTCAGTGACCACTAGGATCTTCCCGTTAGCCCACAGGTTCTGACCAAAGAACGGTAGCTTGCTTCCTTCTCCAATGACCTGGAAGTTTTTGTCCCTGTCTCGGATCTTGCAGGCAATAAGTGTGTTGTCCCGATAATAGGGGTAATAATGAACCATCTTCCCCTTATACGAGCCAACCCTGACTCCAAACTTCTGGCAGGTTCCCTCGTCAATCCCACGGGCACTCAAAGGTGTAACTTCAGCTTCCCGATAGGGCTGCAAGTCCGTGGGGATCGTCGGTTTTACAACAGCGCCTCCCTCAGAATCCCCAGGCTCATAGTAGCCACAGCCAAAGCAATAGCCATGGAGGTCTGTGTATCGAGCTAGGTTGTCTTTGGATCCACAGGAGGGACAGGGTTCATGCTTCAGAAATTCACTTTCGCTCATACTCCTCCTTAGAATACACACTCACACGGTTTACCGTCAGGGTCAGACTTCACAATCAGTTTTGTTTGCTTTCGTACCCTAGCCCAAAACGTCCGAGCATCTTCATGCTCAGTCGTGGTGATGCCTAGGCACTTCATCTGGGCAAACAGCGGCTCAAGGTCTTGAAGCTCGCCCTCGTTAAGAATGGAATATCCAATCTCTTCCTCAGCCTGTTTTCCCTTCTCCCACAAATCGGGACGGTTCAGGTAGACGAGATACCAATGCTGCTTTCCAGCCTTGAGACAGCCTGTGCAGTTGGCGTGTTTGAAGACATTGTAGCTATTAGGAGGCTCAATGCCGATTTCCTTGGTGCTGTAAATCGTACGGTCTTCCCAAAGAGCAAGCGGGTAGTCGGTCTTGAACCCCTGAACCCCGAGGATCCCGCTTCGGCGTTGAATACGATGTGGCTCATCTGCATCAAACCCGTAATAAATAACGACATCCTTTTCTGGGTGGTTCTCCTTTAGGTACTTCTCAAACGGGAAGGTCTTTAGCCTGTGTGTGCAAAGAGCAGTGCCATTACCGACCTTAAAAGCCTTTGCGTCCATAACTACATCAAACTGATCCTTGGTTTCCCAATCAGGATGGTTCGCGTAGGTGATGGAGATGCCGAGATAATCGGCAACCTCCTTCTTGAACCGCTTGATGTCGGCCTCTTCAACCCTGGGGTTGATGTCGTGGTTCAGCAGGATCGTGTTCTCCTTGCCGAACTTTCTGGCTACCTCAATCGCTACTAACGCAGAACTGTGCCCTCCTGAGTAACATACAATGTGTTTAGTCATACCCACTCTATTCGTCGATTAAGGTCTATCAAAAGGTCGTGAGCATACTCCTCACCGCACTCAATACCCTTCCATTCCAGATATGGTATCACCTCTCGGCTCAAGAACTCCGTTAGGTTGACATACTGGGCCATAGAGAAATCCAAGGCTTCATCCAGGTCTTCACAATGCTGCTCAAAGGCGTTCTTAAGGTCTTCCAAGCAGCACCCGTGGTCACACTTTAGAAGCCGCTTCCCCTTCGTCATAGGAGTCCTCTTCGTCATAGGGCCAATCACTGCTGAGGTTGTTTTTCTCACGGATTCGATCAAGACGCTCTTCCATGGTCATAAAAGAAACCTGATTGGTGATGTCGTATCCATACACATGACTCAGGAACAACAGGAACTCCTTGAGCACAGCGTCCCAAGTAGCACACTCGTCAAAGGTCAGATGCTTTTCAAGGGAGACACTGGTGGGGTATTCCCCATCATAGTCCGTGCCCTCATCATTGTAGGAATAAGTGAAATTGTAGTGCTTAGTAAGGTTCATGCTAATTCCAGTGATTACGCTTTAGGGGTTTTACGAGTGAGACGATAACGGGTGTAACGCTGTCCGGTGATGGGGTGAACTTTACGCTCAGACTTGATCTGCCAGCCCAACTCACGGAGTTCCTGGATCCGCTTGGTGAGACACTGGATCCCATGGTCCAGCAAGGCTTCACGCATGGTGATGGAGTTGGTGCGCTTCAGGTGCCCCAGCAGCAATTGGTTTTGACTCATTTGAATATCCTTTTGGTGGTGATGTTAGATTCAGCCCAGACAACATACTCCTGCAACTTCATTTTGATGTAAGTGAAGATGTTCATTCTGAAAGCCATTCCTCCGGTATTTGTTTATCGGCATAAGGAAACCCCCACCGCTCACACCATTGGGCGTAGGTGGTCTTGGAGTCCTTACTCAGTTTTGCCTTGGACCTAGAAAAGACTAGGCGTATATCTAAGTCGGGGTGCTGCTTCTTTACCTTCAGCAGCTTGCCCCTATCGTCAGATGTGAACCGCCCTTTGGCCTCGATGAAGATGCCATTAGGCAACTTGAAGTCAGGCACATAGAAACAAGTACGATGATAGGCGATCCTCTCCTTCTCGTACTCGTAATCCACATGACTGGCCTCAAGCTGCTTGGCTATCTCCTCTTCGAGGCCTGAGCGGTAACCGCCGTCTACCTTGAAGTCCTTCCTATTAAAACTGGACTTCTTCATTAGATGCTGGAGCAAAGTCATCATCCTGAGCGGCGGCTACAAAGCCACCCTCTTCTGCCCCAAAGGGAGAGGATGAGAACTCCACAAGGCTGATGATCTGCACAGCGTTCAGATACAAGGCCACACCTGTGTTGGCTCCCTTATTGTAGGGACCAAAGGCACCAGAGACCTTGATTACCGAACCACCCCCAACCGACACATCTCCTGTAATCGGCTTTCCTGATGCATCATAAAGGCGGGGCTTCAGTTTGGATTTGAAATTGAAAACGATGTTACCGCTATCGTCTTTCTTGAAAGGCATATGGGCCTTGGCTAGTTTCTGCTGTCCGTACTCAGCAACAAATGCGTCCTGAATTGCTTTAGCAAAAGCCTTGGCCTCACCCTCGGGAACAGCCAGTGACACCTTGAAGACACCTTCTTCAGAAAACTTGGTGTCAGCCTTGGTGAGCCATGGGTACTGGGCTGTTCCTTTGGGTGTAACAAACTTATTTAGATTAGCCATACAACTCCTCATATTGAGTGATAAGGTCCTCTACCGAATAACCATCTATGCTCTCGGTGAGGGATGAAATGTCGTAACCGTCCCCAATGAGTTGGGTTGCGACATCGATTGGGATGAGTGCTCCATTGTTGACCATGGTGGCGACCATATCGAGGGTGTTCATACTTCGTTCTCCTAAGGGTTAAAAGAATACCCCCCAGGTTTCCCTGGGAGGCCTTGGTACTTACTAAGCAAAAGCGTACTGCGAATCCAAGACTGCTTGGATGTCTAAGGTTCCCTTTGCAGGGGGCGGTTCTAACTTCGCCTTGCCTTTCTCACTCAGCGCTATCAGCGCATTCTCGTGGATGGCTTGGAATGGGTCGTTATGCTCATAGAGTTCTACAAACTGCTCCCTGACGATGTGGGAGAACAATCCCATGTCGGAAGGCAGACACCCAAAGCTGTCGTGAATCAGCAGAAAGGAGTTGATCCCGTGCTTCTTCGCTTCCAAGGCCACCATCATCAGATGGCAGGCATCGAAAGAATGGACGAAATTGGGTGCAATTGTGGATCTCTGCTTGGTACGCTTCAGTTTGTCGGTATAACCGAGAAGTAGTTGCTGCCTCTTTCGCTTCCCCTTAATTTTTATGTCTACCTGCTTGAGGATAGGTTCATAGTAGCCATTGACCACAGGGAAACCTATGGGAGTTGTCCAGATGACCGGCTTGTTCTCACCAGCGAGTAGTGAGGCGGTCTCCTGCAACCAGTCCATGCCCTCCACAGCAGCCTTCACAGTCTTCCTCAGGGCTATGTCCAGCTTCTTAGCCATGTAGCCTGAGGCCTTGTTAGGCTCCTTAAATGGGTGTTCAGTCCTTTGTCCGAGTTGCACCTCCTTAGAGTATTGAGCCATGAAGTCTTCCATCAACTGCTCCCGCCACCCGTACTGCTTAGAGCCGTAGCAGAGAGTCATGGTGGCCCTCTTGGTCACCTTTCGGTCAATCTTATGAGCCAACCATTCCTGGGCATGAGGGTCCTCCTGGTCATTTCTAACCAGTTCATTGACGATGTTCGCCACCTCCTTATAGACATCCGCAGGGGTTTCTGCGGGGATTAGGTTCACAAACTCTGCACCTTCCTGATCCCTGAGCATCGCTGAGTAGTGCTGGAGTCCTGAGCAGGAACCATCAATGCTCACCGGCAGGTGGCAGACATAGCCATCAGGGTCGCTGTAGTAGTTGTAGAGTTCCCGACAAGCAGCCAAGAAGCAGAACGGAGAGTCAGCCTCAGTCCACCAAAGGTTTACAAAGGGATCCTCAGCCAGAGCCATGAGTCTCTTAAGGTTCGTAGCCACCCACTCCAGACGCTTGGTCAGGGGTGCCTTAGACACCTTGTCGAAATCCCCACAGTTGGCGAGGTGGATCTTCAGATAGGCAAGGCCCCCAATGTCCAAGGGTTTCCCCTCAGAGAACATCCATAAGGCTTTCACATAGTCAGCCCTCTGGTGGTTCAGGTGAGGTTTGGCATAGACCCTCCCACGGAAATCCAAGGTTGCCGGGAGGAAAACCTCTTCATAAGAGGAGAACTCCCGAGCCTCATGGAGATCCGTGAGGAAACAGGCCTGCTGAGACCGAATCTGAGACCTCAGACGGCCTTGTTTGGGTAAGGTGCTAGGTGGGACACTACCAACAGCAATGGAACGCTTGTAGGCCTGTTCTATGACGTTTAAGGCCCATTGGTTGATTCGTAGTGGAACTGACTGGATAGCATCAGCAGCCTCTACAAACTTAGCCCCTCCCTTGGCGGCAGCATGAATAAGTTTCTTGTGCTCCTTGTTGGTGGTTTTGACCATGGAGACCGTAGAGGCAATCTTTGGGTCCAAGTAAGACCCATCCATGACGGAGTTAGGCTTGCTGACCATGGGCCTGTAGACAGGACTCATGTACTTCTGCCACTCCTCCAGGTCGTGAAGTTGCTGCACGGCTTCATCGGTGAACTCAAAGGTGGCGTAGGACTTCACTTCCTCCTGCTCCACCAGACGGAACAAGCCAGCCTCCATGACGGCCCCTAGGACCTGAAGACCAACCGTGACCTCATCTTTAGTCTCTGGTTTGGTGTCCAACTGGGCATAGATCTGACGGCCTATGGTGGAGGCTAAGTCGGTCTCAGACCCCCTCTCGATGGCCTTCGCAAACGCACACTGAAGACCGATGAAGGCGCAGGTGTCAGTGCCTACTTCCCCGAGTAAATCCTGCCAATTCTGTCTTGCTCTACCCTGGGTTGACTCTGTGGCGAGGATGAAGACGGCATCAGCCACGGTGGGGAAGGCTTGACGGAAAAGAGGCCATTCTGGGGCCGTAAGCATCTTATGGGAACGCTTGTAGTCTAACTCCCGGTTATACCGCTCAACGCCAGTGTGGACCATCACATCTTCATTGATTTGCTCTAGATCGAACATAGGCTCCCCTGAGTTATTGTTTGTTTCGGTCAAGAGTAGGGGTCCTTCTCCAGACTTTTTTACCATGTGGAACGCACCTTCTAACTCCTTGTTTTTACAATACATATCCCCTCCTTAGGGTTAAAAAACGATAGTAAAAATACGGGCATATATCAACCGCTGTAAGCATAGCCTAGACGGTAACACAACAACATATAGGCTAGACCGAAAGACCCCATAGGTTTTATGGATTTATTACCAGACGGTTACTTTTGAGGTGATTTCGTTCTATTGCAGGGGTACCTCTTAAATTATTGATATATAAGGATGTTGTTAAAGGGTAGAGAAGGACCCCTACTCTTGAGGGAAATCGCTTTTTCAGGCGATCTACTTCGGGGAGCGGTCCGCTGGTTTAGGGGGCTTGCCTAGGGTGTCCGGCACTCTGGGTACGGGTCTGTGTACTGATGTGCAGTGCAACAGACTCCTTCTGTGATTCTTCCGTGAGGGGGACTACAGGGGGAGCCGGGATCTGTCCCTGATTGATATTTAGGGTCAGACCTAGGTAGTCTTAGGTATGTCTTGGGTTAACCAGTGGTTACCTTAGGTATATCTAAGATTGACCTAAGATACATTCTTGTAAATTTACTTATTAATAAAACTGAAGATAGACTAGGATCAACACTATGAAGACCTGTAGTATGTGTAAAGAGACTAAGGACTTCTCTTTGTTTGATTCTAACAAGTCAAAGAAGGATGGTCTATCGGTTCAGTGTAAGGCCTGTAAGAATCTACATAGACAGGCTTACTACAAGGCTAACAAAGAAGCCGTCCAAGAGCGTAACAAAAGGTGGAAAGAAGATAACCCAGAGAGGTTAAAGGAACTAAGGGATAAGGCCTACAGAAGCCATTACCTAAGAGATCCTTCTTACTATCCCAATAAGGCAAGCACCAGACGATCTAAAGAACTCCAAGCCACCCCTTCTTGGTCAGAACAAGAGTTGATAAAGACCGTCTACAAGAAGGCTAGTGTCTATGGAGCCGAGGTTGACCACATAGTTCCTCTTAAGTCTGAACTAGTGTGTGGCTTACACGTCTGGGCAAACCTTCAGTTGTTACCAAAAGAATATAACAGATCAAAGACCAACCGCCATTGGCCTGACCAGTGGTAATTATACTTAAATGTTTAAGGAGAAATAGTGGATGTAATTCAAACGCCATGGTCCACACTGGGCTATGTAACTTACAAACGAACCTATAGCCGTCGAATTGATAGCGATAACCTGAATAGCCCTACTGAAGAGTTTGTGGACACCATAGACCGTGTGGTGAATGCCACCCAAGACCAGTTAGGCTGTGCCTTTAGTCCTGAAGAGGAGCAAAGGCTCCGGGGATACCTGTTGGGTCTTAAGGGGACCGTAGCAGGTAGGTTCTTGTGGCAACTTGGAACAGACACTGTTTCACGCCTTGGATTAGCTAGTCTACAGAACTGTGCATTCACAGTCGTAGATAGTCCTGTCCGTCCTTTTACCTGGGCTTTCGACCTGCTGATGCTAGGGTCCGGGGTTGGCTACAACATTCAAAGAAAGAATGTAGAAAAACTGCCTCCAGTGAAGGAGCACTTTCAAGCTCCAACCAGACTGGATACCGCTGATGCCGACTTCATTGTTCCTGACAGTCGTGAAGGCTGGGTAGCCCTACTGGCTAAGACCCTCAAACACGCCTTCCTCGCAGAGTCCCCTAAACCCTTCACCTACAGCACTATCTGTGTTCGTGGTAAGGGAGCACCAATCAAAGGCTTCGGAGGCACTGCAAGCGGTCCTGAGGACCTCTGTTGGGGTATCGCTGAGATCTCTAAGGTCCTAGAGAAGCGAAAGGGTCGTCAGATACGGCCTATCGATGCTCTGGATATGATGAACATCATTGGTAACGTGGTGGTCGCTGGGAATGTGCGTAGAAGCGCCCAGATCGCCATTGGTGACCCTGATGATGTTGAGTATCTCTTGGCAAAGCGTTGGGACCTAGGAAACATCCCAAGCTGGAGAGCCATGAGCAACAACTCGGTGGTCTGTGAAGACATCGATGATCTCCATGAGTATTTCTGGGATGGGTACGAAGGTAAGGGTGAGCCGTATGGCTTCATCAACCTCAAACTGTCTCGTAAGATTGGTCGTCTTGGGGAAACACAATACCCAGATCCAAAGGTAGAAGGGTACAACCCTTGTGCCGAGCAGAGCCTAGCGTCCTATGAGACCTGCTGCCTAGCAGAGATCTTCCTACCCAATGTGTCCTCCTACGAAGAGTTCGTGGACATCGCTAAGCTGCTCTATCGGATCAACAAGCACAGCCTTGCCCTCCCCTGCCATCAGGAAGAGACACAAAAGATCGTCCATGAGAACATGAGGATGGGCATTGGTGTCACTGGTGTCCTACAGGCAACTGAAGAGCAGAAGAGTTGGCTCAAGCAGGCCTATGAGGAACTAAGGGCATTCGATAAGGATTACTCTGCAAAGCATGGATGGCCTATCTCGGTCAAACTGACCACAGTGAAGCCCTCAGGAACCCTGAGTCTTCTCCCAGGTGTGACTCCAGGATGTCATCCTGCCTACGCTCGTTACATGATTCGGCGTATTCGGATTGCTGCTGGTCATCCCTTGGTTCAGGTTTGTCGTGACCATGGCTACCCTGTCGAGTATCAGCAAAACTTCGATGGTTCTGAGGACCACTCAACGGTAGTGGTATCCTTCCCCTTCGCTTATCCTGAGACAGCCGTGCTGGCTAACGAGATGTCGGCTATCGATCAACTTCAAGTGATCAAATGGCTTCAGGAAACATGGTCTGATAACTCGGTATCGTGTACCGTGTACTACCGGAAAGAGGAACTGCCAGAGATCAAGGCATACCTCGCTAAGAACTACAAACACAACCACAAGAGTCTGTCCTTCCTCCTCCATAGTGAGCATGGGTTTAAGCAAGCCCCGCTAGAGGAGATCACGAAGGAGCAGTACGACACCCTGGTGGCTAACACCAAACTGATCACCCAGATCGAGAGCCTAGATATCGGCTTGGATGACTCTGAGTGTGCTAGTGGTGCGTGTCCGGTTCGATAATCCGTAATACTGAGGCAAGGGTTGCGCCTTGAAAGCCTAGGTGAAACTAGGCCCCCTCACCCTTTTTCTTTTCTCCTAAGTTGTAACTTAGTCCAGGTCTCTTATGGTCTTGTCAGAGGTTCCCAAAGAACCACGACATTTCCGTAATGCCTGGGCGTTTTCAAACCTAGATTAAAAAAAGTAAGACAAGGCAGGCGTACAGGAAAAGCCCCAGGGCTAGCGAACCGATAAACGGGTGGCGCTCGAACCAGAGGTCTATGGGGTCTTGATAGTATTGGTTGGGTTTGTAGTTCATGGTCTGGATCTCCTAAGTGTGGGGGCCGAAGCCCCATTATTAAACGATAAATTCAGGGTGTGATTTAAGGCCAAGTTCCTCAGCTACCTGCATCAACGCAAGAGCCTGCTTGTTGGTCATTGCAGACCGAACAAGGGCAGACAAGCCCATAGCTGCTGCGTCAATGTTTCCAATGCTGATGTGAGCCTTGATCATCTCTACTTGCTTCTGCTGTTGCTTGTTCATGGTGTTCCCTTTCAGTGGTGGGTTACGACACAAGTGATGAACTACTGAGACGAATAGTACACCCATTTAGTTCGTTTGTGTGTGGAATAACCCTAGAAAACTTAGGGGTATCATAAGTCCGTGTTTTCATTAAAAAGCCCAGGCCCCATTCGGGTCAAATTTCTCTATGTCTGAATGTCGCCAGCGACAGTGCCAAATGTCGATTGTCCCCGAGATCCAATGTCGAAAACCCAATACCCCCTATGCACCCCATGCACCATCTGATTCGCATCTATATAAATCAAGGACTTAGCGTAGACCCCCCTAGATCCCTAGGCCTCACGGGTCCCTTCCGCTGCCCCCAAAGTATCCCCCAGGTCGCTCAGAATCGATTAATTTCAAAACCTCGCTAAAGCTGTTGCCGTTGTTGTTGTTGTTAGACCTTTTTGAAGAGAGTCCCCGGCTGTAGTTTTCATGCCAAAAACCAGCACGATCATGCTCAAAGCCGCTGTAGCTCAGGTCCGGTAGAGTCCTGCCTTGTAAGCAGGTGTGCGTTGGTTCGAATCCAACCGGCGGCACCAGCCTAAGTCCCCCTTAGGTCACCCCTAAGTCCCCCTTTGGGTCCCATACGGTTTCCCCAAAGTATCCCCCAGTTTTCCCCAGTTTCCCTTCAGTCATTTCCTAGGAACCCCTATGCCTCTTGAGACTGCAACCTATATTGACGGCCTGAATGCCAGTAACCCTGCGGCTTCAGATGCCATCAGTACAGCCGATGACCACTTGCGCCTGATCAAGTCGGCGCTGAAAGCGACGTTCCCGAATATCACAGGGCCTATGACCCTCTCGCAGAGCCAGATAGCCCCTTTGGCCTCCCCTACATTCACAGGGACTCCTGCGGCTCCTACAGCGGCTGCTGGGACCAATACTACCCAACTAGCCACCACGGCTTTTGTACAAGCAGCACTACAAGCAGTATATCCAGTAGGTTCTATTTACATCAATGCTACTAATAGTACTAACCCTGGAACGTTGTTAGGTTTTGGAACCTGGGTTGCCTTTGGTGCTGGTAGGGTTCCTGTAGGCTTCAATGCTTCGGATCCTCTCTTTGATACGGCAGAGGAGACTGGTGGATCTAAGGATGCCATCGTTGTGTCCCACACCCACACAGGGACAACGGCTGGTGCTGGAGCACACTCTCATACATATACAAATACATTTGGTGGTGGCGGTGCAGCAGCGGCAGCTAGTGGCTCACTTGGAACTATAACAGATAATACAAGTTCTGTTGTCGACCACACCCACACATTTACCACAGACTCCACAGGTTCCTCAGGCACCAATGCCAACCTTCAACCATACATCACAGTTTACATGTGGAAACGTACTGCTTAATTGAAAGAGGATTATGGCTCTAGAATCAGCAAACTATATTAATGAGTTAAACAGTGCTAATCCTCAAAGCACTGACTCAGTGGCCCAGGCTGACGACCATATTCGTCTAATTAAAGCCGCTATCAAGAACACCTTCCCAAATGTAACAGGTCCTGTAACTAAGACCCAAGCCCAGATCAATGACCTGCTAGAGAAATCTGGTGGAACCATGACTGGTCTTTTGACCCTCTCAGGTCCTCCCTCAAGTAACCTCCATGCTGCTACCAAGGCTTATGTCGATACGGCAGATGCCGGTAAGGTAGATAGCACTAGGACTATCACGGCAGGCACAGGCCTGACTGGTGGTGGCGACCTTAGTGCCAATAGGACCCTTAGCATCTCTAATGGTGGCGTAGGTTCCACCCAGATTGCTGATAATGCTGTTACCACGGCTAAGATCAACAACGGTGCGGTAACTCCAGCAAAGCTAGCAGAACCTTTGACGGTTGGTACGGCTCAAGCCACGACCTCAGGGACCACCAAAGATTACGATACAATCCCATCTTGGGTGCATAGGATCACTATTGTCTTCAACAATGTGAGCCTTACCTCCAACGGAGATCTTGCGGTTCAGATTGGAGACTCAGGTGGTCTTGAGACTACCGGCTATACCTCCTCAGGAACAAACTTATTTACCGGAACTACGCTGACCACAGGCTACCTTATCAGGATGTCTAACAGCACCTTTGCTATCTCTGGTACTGTTACCCTGCACAATGTCTCTGGTAACATCTGGGTAGCATCTGTAATTGGTTGTACGAACAACGCTTCCTACCCCGCTGTAATTGGGGGCGGTGTGAAGGAACTCTCGGCTACCCTAGATCGACTCAGGATCCTTTCCGTGGACGGTGTAGGAACCTTTGACTCTGGTAGCATCAACATCTTCTACGAGTAAAAATAAATGGCTAATCTCCCCGTAAGAAATCTAGGCGGGGTCGGGGTGGTTACCGATGTCAACCCTTACGACCTCCCGTCCAATGCTTTTAGTGATGCCAGGAATGTCATCTTTGATAATGGTAAGGTAAGCAGAAGCCCTGTCTTTAAGAAGCTGTTCCCTACCCCCACCTCTGGTAAGCTGTTTTCTGACTACACTACTGAGACCTTTGCCACCGTAACAGAAACCTTTGAGAACGCTGGTGGTGATGCTGTAACAGACATTCGGTTTGTGTCTTCCTATGAAGATCCAACAGATGGTACCGTGGCTCTTGTCGTTGATAAGAAGGGTGAGGTAAGGGCCTACCCTAACGGAGACCTAGAGTTTGTAACCCCTATAAGTGGAACCCTAGTCACCAATGAAGAACCCTGGTCTCACTCACAGGTGGCTGGTATTAGCGTTCTGTCTCGTGCTGGGATGGTTCCTTATGGTCGTAAGATCGACTCTGACACTGAGTATGAGTATCTAAGTGGGGATTGGTCTGCTAACGACACCTGTTCTGTTGTCCGTGGATATAAGGATTTTCTGATTGCGTTGAATGTCAACAAGAATGCAATTGAATATCCAACCATGGTGAAATGGTCTGGACCAATCCAGATTGGAACTGAAGTTGCTAACATACAGTGGGACCCTACAGATCCCACGAGTTCTGCTGGAGAGAACATCCTTGGTGATGCCAGGACTCCTATCCTCGATGGGTTGACCCTAGGCTCCCAGTTTGTCATCTATTCGGCTGACGAAGTGTATCTTATGGAATACACAGGTTCTTCCTTGGTATTCAACTTCCGGCGTCTGTTTGCCACAGGCGGTATTCTTAACAAGAATTGTGTCGTTGAGGTGAATGGGAAACACTATGTATTTGGCAGCGATGATATTTATATGCATGACGGTATTAGCCGAAAGAGCATCGCAGATGGTCGTGTCCGTGCTAAAATCTATAACAACCTAGTTAGGGATGATAGGTCTAGGTATTTTGTTATTCACGACTCTCTCAACAGTTTTATCTACTTTTGTTATAAGACTCCAGAGAGCAACCTTGGTTTTGTTGACACAGAGTTCTGTAACAAAGCTGCCGTTTACAACTATGCCAACGACACTTGGTCCTTTATGGATCTTCCTAACATCGTTGGTGGGGCAGAGATCACCTATGGTCTAAATGACCAAACCTATCCAGGTGTAACCTTATCCTACCAAGACTATAACACCCCATATAGTTCTTTTGCTTCTGACACTACTCGTTTGGCTGCTATGGTTAGTATTACTGACGCAGGTAATGGTATTTCAGAGAGCAGAACCTTTGGATTAGATC